>Ga0114999_10005430_pt1 | contig 15045 bp, 14 predicted proteins | sample ArcticOcean_MG_C_3_FD_89820 | JGI IMG/M metagenome (GOLD analysis project Ga0114999, IMG submission 89820) | Marine microbial communities from western Arctic Ocean - ArcticOcean_MG_CB8_126 | ecosystem: Environmental > Aquatic > Marine > Oceanic | place: Arctic Ocean: Canada Basin | collected...
TGGATTCCTGATCTTTTTATGAAAAGAATGGAAGCGCGCAAGGAATGGACTCTTTTCCGCAGTAACGATACCCCTGACCTGCACGATCTATACGGGTCTGCGTTTGAGAAACGCTACATCGAATATGAAGCCCTGGCGAGAAGCGGCGATATGTTCTGTCGGAAAGTTAATGCAATTGACATGTGGAAGGAGATGTTACGGATGATTTTTGAAACGGGTCATCCCTGGATAACGTTTAAAGACACCTGTAATATACGCAGTCCACAAGATCATATCGGCGTTATTCACAGCTCCAATCTATGTACTGAAATTACCCTCAATACGTGTGAGGAAGAAACCGCGGTATGCAATCTGGGGTCCATCGTCCTCGATTCTCATATCTCTGTTGACGGTGAGCTGGACCATAAAAAATTATGTGAAACCATTCGCGTTGCGGTTCGCGCCCTCGACAATGTTATCAATATTAATTTCTACCCCACAAAAGCGGCTCAAACCTCTAACGAGCGGCACCGCCCGATCGGGCTCGGAGTGATGGGGCTTCATAATGCGCTATACAAGAAAAATGTCAGCTTCTCTTCCCATGAAGCGGTCGCTTTTAACGACGAGTTCATGGAAGCTGTTGCCTACTACGCCTACGAAGCATCGAGTGACCTTGCGGAGGAACGTGGAACTTACAGTTCTTATCGTGGATCAAAGTGGGATCGTGGTCTTCTCCCTCAAGATACCATTGATCTGCTCGAAAAAGAACGTGGTGTTCAAATCGATGTCCCTCGAGACAAGAGGATGAACTGGGACCCCCTGCGGGAAAAAATTAATAAACAGGGGATGCGTAACAGTAATGTACTCGCGATCGCTCCCACGGCGACGATTTCAAACATCATGGGCACGTCGCCCTGTATAGAACCTTCCTACAAAAACCTTTTTGTAAAAAGTAATTTATCGGGAGATTTTATCGTCCTTAATCAATACCTTGTCCGCGACCTTAAAAAGCACGATTTGTGGAATGCGGATATGCTCGATCAATTAAAGTATTTCGACGGTGAATTGACCGACATTGAATCCATCCCCGCGGAGATAAAACAAAAATACCTTACCGCTTTTGGCATCGAGTACCGTTACTTTATCGAGGCTGCCGCACGCAGGCAAAAATGGATAGACCAGTCGCAATCCGTGAATTTATTTCTCAGTAAACCTGATCTGAAAACTCTTTCGCATATGTATCGCGCGGCCTGGCGCAAAGGCCTAAAGACAACCTATTACCTTCGTACGCTGGGCGCTTCTAACATCGAAAAAGCAACCGTAAGTGTGAAAAAAAATGTGACCACTGCGATGGAGGATAAAGACGAAGAATCGAGTGAGTTTACGGAAGAGGAAAAGAGGGCGTGCAGTATTGATGCGATGCGAAATGGCGAAGAGTGTGAGGCCTGCCAGTAAATTACACGCTGTATTTATTCGCCACAGTTGATAAACAGCGTCGAGGTATTATTGCGCGGGTCTTGAATTATTTTTGTATTGCCGTAGATATTCTCGTTGGTGAGATGTTGGATGTCATTAGCGTATGATACGATAATTCATACCTTAGTTTTGCATTGGATATACAGATCAACAGGCTTAAATACGTAATTTTATGAATATAATCTGGTTAGCGTCCTACCCAAAGTCGGGGTAGGACCTATTTGCGGTTTTTAATCTACAACTATTTATATGCCGATGTGGGTGAGAGCATCGAGGTGGAAAATAAAATGCCTGATATTCACAAATTACTTTCATCGAGTAGAGGATTGAATACAGAGCTTAATCAGTCAGTTTTTGCTAAAACACATTTTTGCTATAATGCTGAACATCCTTATCAAAAGGAAACCCGTGGATTTATTTACATTATTAGAAATCCACGTGATGTATTACTGAGTAACAGTCGGTATTCCGGGGTAACGGGTAATCAGCAAATTGACCTAAAAGCGTTTGCCCAGCAATTTATAAATCTGATGGGCGTCCCCCGTTGGAAAAAAATGAATATGGGGACCTGGCCCGAGCACGTCGCAACCTGGCTTAGCGCGACAAGTCAGTTTCCCCACTTATTTTTAAAATACGAGGAGTTGAGAAAAGATCCGTCTTCGAATTTAAAAAATATCATAAATTTTTTGAATTTAGAATTGAACGAGGAGAAATTGAATAAAGCAATTGAGATGAGTTCACTGGAAGTGATGAGAGGGTTAGAAAAAAAGAAAAAGAGAATTCCACGAAAACACTTTTTGATGATCAGGGGAAAGACCAATATTTCGTGGGTGAAGGAAAGAGCAACCAATCTCTCGCGCATATTGGTGAGGATACAGAAGAATTATTTCAAAATAGATTAGGAAGGGTGATGAATATTTTCGGCTACTGAAATCTTCTAAATATCGGAATCAATAAATTGTCGATAAAGATTGGAATAAGTACCGTCGAGACTTAGCAGTTCGGTATGTGTCCCACGCTCCACGATTCGACCATCGTCGAGAACGAGGATGAGGTCAGCGCTGCGGATAGTGCTCAAACGATGAGCGACAACAATACTCGTGCGTCCGGCGAGGAGAGTGCTCATCGACTCCTGTAATCGTGCCTCGGTTATAGTGTCAATTGAACTGGTGGCTTCGTCGAGAATGAGTATCCGCGGATCAGCGAGAAAGGCGCGGGCAAAGCAGATGAGTTGCTGTTGACCAAGCGATAGCCCGCCCCCTTTTTCAGTTACTTTTGTCCTGATGCCTTCCGTCATCGCGCCGATCAGGTCGAGGCAGTTTAACTGTCGCACGGCGTCTATGACTTCCTCATCGGTCGCATCCAGTTTTCCCAGACGGATATTGTCTAAGACTGTGCCACTAAAGATAAAGTTGTTTTGAAGGACTACTCCCATTTGCGATCGCAGTGACGCGCTCTTTATATTTCTGATTTCTTTTCCATCGATTAGAATTTCTCCACTTGTGGGCAGGTAAAATTTGCTGATTAGATTGATAATTGAAGTTTTTCCGCAGCCAGTGTGACCAACGAGGGCAATAGTTTGTCCCGGTTCGGCTTTAAAATTAATGTCATGGAGGACAGGATTTTCAGGTTCATAAGCGAAAGTAACGTTTCGAAACTCAAGTTGTCCCTTCATGGAGTCGATTGTTTGTGCGTCAGAAGCATCTGTCCATTCTGGTTCAGCATCGAGGAGACGAAATACTCTTTCAGCTCCCGCCATCGCGGAGAGGGCGTCTGTGAATCGTAATCCAAGTTGAGAGATGGGATTGAAAAATAGATTAGCGAGAAAGAAGAACGAAATTAGATCAGCGACAGGCATATCCCAGTCGGGACTCAAGGTGCCGTAGCCACCGATCATGAGGATAGAAGCGATGAAAAATTGCGAATTTAGTTCGAGGAGAGGGATGTAAATAGCGGTGTTCCGGCTGGCTTTAAGATTATAGCTCGAGTGGTCTTGAACCAGGCGCCGGAAGATACCGGCGTTGATGTCTTCACGTACAAATCCCTGGGTAACGCGAATGCCTTTGACAGATTCGACCAGAGACGCGGTCACCCGGCTGAAACTTTCCTGTAGTTCACGTGATGTGGCGCTTATCTTTTTATGAAAGTACTGGTTAATTATCCACAGGAGGGGAGCCATTACAAGAATCACGCTAAAAAGGACAATATTGTAATAAGCCATGCAGATTCCGGAACAGATCATTTGCATAAGCCCAACGATAGTGACGAATAACACGTTTTGAACACCGGTGCGAAGGGTTTCAATGTCCGTGGTCATTCGGCTGATAATACGCCCAAGTCGCGTTTTATTAAAATAACTCATGGGCATCCTCATGAGCTGTCTGAAGAGAAGGTTTCTCAAATCCTGAACAACGGATTCTCCCAGCTCGAGGGCAAACTTCTGACGGTAGACGAGCGTAATTTGCAAAAATAGAGCAAAGGCACCGAAACCAATCGCATACCACAAGATACCCACGAGATCTTTATCCGTTATCGGTCCGTTAATCGTAATACTCACCACTAACGCAAGAAGCGGAATAAGGGCGCCGCGCAGGAGAACGAGGAAAAAGAGAATATTTCGCATAAACGCGTAGGGTTGAGTGTAAGAGAAAAGGCGCTTGATTAAGCTTAACTCCAATGGGCGCTGCTCTTTTTCCCGGTTACGTGTTTTATCCGTTCTCGCAAGGGACAAGTCGTGTCTGACGCTCATAATTCCCCGTCCTTTTTTGTCCGTGTTGCTTTTAATAGTTTCATGCTCGCCGGATCTATAGCTTGAATATTGATCGCCTGACTATAGGTGCCTTTTTGGCTCATTAGTTCATCATGCTTACCCATCTCAACGATACGTCCATGGTCGAGAACGATGATGCGATCCGCGCGGCGCAAGGTACTGAGACGATGTGCGACGATAAAAGTGGTTCGCCCTTCTATCGCATTCTCGATCGCTTCGAGTATTTCATGTTCGGTTTCCGGATCGACCGACGCGGTGGGATCATCGAGCAATAAAACAGCTGGCTCTAATAGCAGCGCGCGCGCAATAGCCACGCGCTGCCGTTGACCACCGGAAAGATTGACTCCACTTTCGCTGATAATACTATCATAGCCCTCTGGCATCTCTTCAATAAATTCGTGCGCGGCTGCTATCTTGGCCGCCTTTACAATTTGATCACGGGTCGCACTGGGATGACCAAAAGCGATATTGGAAGCGATGGTGTTGCTGAAAAGAAAACTCTCCTGAAAGACGAGGCCGATATTATGTCGAATATCTTCTATTCGCAGGGTTCTTAGATCGTGCCCATCGAGGAGAATACGACCCTCGTTGGGATCGTAAAAACGCGGAATTAAACTCATGAGTGCGCTTTTTCCAGAGCCGGTGGCTCCGGCAATGGCTATCACTTCCCCCGGAGCAACCGAAAAGTCGACATCATTTAAAACGGTATTCATTTCATGGTATTTAAAATGGACATGCTCAAAGCGGACAGCACCCTTGGCCTCTACCAGCAGGTGGGGATTTTCGGGCGGGATGACTTCTATCGGAGCATCGAGGATTTCAAAAACGCGGCGGGCTCCGGCTAAACTTTGCTGTATACTGTCGACGATCCCGGCAAGGTTGGAAATCTGTCCAGAAAACTGTTGCAGGAGACCGGCAAAGACGACGATGCCGGTACCGATCGATAATTCTCCGTTGACTACAAGATAGCCCCCATAGCCGAGTAGTATTACCAAGTTGATCTGGGTGAGTAACCCGACAAAAGGTGCGAAGATCGTGACATTATTGAAAATCCGCTGTCTTTGATTGCGAACGCGCCCGGAGGCTTGCTCAAATTGCCCAATACTGTCTTTTTCAAGGTAGAATCCTTTAATTGTGTTAATCCCTTGAATATGTTCGACAAAGGTCATCACCAGATTGTCCATAAGGGTGCGGTTTTCCATATAGAGAGGACGGGTTTTTTTAGAAAAAATAACCGATACAATCCAAAGAAGTGGTGTTGTCGCTAAGCAGGCGAGGGTGAGTAAGACATGGATATTGAGCATGTAGACAAGGTATACGACAAGAGAGAGAATCATGATGAAACTCTGGATGAATACCCCCTCCATAAACATGCGCAGTGCACCGACATCACTGGCGACACGATTGATGATTGTCCCGCTGGCATTAGCGTCGAAAAACCGAAAGCTGAGCTTTTGCATCTTTTCGAATACCAGGGCGCGCAAGGTTGCTACGATGTCGACATAGATCAGTTTACCCATCGACATCGTATAAAAATAATTCAGACAGGAACGAAAGAGAGCGAAACCGAGAATCGTAACAGCGATTCCCATAATGACAGATAAGGGCGCGATGTTAACGGGGGGCTCGAGCCCAAAAGGCCAGTTAGGGGGATCTGTACCTGGAACAACCTGGTAACGGAGAAAATCTATTCCTAATCCCGTGAGCCCCAGTCCGGCCAGACCCGTGAAGAGCATGAGCAGCTGATAAGACAGAACTTGGATGCAACGGAATTTGTATTGCCAGCTGAACTTTAAAAGGCGAACGGTCAGCTCCCAATTCGACGTTTCGTCTACAGCTATGTTTTGCTCAGTTGCGTTCATGAAAACGGGCAAGAATTGATGTTGCCCATGTGTTGTTGGCTAACCGTTGATGCTTTATTGTGTAGAAAAAAATTCAAGTCGAGATAAAGTTTTACTCTAGCGTAAAATCATACGGGGTTCAACTTAACGGGGGTTCGTTTCTTCTGACATAAAACTATATGAGCAGACCAAAGAAAATCTACTCTAAAAAAAAATCGAACCCATTAAATCAGCATTAAGGCAGGAGTCTCGAGGATGCCTCTGAGTGCTGATAGATACTCAGCGCCGAGTGCCCCATCTAGTGATCGGTGATCGCCGCTGAATCCAATGGTCATACATTGACCGACGGTGATATTATCATCGTCATCAACAACAGGTTTTTTAACGATCGCACCGACACTGAGTATAGCGGAATTCGGGGGATTAATAATGGCATGGAAACTAGTGATCCCGAACATGCCAAGGTTGGTCGTGGTAATCGTGCTACCCGCCATTTCATTCGGTGAGAGCTTTTTATTTTTCGCCTTATCCGCCAGCGTTTTAACTTCAGAACTGATTTGACTCAAACTTTTAAGATGGACATCACGCACCACCGGGGTGACCAGACCGTCTTCCACCGCAATAGCCACTGCAATATGAACACCACTGTGCTGTTGAATCGACTTACCCATCCAGGATACGTTCACTGCGGGCACTTGATGCATGGCTTTAGCACAAGCCTTTAAAAAAAAGTCATTAATCGTAAGTTTTATGCCGCCTTTATCGGGTGGTAAGTCATTAAGGCTTTTATTTAGGGACGCGCGCAGTTCAAGAAGCGGTGTCGCGTTAATTTCAATCTCCAGATAATAGTGGGGGATTGTCTTCTTGGACTCGAGAAGGCGTTTAGCGATTACATTCCGCATATTAGAAACGGGAACACTCATTTCGTCCGCGATCGGCATACCGGCAATGGACTTTTGTGGGAGCGCACTTGAAATCTCGGTTGTGGGGGTGCCTTTTTCCATGGCGGCGATAACGTCAGCTTTCACGACTCGCCCATCCGGGCCGGTTCCGACGATAGCCTCGAGAGGTATACCTTGGTCGATGGCAATTTTTCTTGCAAGGGGAGAGGCTTTGATCCGATCGCCGGGAGCACCTTTTTCGGTGAGGGGAGTGGGGGTGACATCGATTGAAGTTAAAGCGTCCCCAGCTTGAACAGAATCGGTTGGGGATTCAGTCGCCGGCTCAACAGGTGATCTTTTACCCGGTGAGGGCGGTTCTTCTCCCGCTTCACCAATCGCGCAGATGGGGGCGCCGATTTCCACTTCGTCACCTTCATTCACATATTGGGTAATGAGTACCCCTTCAACGAAACTTTCCAGCTCCATGGTGGCTTTGTCAGTTTCCACTTCAGCGATGATCTCGCCCTCTCCGACCATTTCTCCCGTTTTTTTCAACCAACTGATTAATGTACCCACCGTTTGGGTATCGCTTAGCTTTGGCATTTCAATGATCTCGGCCATGGGTAAAATATCTGTAGACAGGATTACGAAGTTGGTGAACGTGATTCTATTATAAAATACTCAAAGCTGTTTGCACCACGCGTTGTGGGTAGGGGATTTGTTCTTTTTCTAATACCGGGCTATAAATCTGCGGTGCATCAACCGCTGAAATACGCTTAATTGGCGCATCGAGGTAGTCAAAAGCTTTATCCTGGATGATATAGGCAATTTGGGCGTCCGTGCCGCAATAAGGTTTATTTTCTTCAACGAGAACAACGCGGTTAGTTTTTTTCACCGAATCACAGATCGTATCTTCATCGAGTGGGCGAAGACTGCGGAGGTCCACGACCTCGGCGTCTATTTCGTATTCAGCTTCTAAAATCTCAGCGGCCTTTAAACAAGTAAGGACCGCTCGCCCATGCGCGATAAAGGATATGTCGGAACCTTCTTTCTTAATATCCGCTTTGCCAAGAGGAATCAAGTATTCTTCTTCCGGGACCTCGCCGGTCATGCCATAGAGAAGCGTATTTTCCATGACACAGACGGGATCGTTGTCGCGAATTGCCGTTTTGAGGAGACCTTTGGCGTCATAGGGGGTAACCGGACAGACGACTTTTATTCCAGGCGTGGAAGCGGCGAAATTTTCCGGGGTATGAGAATGTGTCGCACCCACGCCGGTCCCACCATTTGCCGGTCCGCGAATGACAATGGGAATGTTAACTAATCCGCCTGACATATAACGGATGTTCGCAGCATTATTGAAAACCTGGTCAAAGGCTACATAACTGAAACTCCAGAACATGAATTCAACAACCGGGCGCAGCCCCATCATCGCCGCTCCGATACCCAGTCCGGAAAACGCGGATTCGCTGATCGGGGTGTCCAACATGCGTTGTGAACCAAATTTATCGAGAAGACCTTTGGTCACTTTATAGGCGCCGTTATATTCTGCCACCTCTTCTCCCATCATAAAGACGCGGTCATCGCGCATCATCTCCTCATCCAGGGCCTCATTCAGGGCATCGCGATAATGAATAATAGGCATGACTAAAAATTTTTAAACGTAAACAGGGTTAAGGCTTTAATGCAGAAGTGGACTCACTCAAAGAATATCGTCCCCTCGGAAGTTTTGCTCTCCGGATGATCTTCTTCCCAATAGACATCACGTGTGAGTTCTTCAGTTGTGGGATTCGGGCTTTCATCGGCAAACTTCGCGGCATCTTCTGCTTCTTTATGCGTGAGCTTATCTATATCTTTGGCCATCTTTTCGTCGATTAGGCCTTCCTTCTCGAGCTGATTATAAAAAAGTGTAATGGGGTCTTTAGTTTTTCGATAGTCTTCGATTTCACCTTTTGTTCGATAACTCAACCCGGTGTCTGAAACTGAATGACCGCGGTAACGGTAAGTGCTTATTTCTAACAAGGTGGGGCGGCTCTCCTCCAGCGCGCGTTTTATTGCCACTGCAATTTTTGCGCGCACTTCATAGAGATGGTGGCCGTTACACATATCCCAGTCCATGTCTACGGTATCTGCCCGTTGGGCCAGTGTGCCGATGGAATGGCGCTCTATTTTCGTGCCCATAGAGTATCCATTATTTTCGATAACAAAGACGACGGGGATATCCCAAAGCGAAGCGAGATTCAGGGTTTCGTAAAAGGACCCCTGGTTTGTGGCCCCGTCACCCAGGAAACAGAGACAGCATCCTTTTATCTTTTGATATTTCAGCGCGAAGGCGATACCAGCGCCGAGAGGCAACTGTCCGGCAACAATGCCGTGTCCACCCCAGAAATTTTTATCGGGAGCGAAAAAATGCATGGAGCCCCCTTTGCCCTTCGAACAACCGGTGATTTTACCATAGAGCTCTGCCATACATTCATCCATCCCCATGTCCAGGGCGATGGCGAACCCATGGTCACGGTAAGCAGTGATCAGCTGGTCTTCTTTCCCCATCAGCGAAACGGCGCCGACGGCTATAGCTTCCTGACCAGAATATAGATGTAGAAATCCTGCAATTTTTCCCTGTTGATAAGAATGGAGTGAACGGTCTTCAAAGTGCCGTATGCGCAGCATCTGGCGATAGAGAGCAACTTTCTCATCCGTGGGCAGACGAGTATTGATTTCATCGCTCGCGTAAATAGATACGTCAGGTTCTTCCTAAGATGCTGTAGTTTTTTCCATTAATACCCAAATATTCTATATCGGCAATGATGCCAAAAAGTAAAATTATAAGAGGGATAATAAAAAAAGGCAAATAATGCCTTTTTAAAGGAGGCATAGGTTGAACTATCTATTGCAATTCTTCAATATATATTTCCAGTTTTTCACCGGGGAGACAATTTGCCCGCATCGCGACAAATCGTTGTCTATAATTAAAATAAATATCCCAGAGACTATTACGGTCGGTTTCAGGGACGGGAATTTCTTTGATCCTATCCGGCGCAAAAAACGAAAATTCGCCTTCTTCAATCGCCGCCGGCAATTCTTGGATGGGGCGATGGCAATCAAAGAGAAACATCAGCCAATGACCAGTGCCTTCATAGCTCTTTTCGCTGATCATGGCAAAGAGATGGAGGTCTTTTTCACTTAGCTTAAGGCCTATTTCCTCTTGAGTCTCACGGATGGCGCATTCGAAAGGGCTCTCTCCTTGATCCATATTGAGTTTGCCCCCAATGGGACTCCACAGTCCCTGATTAGGCATGCGTTTGCGCCGCAGCAAAAGTAACTGATCCTCATGATTGCGGATAAAGATAAGAGTGCTGATGCGAAAGGGAAGGGTTGCAGGCATATCGCCTTTGCTCTACAACAAGGATGGGACCTGAAGGCAAGATCTTTTCATCGCTTTAAGCATTCCGCTCCAGAAAATGCGTTTTTCCCTCAACGGCGTACTTCATGGAGGCTTGCACGATGGTGTCGAGGCCAAAGCGGTTATTGATTTTGTCCATCGCGAAGTACATCCGCGCTAGCTTCTCATCTTCGCGAAAAAAGAGTTCAAGCTGGTTGTTCGCATCCATTTCAATCGTATGTAGCCCGATCCCGCGAATTTTATGCCCCTCCTGCAAAAACCGCGCAAGCAGCGGCTCGGCAATTTCCAGGCAGGCTTTCAGCACATAATCGTCCAGGTTTGTCAGCCCATCGGTGGCGAAAGTAAAGGAGATCCCCTCCCAGGTGGTATCCTGAATGCGAATATATCCCCCGTACTTCTCTGCTTTCCGGTCATAGCCCCGCATCCGGTAACACAATTGCCGGACAGCCTTGGCAATCTCTCCTCTCAGCCTCCACGTCTCGACTGTCCAGTTGGAAAAGGTGTGCATGTAGGTAATCTCCCGGGGGACGTGATCCGTTCTGTCCGTCACCTTCGCGCAATCTTTGCCACAGGCAGTTTCAAAAAGCATCTTGCCAAAGTAGGCCCCAAAAAGTTTCTGGAAAACTCCCGGTCCCCGTTTGAGGGCGTCACAGATTGTCTCCACGCCCTCGTGCTTAAGTTTTTCGAAACGCCTGCGACCGATCCCCCAAACTTCATTCAAGGAAAGGGGATAAAGAAACTGGGCCGCCTCTTCTGTATCCAGCACCACCGCGAGCCCATTTGGTTTTCGAAGATCGGAGGCGAGCTTGGAGTAGGTCTTTGAATAGGCGATCCCCACCGAAGCCGTTAGTTTTGTTTTGCGATAGATTTCATTCTTCAGCCGGGTGCCGAAGTCGACGATCTCCCCGCGGTTGCGTTTGAGGAGAAAACTTACTTCAAGAAAATATTCGTCCATGGAGTAAGCCTCGATCTCATGGGCAAAGCCGTTCAACACCACATTAATCTCACGGGAAATTGCCTGGTACTTCTCGTAATGGACTTGCAGAGGGACAAGGTAGGGACAGATCTGAATGGCCTCATAGGCGCTCATCCCTGTCTTGATCCCTAATCTGCGCGCCTCATAACTGGAAGTAGCGACAATGCCGCGCGCAATTCCGTTCCCTTTGCGCCAGCCGCCGACAATCACGGGAATGCCGTAAAGGTTATAGCACTGTTGCTCTACCTGGGCGTAAAAACAGTCCATGTCGATGTGAAGATAAAGCCGCTGCGTTGATTGCCGGGATGCTGGTGATCGGAGGCAACCGTGTTGTAGAGGGTCATCCGGTGGACGTTGCGATTTAAGTCATAGTCGCCCAAGTACTGCCGGCTGGTATAAAAATCTCGATTTTGTCTCATTATAGCTTGCACAATCAATAGGTGAACATAAATTCACTATCAATAAGGTCAAGCATGCACCATACAGAAGTGAGAAAAATTAACGTCACGGCCTTGTTTGCCGCTTTCAAAACCCGCGACATCGTCCGGCGTATTACTCCGCTAAGCTTCACCCTCCTCACGGGGGAAGACCATGAGGTCGCGGTGGTCCGCAGAAGCTATACCGATAAAGTCGGCAACAGCCAGCATGTGCACTTTGTTGTTCAAACGAGGGATCATCGCTATTTCGATATTGTCTTTGATGCCAAAAAAATGACCTGGTGGCTGGTTATCGAAATAGAAGATCCGATGATTCTCCGTGAATGAGGAGAGAGGGATCCGAATGCGAGTTGAGTCTGGACTTCATCTGACCGGCGCGACACAGTAACCACCATGTGCGGACGCTACACCTTGACTGCGAAGCAGGAAGAGTTAGTGCAAAGATTTCTTCTCAAGCAGATGGCGGAAGAATTGATGAATGAGCTGAAGCCGCGCTACAACATTGCCCCGAGCCAAAAAATGTTGGCGGTAAGGCAATCACCTGAGGACGGCGGGCGGGAATTGGCGGCGTTTAATTGGGGACTTATCCCCTTTTGGGCTAAAGATCCAAAGATCGGTTATAAAACGATAAATGCCCGTTCCGAAACAGTGGCGGAAAAGCCGGCTTACCGTGCAGCGATAAAATCTCGGCGCTGTCTCATCCCGGTGAGCGGTTTCTACGAGTGGCAGCGAGAGGAAAAGAGCCGGCATAAACAACCATTTTACGTTGCGATGACTTCGGGCGACATTTTTGCGATGGCCGGGTTATGGGAATCCTGGAAAAGCCCGGAGGGGGCGGTCATTGTATCGAGCAGTATTCTTACCACCTCGGCCAATGAAATCATGGCCCCGGTTCACCACCGTATGCCGGTGATCATTGACGAAGAAAACTATGATTGTTGGCTCGATCTTGAAGAAAAAAATCCGGAAAAGCTGAAGTCACTGTTTAAACCTTACGCGAGCGAGCAAATGATTTGCTATCCTATCTCGACACTAGTGAACAGCCCGAGAAATGAAGGGCCGGAACTCTTACAGGAAATAGATCCTAAGGCGGGCCAATTCAAAGAACCACCCCGCGATGAACTTTTCAATGGTTATGGAGAAACGGATGTATAAATTCGCCTATCACGCATTGACATGCAGCTTCATTTGGTTCAATAAGACATTTCCTTTGTTGAATTTATAAGTGTAGCTGAACGGAAATGATAACCGAATTAGAAAAACACTATCACCAGGGAACGCGAATACACCAATGGGGTCTTACTAAATTACTTCATTAGATAGAAATCCGAGATGCGCAAAGCTTATATTGTAGAAGATGACAAAGACAGCGCTGACCTCGTTGTCGAGCTGCTCTCTGATGAGCTTGATATAAATATATTTTCCAATGCGGGTGATTTATTGGCGTTCTTACAAATGTCGGATACAGTAACCCCCATATTTTTATTCTCGACATCAGCCTGCCTGGGATGGATGGGGTAACGCTTTTACGCAGAATTCGTGATGATGGCAGGTTTCAAAACCTGCCGGTCCTTGCTTTAACCGCTCACGCGATGAAAGGCGACAAAGAAAGTTTTATCAGTTCCGGTTTTGATGGCTATATAAGTAAACCCATTGTTGATGAACAGGCGTTACTTGACGAAATCGAACGCGTTATTGCGGAAAAGCATTAACGCGTCATAGGTTGCGTCTCAACATCCATAAGAGGAATTAAGTGAGCGTAGGTCTATAGTGGGCTCTCAGTTCTGCTACATCTTATCACCTTGCTCGACATTTCTAAGGGGGAGGTAATACTTAATTTGTGCCGCATCTCAAAATACACACCAACCTCGAAGTTAGCGAAGAAAATCGCGATAATATCTTGAGTAAGTCTTCCCAGTTGGTGGCGAGAGAGCTGAACAAGCCGGAAGAATTTGTAATGATTACCCTTAACCCCTCGGCACAGATGATTTTTGCCGGCACCAGGGATCCAGTTGCCTTTCTTGAATTAACCAGTGTGGGTTTACCGGCGAAGAAAACAAAAGAACTTTCCCGCGTGCTCTGTGAATTAATTGAGACCGAGATCAGCGTTTCAAAAAACCGTGTCTACGTAAAATTTATCGATGTCCATCACAGCATGTGGGGTTGGAAGGGCGATACTTTCTGAATAAATATCTTCGTCGTCGTCTACCTCCTCCTCTTCGTCCCCTTTTAATATTTAGAACATAATTTGAACTTATTTCGAGACGAAGACGAAGCTATATTATATAATTAGCACGCATTTACTAATTAACTTACACATCTTCGTCTGAATTACCGAAAATGTAATAATCCAGAGACAAGCGACCCGGTCCGTAGATAAAAATGAGTATGAGTAGAACGAGGACGAGAGAAGAATATTCAAGAGATTGGCCCAAAGTAATAATGCCTTCTTGCCAATGAATAAAGAATACCGCCCCCAGGAGGACAGGAATTTGGATGAAAGCAGATAAACGTGTGAGCAGACCGATCGCGAGAAAAGCGCCCCCACATAAATGGGCGAAAATTACATAGTACAGAATGAAGGAGGCCCATGTTTTATCATAGGCGTCAAACAAGATGGAAGTGGTGGGGTGCCCGGAGGGTGTGAACTGAATGATCCCGCGAATAAAAAGCCCGATGCCTAGATAAATACGAATAAAATCAAACCCATATTCTTTATGCGTGCTTAACCAACGAAATATCTTTCTAAGCAGTTTTATAAGAGATTCCCTTTCTTAAATATATAATTCGGAGAGCAGAGATAGTATGCCTACCTTTTATTCAAAATAAGGGAGATTTTTTTTTAGCAACCGTTATTGATATTTAGTTGGACGGACAGATACTGGGCATAAATGTAATACCGTTATTTATTATTGGTTGTGAGACGCACTATCATATCATCAGCCATCGCATCGAGACTAAACTTTGGCGACCAACCCCAATCACTGCGAGCGGACTGATCCTCAACGATCTCCGGCCAGTTTTCAACGACCGCAATCACTTTCTCGTTCGGCTCATAAGCGATCTCAATACCAGCGATACGTTTACTTGCGGCAGCGGCGATTTCTTCAGCCGAGGGTGATAGGGAGTGGACGTTGTAGACGCGCTTTGTTAATGTCTCAACCGGCGCACGCAACAACTGAGCTATCCCAGAGATAGCGTCATCGACATACATTAATGAAGCCCGCGTGTGCGGATTGACATTAAAGGTATATCGCTTTTGCTCAACTCCTTCAACAAAAA
>Ga0114999_10005432_pt1 | contig 15042 bp, 13 predicted proteins | sample ArcticOcean_MG_C_3_FD_89820 | JGI IMG/M metagenome (GOLD analysis project Ga0114999, IMG submission 89820) | Marine microbial communities from western Arctic Ocean - ArcticOcean_MG_CB8_126 | ecosystem: Environmental > Aquatic > Marine > Oceanic | place: Arctic Ocean: Canada Basin | collected...
AGGAAACGGCTGAACAATTTGAAAGGTTCGGGAACAGCCAATATTGGCCACTTCATGCGGTTTCATCTTAGTGATACGCTGACCATCAAGCTCAATTTCCCCGCTGTTAGCAGGATGCACACCGGTGATTACATTAATCAGCGTTGTCTTCCCTGCTCCATTGGGGCCAATAAGCCCAACAATTTCACCCGTTTCAATTTCCAGGTTTACGTCATCAACGGCCCTAAGACCGCCAAACTGACGGGATACCCGACTTAATTTCAATAGAGCGACTATTTTTTCCTCCCTCTAAAAAACTGGCGATAATCAAAAAACAGCGCACCTTTTGGCAAGAACAGTACCAGTAGCACGATCAGCAAACCGAGCACCGCCGAATGGATGGTAAGAAAATTACGCCAGACGATTTCTTCCAAGGCAAGAAAGGCTACAGCACCTATGATGGGGCCAAAGACAGTTCCCATACCGCCGAGTAAAACCATGACAACCGGTTTTATGGTAAGGAAAATATCAAACACATCAGGTGGCTCGATATAATTTACCCACGACGCGTAAATCGCACCAGCCATGCCAACAAACACAGCTGAAAGACTAAAGGCGATTGTCTTATATTTGGTGGAATCCACACCCAGCATATTTGCCGCCGCTTCATTTTGCTGAATACAACGAAACCCGAATCCAAGCTTCGAGTGATATACCCATGACGCCGTCGCCAAAGTAAGTAGCGCCACAACAAACATAGAATAATAAAACAGCATGCCGCTGGCTTCGACCGAGATTTTTAGGATAGGAATATTCATTCCCATGCCGCCGCCCGTGATTTGATCATTCGTATTCACGACCTCGCGCAACACTTCGACCATTACCAGACTGGCGATTGCAAAATAGTGCCCGCGCAAATGCAGAATGGCCCGGCCCATAATGGCGGCAAAAATGAGGGCGATAAGCCCTGCAGCAAACCACGCTGCACCGAAGAAAATGCCATTGGCTTGGAGGATGGCTCCGACATAGGCGCCAATTCCGAAAAACGCGGCGGTTGCAAAAGACGGGTAGCCCGCCATACCTCCTATAAAATTCCATGACAAAGCCAGAACTGAGTACATCATCATGACCGTCGCCAAACGAACGATATAATTATTACCGAAATATGGCAGCGCCAATAGCGCTACGATGGCAACGAATATTGCGATTTTGTTCATTCGTAACCCTTCCGACCCATAATTCCGGTTGGCCGAAAAATCAACAGAGCGATCAAAATAACGAAAGCCAGTGTCGTCGAATGTTCAGGACCGAAGAAAAGCGCTCCATAACTCTCAATAACGCCAAGAGCAATACCGCCAATCATCGCGCCCGGCACACTGCCAAGCCCACCCAGAATACAAATTACGAAGGCTTTGCCGAGAAACAATCCACTATTGATGGGTGAAATTGGATAAATGATGCTGAAGATACTACCCGCCGCGCCAGCCATCAGCGCACCAAGCGCAAAAGTAACGGCATTGATGCGATTGACGCGCACGCCCATCAAAGTGGCCGCCTCCCGGTCCATACGAACCGCAACAATCGCGCGGCCAATATTGGAATCACGCAGCAATCGATAGAGGCCAAAAGTGAGCAACGCAGCCAAGCCTACACCCGCCACCCGGTTGAGCGGCAAAATCAGACCCCACAGATCATAGCTTCCGAGTGAATCTGTCAGAATTAATTTGCGATAATCCGCCGTAAAGGCGATCAGCATGGCGTTATTAAGTAAGAGGTCGAGACCAAAGGTTAACGTCAATGTCATTAAAACAGGCGCCGCGATGACGCGATTGATGATGCCCGCTTGAATGACATAGCCTAGACAAAACAGAACCGAGCCAGAAATAATGACAGAGGCAAACGGATGAATACCGAAATATAAATGGGCAAAATAAGCTATGTATGACCCGAGGACGATAAAGGTCCCGTGGAGAATATTAATGACGTTTAAAACGCCCCAAACCAGGGAGAAACCAACGGCAATCAAAGCATAGAGACCGCCAAGCAACAGCCCATTCAGCAGAATTTGAAGATACAGCATTGGATTCCCTTAAAAAAAGGCGGCACCACGAAGTCGCAGCACCGCTCGGGTAAGTCTTGTTATTTAATACCGAACTTAAGATCAATTTGTTTGATCACATCAGGATAAACGACCAAAGGCTTGCCACCCCGAATTTGGAAAACCGGTGGTTTCAAAGACGAAATCTGTCCATTGGCACCAAATTTAATCGGACCAAAGAACGTTTCAGTATCCATCGTTGCCAGAGCATCACGAACTTTTTTGTGGTCCAATGTACCAGCGGTCTCAATAGCCAACTGAAAAATTATACCGGCAGCCGTTGCGGAAGCTTCAGCATAATCAGGCACTAAATTGTACTTAGCTTTGAACAATTTATTGAAGTTTTCGGTTTTCCCCATAACACCTTTGCCGTTGTAACGAACAGCCGGGTGCCACCAAGCGGCACTGGTGATGTTTTCTGCCAGTTTACCTGTACCATCAATAAATTCTTTATAGGCTGGACCCGCAACCATGGTAAGCACGGGAACTTTAACGCCAAGTTCTGACATTTGATTACGAATTAAGATCAAGTCATTGAGGTAGCCTGTGGCAAAAATCCAGTCAGGCTTGGCAGCCTTCATTTGGACCAGAGCTGAGCTGTGATCCATAGTGCCGATGGCGTATTTCTCGAAAAACACCATTTTAAGATTACGTTTAGCCGCAGACTTCTTCATGACATTAGCGATAGCCAAAGGAAAAAAATCATTCCGCGCTAGAATAGCGACTGTCTTCGTTTCTGGACGTTTGGCAATTACCATATTAGTTAACGGTTGGGTCAACGTAATATTTGGCGTAAATGTACCGAATAAATATTTATAACCTTGGTTATAAACAGCTTCTGATGACGCGGTTGAAGCAATTGTTGGTATACCATATTTTTCAGAAACGCCACTGGCTGCTTTGGTTGCGCCAGAACCAAATGGCGAAAATAGAAAATTCACTTTATCATCGGTAATGAGTTTCTCAGCAGTTTGAACTGCACGCGGTGTATTGGATTGATAATCTTGATAAATGATTTTGATTTTATATCGTTCATTACCGACTTTAATGCCACCTTTAGCATTCGCGGTATCCATCCAAAGGTTTAAACCGCGTTGAATCTTAATGCCTTCAGGAGCCAAAGCACCTGTTAATGGTAACGGCGCACCAAATTTAATCGTTTTTTCAGCAGCCTGAACACTAGAACTGCCCCCCACTGCTTGTAGGCCAACGAACAATGTCGAAACCGCCAGCGTAAATAATGCTCTTTTTTTCATAAAATTTTCCCCCATGAATTTAAAATAACCTATAAAAATACGATAGAGGACGGCTTACGTTATGTCTATATCAATAAATTGAATTTATCGTTGCTTTATTGGCAACGCATAAATTACCTGATATTTTCAATATTGTGAGACCTCTGCATAACTCCCCCCACTATGTTATAAGAGTATATATAGCTTATTGGGGGAGTAAGGATGAAGGCACGTATTGAATGTTTTGCATTTTGATTGCCCCCCATCCAGAACCTTCTATATGTTTATCGCCATGCTCTAGATAATGTATCCATTCATCAATGGGTAACTTACTCTCCGCCATTTAACGGATATAAATCATTGATATTATTATATATAAAATAATTTTTTTATGTTATACTCACAAACCTACCCACAACGGAATAACAAATCAAACGAAACAAACTGTCTTCAGGGGTTACTACACCCTTTTACTTATCAAGATTGATCTTTGGTCAAGGGTGGTCTGCTCATTGATCGTAGCCCATGAATCATGGATGGGGGTTAGTAGTTGGGTTGGTGGATTAAGAATCTGTAGTAACAAAAAATTCAGTTTTAATTTATGATTTTTAAATTCTCAGATTTATTTGCTGGTATAGGAGGCATGAGACTTGGCTTTGAAAGCATAGGTGAGGAATGTGTGTTAACTTGTGAAAATAAAGAAAGCGCCTTAAATACTTATAATACAAATTTTAAAAACAATATTTCATCTCATATTTTTCATAAAGATATCACAACACTTGTTGATGATAATAAATCAATACCGAAACATGATATTTTATTAGCTGGATTTCCGTGTCAGCCATATAGCACCAGCCGACCCCCGCATTACGAATGGACACAAGAGAAGTAAAAACTGTTATTAATCAATGAGTTATTCGGACGCTGTTGTACACTGTGACCGAATAAAACCGCAGAAGATCTAATATGAGGGTTTAAGCTGGGCACGTTTTGGTCACAGTCGTCAATAACCGCAAGAGACGATTTACAACGTAAAACCCGCGCTCATCTGTATATCAATTATGGTTCTTAATCCGAAGGTGATCCACGGCCAAGAATTGCGTCCGCCATTTTTTCAGCTACCATGATTGTAGGTATATTAGTGTTAGCGCGAGGAACAGCAGGCATAATTGATGCGTCAACCACACTCAATCCTTCAACACCATAAACACGTGCAGTACGAGGGTCGACCACGGCATCTGGATCTTCGGGCGGTCCCATACGGCAAGTTCCGCATGGATGCCAGCCACCAATCGTGTGCTGCTTGACAACCTCCTCCAACCGATCTTCGTCCGCTAGTGTATCAGCGAGATCAAACCCCGGTGCGATGAGAGTATTAATTATAGAGCGTCGCAAAAATGCTGGGCCGTCTGTCAACAACGCGGGAGCCAAAGTAATGAGCCTATTAAATAGAGTCTCTTTACGCACCATTGCTGCAAGGGCACCGTGCGTTGTTGCAAACGGGTCGGCTGTAGCTGCTGTTAATGCGGGGGAATTAAAAAGGCTCGCCATGAATCGAAAAGAAGCTTTCATCCGCTCAAGGTCACGCGCGTCCGAGAGAAGCTCGAAAGATACATCGGGATAGCCACCTGAATTCTCGGCGGAAAGACGTACAGAACCAGTGGAAAACGGCTTATTGATCCATGCAAAAAGCGTTCCGATCCGGACTCCAAGGGGGTGCCAAGCTGAGCGTGCTACGACGGCCATGAACATATCGGAAACTGGCGCATCTGCCATATCAGACGTATAACGAAGAGCTATATGGGCATGACGGCGAGGACTTTTGCCCATGCGAAACCCGTTCTTTATCCAAGCAGAAAGTGAAAGCGACGGGTGCTCCTGTAGATTGCCGCCGACACCGCGTCGATGGCAAATGACCTCGATGCCGCGCGCGCGCAAGTGATCTGCTGGACCTATCCCGGATCGCATCAGCATAGCAGGACTTTGCAAACCACCCGCGCAGATGATGACTTCTCTTCCATAAATATCTTCTTGGTCTCTCCCTACGCTCACTCCGACAGCACGAAGGTTTTTCATGAGTATTCGTTTAACCGTTGTTTCGGCACGAATAGTCAGGTTGCTTCGTGATCGAACTTCTGCAGACAGATATCCCCTGGCAGATGACACGCGGCGTTTCCGATCCGTCGAAATCGCCAAAGGGAACCAGCCGTCTGTATATGTCCCATTCTGATCTTCAATGTTTGAAAACCCTTGGTCACTAAATGCTTTAGCTGTAGCGCTTGTAAATCCCGGCCATTCTTTTTTGAGCACTCGGCTAATGGAGATCGGCCCAGACGTGCCATGCTGCGGCCCATCGAAATCCAAATCCGATTCCAGGCGGCGGAAATAGGGTAGTACGGATTTCCAGTCCCAGTCTTCCGCTCCACTATTTGACCAAGCATCGTAATCTTCGGGTAATCCTCGATTGGCTAGCTGACCGTTAATTGACGAACCACCACCGATTATTCTCGCCTGCTCGTATTTTTTAAGCTGTGATCTTTCAGGAGAATTATGTGGAACTGGCGCGAAACGAACTTTCAAATCCGACCAGCTATAGTCAGGATTGAATGCAGCCTGATAGGGGTATAGATCTTTTATGTCGTCTGGCTCATTATCAGGGGACACATCCGGCCCGGCTTCCAGCAGCAACACCTGGTTAGAGCTGCTTGCCGACAAGCGATTGGCTAGAACAGTGCCCGCCGAACCACCCCCAACTATAATGTAATCCCACTTTTCCAACTTTTTCCCCTGCTTCGTTCAACGCGCGATTTCAGTATCTATTCAAAGGTCTGTCGACCAACTTCGACTTGGGATAAATACTTTTCATCAATTGTCACCCCAAGACCTGGTCCCGTTGGTACAGGGAAAGTGCCGTCCGTAGATACAGCATCCAGCTGATCTAAATAATCGCATGCAAAAATTGGTGGCAAGGGATTGCCTATTTTGGGATGGACCAATGCCAATTCATAAAAATTGGAATTTCGAATTGCTGCCATACAATGGCGATGGGCGGGCCCGCTCGAATGAAGCTCGACATCAAGACCGAATGATTCCGCCAACGCCGCCGTTTTCATGACGCCTGTGATTCCCAGATCGTATTCAGGATCCGCGCGCAAAAAGTCGGTTGCTTCTTCGGTGATCCAAGGCGTTTTCGCTTCAAGACCGCGTACGTGTTCCGTCAACAATAATGGTGTTTTAATGCGTTGTCGGAGCATCTTGTGAACGTGCGGCGCATGACCACAGTCGGCAAGAGGGTCTTCTAACCAAAAATATTCATGATCATCACAAGCGCGACCTACACGAAGGGCGTCGCCATATGTTCGTATATGACTTGCCGGGTCCGTCATTAAATCCATGTCACCACCAACGGCTTTCGCGACAGCAGCAATGGTGGCAATTTCCGCTTTCGGATCACCGTGCGACCAACAATGCATTTTAAACCCACGGTAACCAATATCACGGCATTGTTGGGCAAAATCGGCATAGGCGGCTGGCTCTGACAGCCCTCCGTTAGCGTCGCCAGAAAGCGTGCTGGCATAGGCGGGGAGGTTCCAGCGGAACCCACCCAGCAACGTGGCAATTGGTAACCCTACTTTCTTCCCAAACAAATCCCACAGACATATATCAATTGCCGAATATCCAACGCCACCCAGATGTCGATGGCGACGTTTACATAGCTGGTAAAGCTCTTCGCGAGCGAGACTGTCCTGTCCGATCAAAGACGGCAGAAGAGGTATAGTTTGACCGGTGGCAGCGGCGTGTTTGCCCGAATGCATGGGGCAATATTCTCCAACCGTACCATCGGAATCATGAATTTTCAAAACGAAGCTTTGCAACTTTGTCCGTTCACCAGGATTGTAACCGAGCAGGCCTTCGGCATCAGGGCCGAAGTCTTCGACTTCGTAAGCGAAATGGATGAGGTCTATTTTTGTTATTTTAGCCATGATGAGCACTCCAGTAAGCGAGATTGATACAAAGGTTTTTTTGATCTAGTCGATTTCGTTTCATCGTCGGCACCCGTCAGCAAGGTGTACGGCACCATTGACATATGTCGGAGCGTCCGTGAGCCGATAACAGGCTTGTACCGCTATTTCATCTGCCTCAGCGTAGCGCCCCAGCGAACAGCCGTCAGCAATCGCCGCATGGGCGGAAAACGAATCTATTAGAGAGTTGGGATTTACGGATCGTTTCATGAACGCCCCCGCGATGGTCCCTGGGAAAAGCGTGTTCACCCGCACGCCTGCCCGGCCATACTCAAGGGCCGTCGCACGTGTCAGCTGAATAATTGCAGCCTTGGTGGCAGAGTAAGCACCCCGACGTTCATTGGCCTTCAATCCAGCTTCCGAAGAAGTGTTGAGTACCCTCACGTCATCCGCTTTCGCAATGAGCGGCAGAAAATACTTCATCATCAAAAACGTACCAAATACGTACACTTCAAACATACGGCGGAAATCGTCAAAAGGATGTTCAGCAATTGGATGTGTGCCACCATTGGTGCCAGCATTATTGAACAAAGCATTGATGGATTGGAATCTTGATTGAATATCCCCGGCAAATTCCTTCACCGCCGCCTCGTTTGAGATATCTAGATTGCCGATTAAATGGCCCTCACCTTCCATAGAGGCTTCTACCGATCTCAAAGCCTCATCATCCCAAGTCAACGAGAACCACCAGGTCACCTTGAACGGCCAAATGACGTGCAACGGCGGAACCCAGATCACCAGCTGCACCGGTAACAATACTGACCCGCCGATCCGAAATAACCTGATTATGGTTCTGTTTTTTGTTCATTGTTTATTCCAGTTTTGGTTGTGGAAATTATACATCCGTTCATTGCGTAATTTTTTGCCCGCTCTTTGTATCGAAAAGATGGATTTCGGCCTGGTCAAAAGCGACACATACCGCTTCTTTCGGCTGAAACGTGGCTCGCTTATCAGCTGCGATGCAGAGCAAATGCGCATCGTCTATACGGACGAACACCAGAGTTTCATTTCCCTTTGGTTCAACCACTTCAACAATTCCCTGAAGGGGCCCATCTTCGGTGATACTTAGAGCTTCCGGACGTACACCGAGGACAACAGACTGCGCATTCCCGGAACTTTTTCCGTCAGGTAGTTTTACGATCTGACCAGAGCTTGTTTCCATCCGTGACCCATCGGCTCCGTTCTTCCGAAGTAATTCGATGAAATTCATCGGTGGAGAGCCCATAAATCCGGCGACAAATTGATTTACCGGCGCATCATAGAGTTCCATCGGTGTGCCGATTTGCTCAATGCGACCGTTATTCATTATGACGATCCGGTCAGCCAGGGTCATGGCCTCGTCCTGATCATGCGTCACATATATCGAAGTGATGCCAAGCTTTTGGCGAAGGGTTTTGATTTCTGTTCGCATCTGGACCCGCAGTTTGGCGTCAAGGTTCGATAGGGGTTCATCAAACAAAAATAAATCGGCATCCCGCACAATGGCGCGCCCCATGGCGACCCGTTGACGTTGGCCACCTGAAAGTTCGCGTGGATAACGGGCGAGCAATTCACCAAGACTGAGCATTTCTGCCACACGAGAAACCTTTTGGTCTACAATATTTTGATCAACCCGGCGAATATTTAAACCGAACGAAATGTTTTCGGCCACGGTTAAATGGGGGAACAGTGCATAACTTTGGAAAACCATAGCGAAATTTCGATTTCGGGTTTGGACATTGGAAATAGATTTCTCATCAACATAAATGTCGCCAGACTTTAATGTTTCGAGGCCAGCAATACACCGAAGAAGAGTTGATTTACCGCATCCAGAAGGCCCAACCAAAACAATGAACTCGCCCTGTTTTACCGTCATATCTATATCGGTTAACGCTTCCACATCGCCGTAGTTTTTGCTGATACTTTTAAGTGTCAGTGTAGGCATATAATTTTCCTCTAACCCTTCACCGCACCGGCTGTAAGCCCGGATACAATAAATTTTTGCACAAATAGAACGAAGATAAGAATGGGCAGCAATTGAATACTGGTCGCAGCAAACAGCACACCCCATTGAACGCCCTCAACAGCGCCTGAAATTTCAGATAAAATAAGTGGTCCCGTCCGGGCTGTATTTGAAGTGAAGATCATCGCGAAGGCATATTCGTTCCAAGAAAAAATAACGACAAAAACGCATGCTGCGATCATCCCGTGGATGGATAAGGGTACGATAACTTTATACAGCATCTGCCATATCGAGGCACCCTCAACTTCGGCTGCTTCTTCAAGTTCTCGCGGAATTTGATCGATAAACGTTTTAACGATCCAAGTCGCTAGGCTGACAAAAAACGCTGCGTACAGCAGTATCAGAATTATGTAAGTATCATTTAGGTGCAGCGCATTGACGACAGGAAATAAAGGAATTGTCACTACGATTGGCGGCAACATCCGAACGAAGATCATAAAAAATGCGGAGAGGGTCAAAAGCCTGGAGCGATACCTTGAATAACTATACCCAGCTAAAAGTGAAGTTACTGCTGTTATAAGTGTCGCCCCAACTGTGATAATTAGCGAGTTGCCTAGCGAGCCAACAAATTCCGGCCAATCATGAAACAACGCGATATAGTTTTCAAATGTTGGTGTAAAAATCAGCTTGGGCGGGACAGCAAAAATATCAAGAGCTGGCTTGAATGATGATGAAACCACCATAAAAATTGGGAACGCCGACCAAACGACACCGATTAACAAAATCAACGACCGGCCTGTAAGAATTATCTTGCGATCATCCATCGGCTTGCATCCGTTTATATAGTTTGTACAAGTAGAACGAGGCAACCAATAGCGCCAAGAACTGCATCGCTAGTCCGGTAGCCGCAGCCGTGCCAAAATCGTGATAACGGAACGCAGCGCGGAACAGATAAGTACCTAGTACTTCTGTCAGTCGTGCAGGTCCGCCCTCGTTTAAGAGCCATACTTCAGAGAACAAACGTGTGGCAAAGATATATCTAAACATCATTGCGACCAGTATGGCCGGGGCGATAAACCGCATTGTTACCTTAAGGAATACTTGCCATTCAGTCGCCCCTTCAACGCGTGCCGCATTCTTCAAATCACCGGGTACCGTAGATATTGCCGAATAGAGAATAATTAACGTAAATGGGAGGTGTATCCATATGGACAAAATTGAAATGAGCGTCAGTCCGTGGGTCGGATTTCTAACCCAGTTCAATTGAATATCTGCAAATGACTGGAGTACCATATTGAACATGCCGATATCCGGCTCGAACAAGTAGCGCCACATAACAACGGCGCTCACTTCGCTTACCGCATAGGGGGCGATCAAAATTGAAAAAACGAGGCCCTTGCCCCAAAAGTTTGTATTAAGTGCTAATGCCAATATCAATGCGAGAGCAAGTTCTGCATAAACAACGATATTGACGACAATGAAGGTATTTAGCGCAGCGCGCCAAAATATAGGATCAGAGAAAATTTGAATATAATTATCGAGACCAACAAACGTTGAACTCATGCCGAAAGTCAATTTGTGCAGTGAAAGCCAGATAATATAAATCGACGGGACTGCAATAAAGAGCAGGAGAAGGACATTGGCCGGCGAAATTAGAAATACCGGAAGCCATTTTCGATCTTCAAACATTCACTTATCTTTTCTAGTAGGCGCCTCCCGGGCCATTTGAAGAAATGGAACCCGGGAAGCTGTTGACGGGATAACGTACAGTTAACAGATCATTATTTCGGTAGCAAAGGCGTGATCCGAGCCTGTGCTGAATCCATTGCTTCCTGCGCCGATTTCCGCCCAAGCAATGCACTTTCGACTTCTTCGACAAAAATATCTTCAGCTTTGGCTGAATTTCCGAACCCGGGCACCGGCGGGCGGGCAACAGCCAACACAGCTTGCTCGGCAGCCGCGTATGGAACTTTATCCTTAACGCGCTGGTCTGAATAGGCGGATGGCCTGACAGGGCCATTGCCATTCACGGCAGCACGGATCGTGTTCTCTGGAGAGACAGCATTGCGGATATAGTCCCATGCCAAATCTTTATTATCGCTGTTTTTCGGGATCAACATCGCCCAAAACTCTGTCCGTACCGGGGCCACATTGAAACCTTTAAGCGTTTCAGATTTGGGTACTGCGATTGAAATGACTTTGCCAGCCACCTTACTTTTTTTCGCATCATTGTAATTCCGATAGCGCCCAAACGGAGAGATCGCCATAGCGCCGCGGCCTTGTTGCATATAAGTGATGACGTCTTCGGTTTTAAAGTTGAGATATGCCTCAGGAAGCACACCTTCTTTAAACATTCTAACCACTGTTTCGACGGCCTTAACCATTGCAGGACTGTTAGCCTTGAGCTTAAAATCCGGTGTCAGGTAATCACCATTGTTCATGGCGCGTGCAAAGTCGGTAATTATCGTAGGATTCCGAGCATCCAGCAACATACCATATACATTTGTACCATCACTCCGCTTGAAGGTCAGCTTGCGCGCAGCAGCCAGAACCTCTTCAAAAGTTGTTGGAATTGCGACGCCCTTTTCTTTGAAGATTTCTGTATTGATATGCAATGCACCTGTGGCATGGCGGAACGGAATGCCATAAAGCTTTCCGTTGTAGGTCAACGCACCAAGCATGCCTTTTGGTAATTCGTCAAAGTTCTCAATTGGTGATTTGGCGTTGTACTCGTCCAACGACTGAAACATTTTTGGGAAATGAGGTGCAAAATACCGGTTAGCGGCAAATCCGACATCAATAGTCGTCGAGCCAAGGCTTGCCTCTCGAAACAGCCGTTCGTGAATTGCCTGTACGTTAAATGTAAGCCAGTTAATCTTAGAATTACTTGCTTTGGCCCATTCTCCTGCAAAGTCACCCCCCTTTTCTCCGGTACTGACATTTTTATGGACCTTATGACCTATAATTGTGAGCTCCGCAGCATTTACGGCTGAGCACGTTACTGACATCAGCGCGGCGGCAACAGCCCCCTTTAGCATCCGTCCGACCATTGGCTTCATCTTTACATTCATTTGATACACTCCCTCTTTATATGTTGTAATACCTATTTTTCTATATAATCAATATTTGTATTACATTTCAAGGCTTTTTATTGTTATTCCCGTTTTTTTGTAATACAAAGAACAAATATCAAGGAGGAAATGCACCTATGTCATTAACAAAAACAGAAATTCGAGGCAGCCGAACCACAGAAGTCTATGCTTTTCTTCTCGACGCAATTTCGACAAATGAATATAGCGCTGGCAGCAAATTACCGCCTGAAAATACGCTGGCATCCCAATTAGGTGTTTCTAGGCCCGTTGTTCGCGAGACCGTTTCCAGGCTTGCTGCCGAAGGTCTGGTACGCGCTGAACGCGGACGTGGGACATTTGTTTTGGATCGCCCAGTTATCAGACAATTTCAATTTTCGCCAATCGAAGGAATCAATGATCTGATTGCTTGGCAGGATTTACGTATTGCCATCGAACAGGAAGCAGCCCGTCTTGCTGCTGAACGGCGTTCGTCTGAAGATCTGGAAAGTATTCGTGATATATATATGAGACTAACCAATTTCGGCAGTGTCGGAGACAGGGCGATCAATCTTGATTTTGAATTCCACCTTGCGATTGCCAAAGCTACACAAAATCCGGTCTTGGTTGAAGCGCAACGATCACTCGGAGAACACATTCAGGACTGGATGTCGACAATTGTCGAGACAACGAAAAACACCCCGTCGGAGTGGCGTGAATTCCGTAAAAGCGAGCACTTTGCCATTTTCGATGCCATAGAACGTATGGACCCAATCGCCGCCACCCAGGCCGCCCGACGCCATCTTGAAAACGGCCGCACCCGCCTTCTGACCGAGCTGTCCCAAGCGCAAGTGCAAGCCGTCAACCTCAAGCAACCGGAGTAACTATGAAGACTGTTTTTGTTCTATTTGACTCTCTCAATCGGCGCTCATTAGGGCCTTATGGGGCGCAATCCATCAAGACACCAAATTTTGATCGACTGGCGGAACGTTCCGTCACATTCGACACGCACTATGTAGGAAGCCTCCCATGTATGCCCGCGCGTCGCGACATGATGACAGGACGCCTCAGCTTCCTGCACCGGTCCTGGGGGCCGCTGGAACCTTTCGACAACTCGTTTCCAGAACTATTGGGCGAAGCGGGGATATATAGCCATTTGGTGACTGATCACAGCCACTATTGGGAAGATGGCGGCGCGACATATCATAATAGATACAACTCATATGAATTCATTCGAGGTCAGGAGCGTGATCCATGGAAAGCCATGGTCCAGCCCCCATGGGAAAGGTTGCGCGAGAAATATCACGAAAAACAATTCAGCGACAAACCGGGCAGCTTCTATCACAACCACATCATCAATCGGGAGTTTATTCGCGAGGAGAAGGACTTCCCCTCGGTCCAATGCTTCGATGCCGGATTCGAGTTTCTAGAAGAAAATCGCTCGGCGGATGACTGGTTTCTTCAGATTGAGACGTTCGATCCACATGAACCATTTTTTGCACCCGAGGGTTACCGCAAGGATTATCCAACCGACTATGAAGGCCCGATCTTCGATTGGCCACGCTATGATCGCGTTACTGAAGCGCCTGAAGAGTCCGAAGAGTTACGTGCCAACTACAGTGCCATCCTGGCTTTATGCGATGCCCAAATGGGACGTCTGCTCGATTATTTTGACGAGCACGACATGTGGAGCGATACAGCGCTTGTCGTGTCGACCGACCATGGCTATTTACTCGGTGAGCACGACTGGTGGGCCAAAGTTCGAATGCCTGCCTACAATGAGGTCGCTCACATCCCGCTGTTTATCCACCATCCCGACTTTGCGTCAAAGGCAGGCGAGCACCGGAAGTCGCTGACCCAAACCATCGACTTAATGCCCACATTTCTTGACCTACACGGCGTTTCATTACCGCCCGAGGTAGAGGGTACATCACTGATCAATCTGCTTCGAAGTGACACGCCAATACGCGAGGCGGCAATATACGGTGTCTGGGGAAGTGCAACCAATATCACCGATGGTCGCTACACCTATTTCCGTTACCCCGATGATCTCGATACGCAGGAAATCTTCCAATACACATTGATGCCGATGCACGCCATGTCGCTGTTTTCACCCGATGTATTTCGTAACGCCGAGCTTGTTGAACCGTTCAACTTTACCAAAGGTGCACCACTGTTAAAAATCCCGGGCCACGCCAAGCCAGCAAAAAACAAGGGGCTGGGGATTCCAAATCGTTCTTTGGCAAAGGGATTCTTTCAGGATAACGGAACTGTACTATTCGACACCTCAAACGACCCTAACCAACTATCTCCTATCGACGATACAGCGGTGGAGGAGCGCTTGAAGAGCCTGATGCGGGATCTGATGGAAACTAACGACGCGCCAACTGAAGCTTATCGCCGCTTCGATCTAGAGTGACTATATTTGAGCTTTCCTCTTACAGCAGCAACCATGGTCAATTTAACACCATCCAAGGACCATGGGTCAAGGATAATGCAACGTTTGATCATGATCCAATGACCATGGACTTTAGTTTCAAGTAACCACACTGCTGATAAGTGTATTATTTTGTGGTATAATAAAACCTCATGATAGGTAATATTCACAAGATAACAAAAAGAAACCTTTTAAAAGGTATACCCTGGCGTTTTGGGCCTAATTGGCCAGGTCAAAGGTGCAAAGCAAAAACCAGAAGAG
>Ga0114999_10005434_pt1 | contig 15037 bp, 14 predicted proteins | sample ArcticOcean_MG_C_3_FD_89820 | JGI IMG/M metagenome (GOLD analysis project Ga0114999, IMG submission 89820) | Marine microbial communities from western Arctic Ocean - ArcticOcean_MG_CB8_126 | ecosystem: Environmental > Aquatic > Marine > Oceanic | place: Arctic Ocean: Canada Basin | collected...
AAAGATGGTAAGATCACTGCAGCGCAAGCTGAGCTTATCTATGAAGCCGGTGCCTTTCCAGGATCACCTGTCCCATCTGGGCTAAGGACTATGTTTGGGCCATATGATGTTGAGAATGTAGCTGTCGATGGCTATGACGTTGTCGTGAATACTCAAAAGACAGCAGCATACAGAGCCCCAGGGTCCCCGGCAGCGTCGTTTGCCGCGGAAACAGTCCTTGACGAACTCGCAGAGAAACTTGGACTTGATCCAATTGAATTCCGATTGGCAAATGCGGCAAAAGAGGGGACTCGCCAAGCTGCTGGGCCAGTTTTTGGCAAAATAGGATGTATTGAAGTCCTCGAGGCGCTCAAGGATCACCCTCATTACAACACCCCACTTCAAGGTGAAAACCGAGGAAGGGGGGTTGCACTTGGGTTTTGGTTCAATGGGTCAGGACCTGCAACTGCTGTTGCAAGTGTTAATGCTGATGGTACTGTAGGACTTGTTGGGGGTGCACCTGACATTGGGGGTACTCGAGTTGCAATGGCCATGCAGGTAGCAGAAGTTCTGGGCATTGCTGCAGAGGAGGTAACCCCATCGGTCGGTGATACTGATTCTATAGGGTACAGTAGTGGAGCTGGGGGAAGCAGTGTCGCTTTCAAAATGGGGACTGCCTGTTACGAAGCTGCGCAGGACGTCCGTCGCCAGATCATTGATCGGGCTGCACGGATATGGGATGTGGCCCCTGATTCTGTCGAGTACGCTAAAGGCACTGTCAGGCATCAGTCAGATCCGGAACTTAAGATGACGTTTGCCGAGATCGCCGCCAGGCTTAATGCAACGGGGGGGCCTATCACTGGTCGCGCTGCAGTTAATCCTACCACTGTTGGAAATGCGTTTTGCGCGAACATCGTTGACGTGGAAGTCGATCCGGAGACGGGTAAAACCCAAGTGCTCCGTATGACTGTGATACAGGACGTTGGCAAGGCGCTTCATCCGTCTTATGTTGAGGGCCAAATTCAAGGTGGCACTGTCCAGGGAATTGGTTGGGCCCTGAATGAGGAATATTACCTTGACAAGGAAGGGCAAATGGTCAATTCTAGTTTCCTTGATTACAGGATGCCGACGGCCTTGGATTTGCCTATGATTGATACTGTTGTTGTTGAAGTCGCAAATCCTGGACACCCTTTCGGTGTTCGTGGAGTCGGTGAAGTAACGCTCATTCCTCCAATGGCTGCGATAGCCAATGCGATTCACAATGCAGTTGGGAAAAGGCTGACCAACTTACCAATGACTCCTGGAGTTGTGCTTGAGTCGCTTGGAGTGAAGTAAGCTAACAGCCTGATACATGATGAACCGAAGAGCCTCCTGCGCATACGCGTGAAGGAGGCTCTTCAGTGTAGAACGTGCTTGAAGGTTATTCTGTGGCAAAAGCTCCCCGCATACTCTCAAGAGCAAGAATCCCCCAGCTTGCCATGATGCAGATGCCGCCAATGGGTCCAAGTGGTGCTGTTTCAGATATTGCCAGTGCCTTTATGTATAGGCTTCCACTGAAACATACTATGCCTGTCAGGGCTAAGATGAAGCATAGAAGCCACAGCTTACTTTGCCAGAGCATGCTAAGTATTGCCCCAGTAATGATGGAGAGAGAAGCGTAGAAGTGATAGGTAGCGGCGGTTTCAAATGATTCTCTTGCAGGACCTTCTTCTACCAGATGGGAGCCTATGGCCCCAGCCATCAAAGCTACGACTGCGACCAAGCAGCCCGTGCTGAGCCATAACCTACTATGTCGGGTTTTCATGATTCAATCTCCGCTATGCGTGCAGTCTTTCATTCGCTTAGACGTGAGTAATTTGTCCCTATTGAACCTTCACATGGGGTCGACAGATAACTGTCTGCACTTGTTTGCAGCAGTGAATAGGCTGTTTCCAAATGTCCATTGGTTTTGATGCGCATGGATTCAGCAAGATCATTGTCGCCCTGTAGTAAATAAAAAACAGTCTTTCGGAATGCCTTTAAATATTCGAAGAATTCACTGCGCAAGGACTCCACTTGTGTTTCAGGATTTATGCTGTCGACAACTTCTAGGATAGCATCTAATTCTTGAAGGAACCCAGCGTGATCCCAACCATCGAAAGAATTTCTTTCGATAATTTCGTTCCATGCATACATGAGCTTATCAGATTCAAACCACTGCTTTGCCACAGTACACAATATCACCGCTGATTCTTCTTCAGGCATGGGTATAGTTAACCATCCGTTAAGAACTGACGATACCATAACTTCGAGCGCGAGATCGCTGGGAGGCTGGATAACAAGTTCGTATGCACTCACGAAACCTGGAACCTCAGCAGCGCTCCATATAATGCCAGTACTGAGTTCATATAAAGATGCAAGCCTAGTGTAATTTGTAGCGCCGATGATCCAATTTTTTGCGTTGAGTTGGGACATGGATGGCAATGAGCCTTGAAGTGCTTTGTCTCTCAATGAATATCGGAGCCTGAGCTTTTCTTTGAGTATTAGGTCCTCAGGTAGGATAGTGTTTTCCATGTATTTTGCTAACCCCTCATTGAGCCATGAAGGAACTTCGTATGGCATGAGTGCTAAGTGAGTTAACTCGTGGGCTGCGACTTTGCGAGTGATGCTTTCGACATTTTGCCCCTGCCATATGTTTTTTTCAAATTCGGATGTAGAAGCACCCCAAATAGCACTCACTGCTTTGTTTATGTAGACAACCCCTGGGGATGACGAGTCACGGCGATATGCTACTCCTTGCGTCCACTCTGGATGTTGGTCGATACCTACTATCTCGGATAATATATCGACGTATTGCTCTTCGTCGAGCAAATATACTGTCGCTCGATCCAGACTTACTCCCGTGGTGTTTTTCAGCGATATGCGTACGGAGTCATATGTCTCTTTCAGCCAACGGATTTGAATGGCGGGTGTTTCAGCACTGTGGTAAACGTGCAAATCACCGTAACGGTTCAATACCAGAGGGTAGAGAATCGGATGGATAGAAGAAGGGGTTGGTGTTGGAGGTAGCGGGCTTATTTGCTTGGGGATTGATGGTGGTGGAGGTCGACGAGAAATCGGGGTTGCAGTCGGGGATTTAGTTGCAATCACCAAGGGTGACGAGGTGATCGGGAAAGAAGAGGGAGACTCAGTGGGAATTTCAATGGTTTGTGTTGGCGGTTCCTCTCGGAGGAGTGTTGTTATTGTCGCTTCAACGGGTTGCTCTTGAGTGCATGAGGATGCGAGCATGCACAGGCAAACGGTGACCATGGTGATAGTGGCGATAACAAGTCGGTATACTGAATGATGTAGTTTGAGCATTCGCATTTCTATTAGTGTACTATAGCGTGGGTGATACTTTGTATCACTGCGTGAAGAGGGATATGCGTGACGCAACCATACAGTGTCACTGCATTCGCACTAAAGGAGGCACGAAGTGAACTGTCCACGTTGTGATGCGCCACTTGAACATAAAAAGCTCAAAGGGATAGAAATAGATCGATGTAGTGAATGTAAGGGGCTTTGGCTGGATCATCCGGAACTCGATGAGTTGGAGGATACCGTTCTGGACAATGATCGACTGAAAGGAACGATGGTGTACGCTGTCAGGCCCAGCGATATCACTTGCCCAGTGTGTAATGGCGTAATGAGAACTTTTAACTACCGTGCCTACGACTTGCCTATTGACGAATGTGAAGCCCAACACGGATTCTGGCTTGATGAAAATGAAGAGAAACGGGTCCTTGAACTTATGAAGCAAAGGACAAAAGATATAAAGCGCTCAAGAAATGCTGAGGGAGAGTGGGCAAGCCTGCTGGGGTCGATGAAAACCAAGTCATTCTCTGACAAGATGCGCAACCTATTTAAGTAGAGGCCTCATTCAATCATAAGCTATTCTTTGCAATATCTTGTACTTCTACTAACGCTACCTTACCCCTTGTGTTTTCATATAGATGAACTAAGTACTCTATTAAATAATGCAAGAGGTGATGACGCTTGACTGTAGCCCTGTTGGGATTGTGGGAATCCGGATTGCTTAGTTAGGTGAGATTATGGTCGACGGATACAACGTGATACGAACGTATTTCAAAGCCTGCTATGGTGTTGATGCTGACTGTTTCTCACGGGATAAATCCTGATAGTTCCATGGAAAAGATTTCCCTGAAATTGCACTACCTTCTTATTCTGCGCCTTGCATGATTGCCTCCTCATGCGAACGAGATGCTTTTTAGAGGAGACAATATTATCGGATTTTGTCAGCAATCTGGATATATGGTAATGTCTTTCCTGTACCGAGGCGGTAGGATTTATATTACATACACCGATGGAGGGAATATGAATGACGAGCAGTATCAGGAAAAATTAACTTCTGAGCAATATCAGGTTACTCGCCTCAAGGCTACAGAACCCGCTTTCACCGGTGCTTTGCTGCACAACAAAGAAAAGGGAACTTATTCCTGTATATGCTGTGGCACTCAACTATTTTCCTCTGACACTAAATTTGACTCAGGAAGTGGATGGCCGAGTTTTTGGGACGAAGTGGATGATGCAAACATCATCCAGGAGGAAGATGTTTCCTACGGCATGCACAGGATTGAGGTTATGTGTTCCACCTGTGGCGCACATCTAGGTCATCTATTTCCGGATGGTCCTCAGCCGACGGGCTTGCGATACTGTATCAACTCACTATCGCTGGGTTTTCGTGCTGACTAGATTATCTATTCATTTCGTAGTCAAGGATTGAGCAGAGGCGCTACCCCCTCTTCGAGTTCCATCTGCAAAGCATTGATGGCGAAGCACAGCATAGTATAGTAGCCGATTGTTATGATCAGGTCGATAGACCCTTGCTGCCCTAGCAGGTGTTCTACCGCACTATAGGTTGTGTCGCGTACTTGCTTATCTATTAGAAGTTCGCGAGTGAATTGGATGAAAATGCTCTCTTTAGGTAGCAGTCGCCGGGGAGTGCCACCCTCTCTAATTGCCTCAATTACTTCATTCCTAACCCCTGTTTCTTTAGCTGAATCACAATGATGCGTCCATATGTACTGACACTCCAGGATTCTTGCGGTTGTTAGAGTTATAATTTCCCTTGCATCTGGTGAAATAGTGGCCGATACGTTGTGAAGTTGATCTCCTAGTGTGGCTATTTGAGATGCGACTTCTGGGCTGTTAAGAAGAGCAGCGAAAGGTCTTGCAACATGGCCTCGACGAGAAGCTATCTGGTCATATAGGTCTTGTTTGTCTAGGGGTAGATCTTCTTTTGCCAGATACGGCACTCTTGCCATAGCAATACTCCTTGATGAGGGTGGTCATGAGATGGGCATGACTAAGAATTTTATGATTGATTGTGCCATATTGCATCGATGACTAGATTGAACGTGTGCTAGGGTGAGTGGGAGAGGCTTACTTGCCTTGGCCAGTTCACCTGACGAAATATTGGACTGAGGCAGACCCAGTTATTCCTTCATTCGTATCCCCTATCAAGAATGTGATCACGTAATCATGCCCGAATCTCAGGCTAAGAGGGACGAAAGCTTGACGATCGGACATCGGGAACCACGATGAGGGGTCAACAGGGATTTCCTCTCCGTCAGTTGCTTGTAAGACCTCTATTAATTGGCCAACGCTTGAGAAATAGAGCTCCACAAAGAGCAGGCAGAGACCAGAATCCGTCACCTGAGCACATTTTGATGGATCGATTTCATCTGAAGTTTCGTATGGTTCTTTTTCTATAACAGAGTTACCTGGAGGACTTATCTGTGCCGTTAAACTAGTATTTTCAATTGTAATTTCAGGAATCAATTCGGGAATAGGAGCGGCAGTTGGTATTGGGGTGAGTGCGGGCAGTGGAGTTGCAGATGCAGTGGCAGTTGGAGTTGCAGATGCAGTGGCAGTTGGAGTTGCAGATGCAGTGGCAGTTGGAGTTGCAGATGCAGTGGCAGTTGCAGAGGGCTCTTCAGAAGAACAGCCAATGGTCGTTATCAGTAGCAGTAATAGTGCCAACGTTGTTTTGAGTGAATTCATGTGTTTTATGCTAACGGAAATGTAGAGTGTTTTTCAATACCTTCGGCATTGGTCTGAGTGTATGCGATAGGGGATTTAGTGTCTACTAGTCCTGCATTTGACGAGGGACCCTGAGTATGAGCGCAAGGGGTATGGCAACGCAAACGCCAATCGTGATAACCCACAGTGCTGGCACATAGGTTGTATATTCATCAAATACCCACCCCAGCAGCACTGGGGCAACGATACCCCCTATCATTGATCCGCTTTGCGTGAGACCACTGATAAACCCGAAATGTTTTCTTCCAAAATAGGCACTCACCAAGATGCCCCTGATTGGAATCATACCCCCGAAAGCGATGCCGTGGAAGAACGCGAAAGGTACTGTGTCCCAAAAATCTGGAGATGAGTTGTTCGAGACCTGGATAAGGAAAAACACTCCGATAGCCTGGCAGGCCAAGAGGCCTCCCAAGACGTAGCGATTATCAACATAATCGGTGATCCATCCACCCCCGAGCCGTCCGATCACGCTGAGGACGGTGAAATTCCCCAAGACAGATGCTGCGAGAAGAGTGCTGAACCCAACATCTGGTCCTTCAAGGTAGGGTATGAGATGCACGATAAGACCATTAACTGGCATTGTTTGGATGCCAAATATCAAGATTAGGATCCAAAAAGTTGGGGTGAGAAGAGCCTCCTTACCGGACAACCCCGTCAGGATTGCCTGGCCTCTTTGTTCAGTTATTGGCTTATCCGGGTCTGGCCGGTCACCATCTGGTAGAAGCCCATAGTCTTCAGGCTTCGTGCGGTAGACGAACGCCAAGGGAATGATGAGGATCCAGGAGGTGATCCCGAGTATAAAAAATGCTTGCCCCCATCCGGTGTCAAACCATAGTTTAGGCTCTAAGCTCACAAGCCATACAACGATGATGAGGAGTGGTCCACTGATCGCTGCCCCAGATGAACCTATTCCCATGACTCTGCCACGCATGCGGGTGAACCATTGCACAATAGCCCAGGTTCTTGGCACTCCAACGGCAGCACTTGTGCCCGCGGAGACGACGAGCGTCCCAACGTAAAACATCCAGATATTCTGAGTAAAGCTGAGGAGGATGAATCCAGCGCCCACAAAAAAACCACCAGCTATGACGACTGGTCTTGGTCCGATACGATCAACTAGGAATCCCTCTAAGGGTGTAAGGATACTACCCTCAAGTCTTTGCAGTGCGAATGCCCCAGAGATTAGCGCCCGGCTCCAGCCGAAGGCATCTGCTAATGGAGTGAAAAACACTTGCATACCATAGACCCAGCAGATTGAGACCCACAAATGAATAGTCATTCCTGCACTGACGATCCACCATCCATAGAATATTCTAGGGTGAGGTGGGGTGCTTTTGTCGTGGATTTTGGTGTCGTGTTCGGTGGGCATGATACGCTCTCTCGTAGGATCGCCTTTCCTGGTACGTCCAGTACGTTGCATCTTGATCCAGGTTACTACTTTTCCGTACTTTGGCAGTACATTGTACCAGAGTATAGATTGAGTTTCGAAGGATGTATTACCGAGGCATCTGAGATTATTCTTTTTTGCTAGCTTGGCTCAACGAGTTACTTTTTGGAAAAGCCGAGGGATTACGTTTCGAAAGAAGAGGAGAGCTCCCGTAATCATGAGACTTACCCCGAAAAGTTTGAGGAGGACCTGAAAGATCGGAGTAATGATGATAAGTCCGAGTATGAAGAGTATTGCGCCGACTCCCGCACCTGATATTTGCAGCATGTGAGCGGTTCTCCGTGTATCTGAGTGACTGCCAGTATAGCAAACCTTCGAACGAAGGGGGGCTTCCAGGGTAGATGAGTCCCTTCGCTTTGATCTTGGATAATCGTGCTATAGTGCGGAGTGGAGCGATTTGTATCTGAGAGGTAATGAACAGCCATATGCCGTGGATTCTTCCTGCATTACTCAGTCCAATGTTTTATTCCGTGGCTATTATTACGGATAAGCATTTGCTTACCAAAGAATTCCCTAGTGTCTCTGCATGCAACGTTGTTTTTGCTATGATGCAGGTGGCGGTTATCGCAGTCTACGTTGTTGGAGCATCACTGACAGTCGGATTTGGCAGTGACCCAATTGGTATTTCCTGGTCTCTTTTGAGCGGTGCTTTGGCCGCAGGTGGTATCGTTTTTTTCTTTCATGGGTTGCAGCTTGAAGAAGCTTCACGAGCTACCCCGATACAGATGACTGCCCCAATTTTTGCCTCACTAGGTGGAGTAGCCCTTCTCGGTGAATCGATCAACATCATTCAGTGGATGGCAATTCTTTCCGTTGTGATTGGGGCGACTCTGATATCCACGAGATTTCAGGATGGGTTGTTTCGCATCGCGAGAGGCCGTGCACTTGTGTTTCTCCTATGTGGTGCGCTTGTTATGGGCATGGCTTACGTAGCCAACAAAGAGGCGACAAATTACCTCAATATCTGGACAATTATGCCGCTTCGATCCGTTGGATTGGGAATAGGAGTGATGTTGCTTGCTGCGCGTCCAAAAGCGATTGCTGAAGCCCGTGCTGCTATTCGTAATCCCAGAGCGCTAGGACTTACCGTGATGGCTGAGGTCATCGTTGCCCCATTGGGTGGACTTCTATTTACGTACGCTCTTTCTCAAGGGCCAGTATCTCTCATTAGCGCTGTCCAGGGGGTTCGACCACTCATTGTTCTCATCCTTACAGCAGTTCTCAGTACTAAGGCACTGAATATCTTGGATGAGTCATTGGACATTCGTACGATTGGGACGAAACTTATCGCTATATTTCTTATCGTTGGAGGTATAGCTGTGATGAATTTGGTGGCATAGGCTAGTGGTGGTACTACGGAGGAGGACACATGCGAGGAAATACTGATGAACTCGTACTACATTGTTGCGGCGCAGAATTCGTGCAATGCATCTCCGCTGGAACGCTGCAGCATCAGATATGCAAGCAGAAGAGGTTAATTATCATTATCAAGGATGGGGGTACTACCTTTGGCCTGTAGCTTTGCGCATAATTTTATTAGTGAAGATGCGACGATATTTTGGTATCTATTGCACCAAGGGTCGTTGTGGAAGAGAGATCGGTGGCAGGATAAGGTGAGTTTGCGCATACCGGTTGATGCGGCTAAAAGCAGTAAAAGACTATGAGCCGTATCCAGAGGGTTCCCCGTGGGTGGGAATTGCAGTCGGGACCATGCAGTACCAGCGGATAGGCTCATGGGAGTTTTGGCGGGAGTATCAATCTAGAGTAATCAGGCAGACTGAAGATGCCCTTGGACAAATCAACCCTGATATCCTTTTCCAGGTTGCAATACCAGAACTGGCCATCATCTATGGACCGAGGGTGCATTGGCCAATTGGTGAGCATTCCAAATGGATCAGTGACAGTGCTTGAGCTTCTCGAGGCTGCTGTCTATGCCCATGGACTGCGCTATGTTGAGGAAGTGGAATATGGCCGGGCACTAACGGAACTTAGTGGTCTTACCATGTAAATTGAGTCTCGCAAATTCTTGTGATAAAGGCACACTTTCACGCGAAATTATTGTTGCTCCGGTATTTAGGCTCTGCGCTAATCTCTTCATTATTTGCTTTAATTTCATGCTGACTACCTAGGCTGAGATTATACCAAGTCGATTCCTGTAAGTTCCTTTGCCAGGGTCCATGCTTTTGCACGAAATTCTGCCTGGATAGCCAAGGGGTTAATACGGGCAAGTGTTGGATAGCCGCTCATTTCTCTCCACCCATCAACTCCCCATGACTCCCCTCCATGTACATTGCTAGAAAGGGCGGCGTGCAGTATGGGTATTGTTCCACGATGGGTACTCATGATAAAGGGACTGATGAGAGGTTTAACAAAAAATGGCATGTGTCTTGTGAGGTTGGAACGTGCTACTCCTGGGTGAGCCGCTATTGATATAGCAGTATGTCCGTTACTTGACAGCTTTTCGTTAAGAGTAATGGCAAACATGAGCTTTAGTAAGTTAATTGTTCCGTAGGCAGCGTGCTTCTTGTATCCCTTTTCTGTGTTGAGATTCTCAAGGTCTAAGACCTTAGGACGATTAGCAGCGATGCTTGTAAGATTGACGATTCTTGCATGTTCCACGTCCTGAATTAGGTCCAGTAATTGGAGGGTAAGCATGTAGTGTCCGAGGTAGTTAACACCAAACGTCAGTTCAAAGCCATCGACAGTTCGTGTAAATGGTGGGTGCATGACCCCAGCGTTGTTTATAAGGAGGTCAATTTTCGGGAAGTCATCATGAATGGTCTTGGAAAATGCAGTGATGCTCGCGATGTTCCCAAGATCGAGTTCTAGGAATCTGGAGTTTTTGCCGATGATAGCTTGGGCTTGCAACCCTCTTTCGCTGCTTCTGCAGGCCAGAATGACTGTCCCACCAGCTTTGGCTAGAAAGGTGGCGGTCTCAAGCCCAATACCCGAGTTAGCTCCGGTGATGATAGCAACCTTCTCTCTTGGGAAAGAAGGTAGGTCTTGCATATTCATAGTAACGTGATTCTATCAGAAATTAGTATTGTCATTCGTAGTGTAATAAGTAATACATCAGCCATGAGTTGTTGTGGTATGGGTATTTTCAGTGCACAATTTTAAGTGCCTATTTTGAAGCGACGAGAAACTGGCTCTTTGCGATTTCATCTTCGCCGGCCATGATCGCCTATAATGTAGCAAAAGCAGTACAGGAGCGATTGACGATTTGCCTTGCAGAGGAATTAAAGGGCGATAGTATTGCTGTGAATGGGTAAAGGTCAGGGCTCGTTCGAGCCGAGGGGATGGATTCAGTGGATCTATATGGGAAGATGTTCAGTGACGCTGTGGACCGACTTCTAGTCGTGGGGCCTTCAGCTGTGTGGTTGAGGAAGCAGGTTGCAGGAACGTTCACTGGGCAGATTGTGTATAGATTTCAGTAACCTCTGCCTAGGAACGAAAGCTAGGTGTATGGAGCGGCTAGTGAGAAATAACAGTTTATTGATAAGCCTTTCGAGACTGTTTGTTATAACAGTGGGGATGTACTGCGTCCTTTCAGGGCTATCGATGCAGGTTTTTGCTGATGGCCATAAGGTAGCGATTATCGAACTTGGTGGCATCATTGCCCCAGTTACTCAGAGGTACCTTGAGAACTCCCTCGAGACAGCAGAGGACGTTGGAAGCGAGCTTGTGGTTATAAAGCTCAATACCCCTGGGGGGCTTCTTGACGCTACTAGGGGAATGGTTGGCTCTATCATAGAGTCGAATGTGCCGATTGTGGTGTACGTTGCGCCGTCTGGTGCTCAGGCAGCTTCAGCGGGCACTTTTATTGCTGCTGCAGCGAATATCATTGCGATGGCTCCTGCAACAAGCATAGGAGCCGCAAGCCCGGTTCAGGCGGGTGGTGGAGACTTTGAAGGTGCTCTCAAAGAGAAGGCTTATCAGGATACTGCCGCAGAGATAAGAAGTATAGCTGAACTACGAAACAGGCCAGCAGATGTGCTGGAGTCAACAGTTTTTGAGGCGAGGGCTTTTTCCGCACAGGAAGCAGTCGATCTTGGGATTGCTGATGTTATTGCGAATGACCTTAACGACCTTTTCCACCAGATTGATGGAATGACTGTTGTTGTGATGGGGCCAGCAGGTGAAACCGAGAGGGTTATTAATACTCAAGGGATCAGTCAGTACAATATCGAAATGGGGTTCTTTGGAAGGATACTGGCCTTCCTCGCCAATCCTAACCTTGCTTTTCTTTTTCTGTCCTTAGGCGGAGTAGGGTTGTATACTGAGATCAGGAACCCTGGAATGATTCTGCCTGGAGTTTGTGGCATCATTGCCCTTATCCTCGCATTTATGGCGCTAGGGAATCTGCCAACGAATTGGGCGGGTGTTGCGCTTATTGTTCTGGGTTTTATTCTTGCTGTATCCGAAGTTGCGGTTGATGGATTTGGTGTTCCCGGAGTGTTGGGGATTGTCAGCTTTATCTTGGGGGGATCGGTCCTTTTCGCACATTTTGGTACTCCGGAACCTTTGGGATTTAGGGTATCATTAAATAGTTGGATGTTTGGCTCGGTGGGCACCCTTGTGACTATAGTGTTAGGAATTCCAGTTATAGCTGTAGCGTTTGCGAGAAAAGTTAATAGAGCGATACCGGTCCCGCTTGCGGTTGGGCTCGTAGGGAATACTCTCACTCGTGTCCACGAGCAGGGTAGGGTTCGAGTTCGGGGAGAAACATGGAATGCTCGATCCGGTGAGTCAATTGCAAAAGGAATCCCAGTCAGGGTTCTTGCCGAAGATGGAGGTATTTTGCTCGTAACCAGTGAGACGGAAGAATAAGAAAAGGAGATAGTTATGGGATGGGGAGTGAATGTTATCAAACAGTATGAGCGATTAGTGGTTTTCACGTTAGGCACATATACGGGCACAAGGTTACCTGGGTTGCGGTGGATGTGGCCTTTTATTAACAACGGATCTACAAAGGTTGATCTGAGGGAAACCCCGATTGCTATACCAAGGCAGACCAGTATTACCCGAGACAATGCACCTATAGCCGTCGACTTTTTCGTTTATATGCGAGTGATGGAAGACCGACCCCAGGATACGATTCTCAACGTCAGCGACTTCAGAGGTGCTGCACAGGCTCTCGCTATGACAACTCTTCGAGCGGTCGTTGGTGAGATGGATCTTGATGATGTGCTATCCAAGCGGGAGAGGATCAACAATCAACTTCAGAGTAAATTGGATGAAGTTACAGTCAACTGGGGAGTCAAAGTAACTCGAGTGGAAATCAAGGAAGTTGATCCACCGGTCGATGTCCAAGAGGCTATGAATCGACAACTTTCAGCTGAACGTACACGGCGGGCAGCAGTCACGGAGGCAGAAGGAGACCGTGACGCCGAAGTGAATAGAGCAGAAGGAGAACGCAACGCAGCGATACTCCGCGCTGAGGGAACGAGGCAGGCTTCTATCTTGGAAGCAGAAGGTAATCGGCAAGCGACAATGTTGATTGCTGAAGGCTACAGCTTAGCGCTCGAAACAATCAATACAGTTGCTCAGTCAATTGACCCAAAAACAATGAGCCTTCAGTATTTTGAAACCTTGAAACGGATGGGGGAGGGTGAGTCTACTAAGTACATATTCCCAATGGAATTCACCTCAATGCTTAGGAATTTTATTCAGGATAACACCAATGCTGAAAGCCGGTAATGACAGTGAAAAATATGAATATGGCATGATAATCGAATAATACGACATGGTTGTAACATTAAGCGCTATTGTTTATTGACAGCCTGATGCCCTTATTTCATATCAATCATAAGTGCCATCCCATGATACATAGTTGGCCTTTGATGAAACTATGTTGAGTCTCTGTCGGACAGACGTGAAATATGTACAAGAAAATGACGTTGCTGCTAAAATACGAACGGTGTACGTAGCTGAATGAGAGAGGGGATTACACCTGCGCCACATGTGAAAAGCCACACCCCCGTCGGCTCGGACACAGGTTTGTTGCCTGAGTAACGTGGCAGAACCAATGACAGTATGTCCAATTGAGATCTAGGGGGCTGTTATCTATCTCGTTCCAATGTTCCTTCAATGGCTGCCTGGGCAGCAGCAAGCCGTGCGATGGGAACGCGAAATGGGGAACAACTCACGTAGTTGAGCCCTAGTGTATGGCAAAAGGCTACACTATCAGGATCTCCACCATGTTCTCCACAGATACCAATTTCCAGTGATGGTTGGGTTTGAAGTCCAAGTTCTACAGCGCCTTGCATGAGTTTTCCAACCCCGTCTGTGTCAAGGGTCTGGAACGGATTCTTTGGCAATATGCCCCGCTCAACGTATTTCAACAAGAATTTGCTTTCTGCATCGTCCCGGCTATAACCGAATGTCGTTTGGGTTAGATCATTGGTTCCAAAGCTGAAGAAGTCAGCATATTGGGCAATTTCGCCAGCAGTTAGTGCAGCTCTTGGCACCTCTATCATTGTCCCGAATTTATAATTCACCTTAATTTTTCGCTCGTTTTGAATATGGGTGGCGATTGCTTCAAGATCCCCTCGTACAATCTTCAGCTCGTTGACGTGGCCTACGAGAGGTATCATCACCTCGGGTAGGACTTCGATACCCTGAGATACGAGATCGCATGCCGCAGTGAAAATAGCGGTTACCTGCATCGCGTTGATTGCTGAGTACATCAGGCCTAATCTGCAACCTCGCAGCCCAAGCATCGGGTTGACTTCGCGCATAGAATTGACTGCATCCAGTAACTTTTCTGATTCAGCCAATGTTTCGGGATCGTTTTGCTTAATGCGAAGTTCGATGACTTGCTCTAAGAGTCCCTCGTAATTAGGCAAGAATTCGTGGAGAGGCGGATCGAGCAGTCGAATGATCACAGGTTTTCCTGACATAACTTTAAGTATATCTCGAAAATCCTGTGACTGAAACTCCAGGAGTTGATTCAATGACTCATGATAGCTGGCAACAGCGGGAGAGGTACGTATCTGCCGCTCGAGATCTTTGAGCTTTGCCGTGGCAACCTCTTGGCTTTCCCGGGCACTGTTGGTATCGACTTGGTGTTTGAGAGTTGCGTGAGCTTCCTCAAGTTCGGTGGCATTTGCTGCAGCCAGTATCATTTTCCGCATAATCGGTAGACGTTCCTCTGCGAAAAACATATGCTCGGTTCTACATAAACCGATACCTTCTGCCCCTAGGCTGAGGCCTCGCTCAGCATCTTGTGGGGTGTCTGCATTGACCCAAACCCCGAGACGTCGTGTTTCATCTGCCCAGGAGAGGAGTGTTTGCAGTTCCTGTTCCTGTTCAATATCAGGGTCTATGGTATTAATCAAGCCACGGAACACCTGCCCAGTCGTTCCATCAATGCTGATCTCTTCGTTTTCCCTGATGGTCACCCCATTAACTGAGAAATAACCTTCGGATTCGTTCACATCAAGCGAACCTGCACCAACCACACAAGGAAGCCCCAGCCCACGTGCAACGACTGCCGCGTGGCTCGTTGCTCCTCCAAGTGCGGTCAAG
>Ga0114999_10005439_pt1 | contig 15031 bp, 14 predicted proteins | sample ArcticOcean_MG_C_3_FD_89820 | JGI IMG/M metagenome (GOLD analysis project Ga0114999, IMG submission 89820) | Marine microbial communities from western Arctic Ocean - ArcticOcean_MG_CB8_126 | ecosystem: Environmental > Aquatic > Marine > Oceanic | place: Arctic Ocean: Canada Basin | collected...
CCAGGCATCGCTCTTTTAGGGTGCTGCGCACGCTTAGGGGGGCGGGGCTTGGGGCTACAACTCGCAACCAGCGCAAGCGTTGTCATGCTGAGGGCCACGCTCTCCCGCTCCCTGAACGCTAGATCCCGGCTTCCCAGACCCTTCGCATTCGCTCAGGATGTCACGACCTAGTCCGTTGGCAGAAACGTGCCCTGCAGTTGCTCCCGGTAGGCTTTCTTGCTGCCGAGGGAGCTCGCAGTGGCCACCGTGCCGTCGCCCCTGATGTGCCGGACGTCCAGGCCCTTCTCTAGCAAAGCTGGTTCGATGAGGAGTCAACGGTGGCACTTGCTGTGGTCTTCTTCTGCACACATAAGGGCCACGATTTTGCCATCGGCGATCTCCAGCAGAGTGTCAATGCCGTTTCGGAAGAACTCGCGCGTTCGTATGTCGCGGTAATCGGGCTGCCCGTCGGCTCGGTAGCACGAGCCGTCCGAGGGCTTCCCGCCGAGGGAGTCGCCCATGAACGCGTAGTCCAACCCTGACTGCCCGAGTATGTCCTTAAGCTTCTTCGCGTTCGCCCACGGCGCGTACCGGCTCACCGGATTGGTCCGCGTGTCAACGAGCAACTCAATGTTGTCCTTCGCCAACAGCGCGGCAAACGTGCCCCACTCATGGTTGCTGTGCCCTATCGCCAAAATGGCTCTGTCCATAACGGCCCAATCGTAGCATTTTGCGACCGATGTTTCGTCTCCGGTTGTCAGTGCCCTGTTACAATCGGACGCGACCGACTCATAGGAAGGGAAGCACTACGTGAGCAATGCTGACGCCGACAATCCTCTCTCCCTCGACGAAGCGTTCTGGGAAGAGATCGCGATCCGTTCACCTGAGCTTGAGGAGAACCCGGAGGGGGCTGCTCACCTCGCGTTCCGCTTTGCCGGTAAGTACCTGCCCATTGTGCTCGGTGCAAAAGACAATGAGGAGCGCGAACGCGTGTGGCTCGCCTTCTGGAGCTATTTGATTGCCCGCGAAACCAGCAGGAAGCCCTTCGGCCTGTCTGCCGACGCTGCGGACGAGATCATCGGGCAGTTCAGGGCCGCTCTAGACGAATAGCCCCAGACTCAGGCCAAGCGCAGTCCTGTCGCATGGCACCTTCGAACACCACCTTCTTGGAGAATCCTATATGACGAAAATGACCGGCGGTCAGGCCTTGGTGCAGTCGCTTTACCGGGAGGGCGTTCGCACGATGTTCGGCCTGCCCGGCGTCCAGCTTTATTATGCAATGGACGCGTTCCATGCCGAGCCTCGTATCCGTTTTATCACCACCCGGCACGAGCAGGCTGCCGCCTACATGGCCTATGGCTACTCTGCCGCCGGCGATGACATTGGTGCCGCGCTTGTTGTACCCGGTCCTGGGCTCCTGAACGCGGCCGCGGCTGTTGGTACCGCGTACTCGGCCTCGGTGCCGATGCTGCTGATCTCCGGGCAGATCGAGCGAGATTTCATTGGCAAAGGCGAGGGGCGTCTGCACGAGATAGTCGACCAGCTAGACGCTATCAAGACGGTGACCAAGTGGGCCCACCGCATCCTCGATCCGGCCAAGGTTCCCGCTGCGGTTCACGAAGCGTTCGTACAGATGAAGTCGGGCCGTCCGCTTCCGGTCGAAATCGAGATCCCGCCGGAGACGCTTGAGGAGGAGGCGGAAGTTGAGTTTCACGCCCCCGCCCTGCGCTCACAGATACCTCCGAGCGACGATTCGGTGGCAGCTGCTGCGTCCGCCCTGGCCGAAGCGAAGGAGCCGCTGATCTGGGCAGGGGAGGGCGCCCTTTCTTCCGGGTGTGCACCGTCGTTGATGCGGCTCGCAGAGCACCTGCAGGCTCCGATCGTATGCGCAGGAGAGGCCAAGGGAACGGTCTCCGACCGCCATTACCTTGCCATGGGAGTCCCGAACTGGCGTCGAGACTCCCTCGATGACCTGCTTGACCGGGCTGATGTGATCCTGGCTGTCGGAGCGAGCCTCGCACGGTCCGCTCTGCGTCCGGAGCAGAGCGTGGTGCTCGTTGATGTGGATGCCACTCAGTCCGACGACCGGGTCGCCGTTGAGGTAATTGGTGATGTGCTGCCTGGCGTCGAGGCCCTCGAAATTGCAGTGCTAGGTTCGACGCCTTCCAGGTCCAGCAGGCGAGATGAATTCGAGGCCGTCAGGTCCGCCAGGTATGACCCCAATGTACAGATTGAGCCTCAGGGATCCTTCGTCCGCGCGATTCGCTCGGCGATGCCCGATGACGGGATTCTGATCGAAGGTGTTACGCAGCTCGGCTACTACTCCCGTCCTTTCTATCGTGTAAATGAGCCAGGCACCTACATCAGTTCATCCTACTTTGGCAACTTAGGCTACGCGTACCCGACAGCGCTCGGTGCGAAGGTGGCACGCCCCGACCGGGCGGTAGTGGCGGTATCGGGCGACGGAGGGTTCCTGTTCAACTCTCAGGAGCTAGCTACCGCGGTGAAGTACGGAATCAACGCCGTGGTGATCGTGTTCAACGACGGCGCGTTCGGGAACGTCTACCGTGACCAGACGCTGGAGTTCGAGGGACGCACGATAGGGTCCGAGCTGCGCGACCCGGATTTCATGAAGCTGGCAGAGGCGTACGGCGCGAGAGGAGTCAGGGCGCGAGGGCCGGAGGCGCTGGAGTCAGCATTGCGGGAGTCTCTGGCGATTGCGGCGCCCACGCTGATCGAGGTACCGGTGGGTATGATGCCCATCCCGTTTTAGGTCTCCCGTTCGGGGCGCATCGTCCGGAAGGAAAACCCGAAATCGACCATCCCCCGGGCCCCCTTCCTATCCAGGAAAGGGGAAGAATAAAATGAATAAAGTAGTTTTCTGAGAGACACTCTCAGGCTCCCGGCAGAGGGGCATCGCCCCTCTGCACACCCCGTGAAGGATAGAGTGGCGCACATCCTGTGGGGGATCGGAAGACCTATCTGGATGTGATTCCCTATTGTGGTGAGCTTGTCGAATCGCTGTTCTGGACAGGCGACTGGGCAACGCCCCTTTGCACAATCCGCCGACGGATTTTGAGTGTTGGTTCAATATCCAACAGCTAAAAAACAGCACCGCGTCGGTTTTCCGACCCTACACCCTAGACCCTGTATCTCAAACCCCAGACACTGTTTTATTTAGTGTCTTTGCCTCCAGGCATGGCGTCCTTGAGGGCCGCGAAGTTCATGGCGTAGAGGTGGGCGTAGAGACCGTCGGAGTCCATGAGGTGGTCGTGGGTGCCGACCTCCTCGATGCGTCCCCGGTTGAGAACAACAATCTGGTCTGCCCCTCGAATGGTGGACAGTCTGTGGGCGATCACGATCGCCGTGCGTCCGCGCAGCAGCCTACTCAGAGCCCGCTGGATTAGCATCTCTGTGTATGAGTCGATGTTGGCGGTGGCCTCGTCGAGCACCAGAATCCTCGGGTCAGCCACAATTGCCCTGGCGAAGGAGACTAGCTGTCTCTGGCCGACGCTCAGATTGACGCCACGCTCCTCCAAGAAGGTTTCGTAGCCGTCTTCAAGACGCGTAATGAAGTCATGAGCGCCGACGGACTTGGAGGCCTCTATCATCTGCTCGTCGGTGGCTCCGGGGTGGCCGTACTTGATGTTGTCGCGGACAGAGCCCGTGAACAGGAACGGCTCCTGGAGCACCATGCTCATCTGCGTCGCCAGTGACTTGCGCTTGGCGTCCCGGATGTCGTGGCCGTCGACCAGTATCGCGCCGTGGTCCCGATCTACATCGTAGAAGCGCGCGATCAGCGACACCAGGGTGGTCTTGCCAGCGCCCGTCGGGCCGACGATGGCCACTGTCTGGCCTGGCTTAATGTGCAGGTTCACGTCGGAGAGCACTTCTTGACCCGGCACGTAGCTGTGCGAGACGTTCTTTAGCTCGATGTCACCGCTGAGCTTCGGCAGTTCTATTGCGTCATCGGTGTCCACCAGGGCTGGCTGGTTGTCCAGTAGTTCGAATATCCTGACGCCGGATGCCATCGCCCTCTGAAGTTGGGTGTACTGCATTGTCAGGCTACGGATGGGGTCGAAGAACCGCTGGATGTACATCACGAAGGCGACCAGGGCCCCGACCTCGAGCGCGTCGGCTCCCACGAGCCGTGCCCCGAAAAAAATCACCAGCGCAATCGAGATCGCCGGCAGAATCTCCACGACGGGGAGTACACCTGCCGAAAGGCGGGTGGCCTGCAGGTTAGAGCTGAGATTTTCGCTGTTCAACTCATCGAACTGCTCCAGGTTCCGCTCTTGTCTATTAACGCTCTGGACGACCCTCACACCGGCGATATTCTCGTTTAGCGCGCCGTTGACGACGGATGCGGCGCGCCTGACCCTGATGAACGCTCCCCGTGCAAGGGGCTGCCATGCCGCCATGAATATGACCAGGATCGGCAGCGTTGCCATCGAGATCAGACCGAGCTTCAGGCTCAGGATCATCACCATCGCGGTGATCCCCGCCAGGCTCAGAAGGTCACCCAGGGTCACGACGGCTACGGCCAGGAACTCCTGAAGCTGGTAGACATCGCCCAGTACCCTGGACATCAGCCGTCCGACCTCGTTCTTGTCATAGAACGACACGGACTGGCGCTGGAGGTGAGAGAATAGCTCGCCACGCAGACGGTAAAGAACCCCCTGGCCCACCCGCGCTATCGCCAACTCCTGGGTAAAACTCGCCCCCCAATTGAGCATGGCGTTTCCGATGAAAAAGGCGATCAGAAGCGTTAGCCCGCTAAAGTCGTCGTTGTGGATGTAGCCGTCGATGCCTTCCTTAATCAGCCAAGGCACCGCCACCTGGGTCGCGGTAAATAAGAGCATCGCAACGATTGCGACCCCCACCAGAGCACCGTAAGGCCGGATGTAGGGAATCATGCGCAACACGACACGGTGGTTGAAGGCGGTGCCGAAAACGTCCTCTTCCATGCGTTCGCTGCCTTTTCGGGCAGAGCTAGAGGTTTGCGTTCCCATCAGGCATTCTCCTCGTGTCGGTGTACCGGGTCCGGTACGTCGAACTCCATCATGACCTCTTCCTGGGGTCGGAGTTGTAGGTCGTATATCCTGCGATACATCCCTCCATGAGCCAGCAGGCTGGCGTGGGTGCCTCGCTCAACGATGCGGCCTTCGTCCATGACAAGGATCTCGTCCGCCTTGAACAGTGTGCTGAGCCTGTGGGCGATCACAAAGGTGGTCCGACCCTTCATCACCGACTCCATCGCCTCGCGAATCCGCTCCTCGGTGTTGGCGTCTACGCTTGCGGTTGCGTCGTCCAAAATCAGCAACGGTGGGTCGAGAAGAACGGCCCTGGCGATGGACATCCGCTGCCTCTGGCCACCCGACAGCGTCGAGCCGCGTTCGCCGATCTTGGTGTCGTAGCCTTCCGCCAGTTCCTCAATGAAGTCGTGCAGTTGGGCAATTTTTGCCGCGGCCACGATCTCATCCATCGTCGCGCTCGGCCGTCCGTAGGCGATGTTTTCGCTGAGTGAGGCGGTGAACAGGAACACGTCCTGCTGCACGATGCCGATGTTTTGCCGCAGAGACTTGAGCGTCGCTTCCTTGATGTCGACGCCGTCTATAGTGATGCGGCCACCGGCCAGATCGTAGAATCGTGGTAGGAGATTGACCAGCGAACTCTTGCCGCTGCCGGGCGGTCCGAGCAGCGCTATGAGCGTCCCGGGCTTGGCGTCGATCTCGACGCCTTCCACTACAAGTGGACCGTTGCGGTAGCGGAAGCTGACGTCCTCGAACCGGACGTGCCCCCGGACAGTCGGCATATCGCCGGCCCCAGACACCTCCAGTACTTCAGATTTGCAGTCCATGATCTCGAACAAGCGCTGGCCTGCCGAGAATGCCCTTGCGAAGTTGTTGACCAGCATACCGGCATGTCGTATCGGTAGTGCCAGGAGTTGCATATAGAAGAGGAACTGGGCCAGCTCACCCGGAGAGAGGCTGCCGTCGATTACTCGTTGTCCCCCGTACCAGAGCACCAGTCCGATTGCGACCAGGTAGATGAAGCCCATGAAGGACGCATTCATCGCCTGGAGCCGTGCGACCTTCACCATGTCGGCTGATACGGCTGAGCTGGCGGCATCATACTTGGCCTTTTCCTGGTCCTCAGCGGCGAAGGCCTTTACGACTCGGACGCCCGTCATGTTCTCCTGGAGAACGGTGTTGAGGTCCGCCATCTCCTCCTGCACTCGCAGCCAGATGCGCCGGAGCTGGAGACGTATCACAGCGGAAACGATAGCTAGGAGAGGCATGAACCCCAGGCTCACGAGGCCGAGACGCCAGTCGCGCAATAGCAATATGATGGCGGTGGCGAGGAACAGTACCAGGTAGTAGGGTGCCCGAATCACACCCCCCACACAGAACATCCGGATGGCTTCTACGTCGGTTATGGCCCTCGACATCAGGTTTCCGGTGTGGTTCTTGTCGTGGAATCCAAAGCTCAGGTTCTGGATATGGTTGTAGTAACTGTTGCGCAGATCATAGACCACATGTTGAGCGAGGGACTCCCCCATGAATGTTTGAAAGAAGGTAAGGATGCCCCTGATCGAGCTAGCGGCAAGGATAGCGAGGCCGATGCGTATCATCGCCTCATCGGAGACGCCGCCCCCTTCAAATGCCGAGGCGATCTCGTCTACGGCGGTGCCAAATAGGTACGGGAGAGTCAGGTATGCGGAGGTGGCTCCCACCATGCTGATGAGGGCCGTGGCAAGCCGCCACTTGTGGCGGAAGACTATTGCGAGGATTCGGGCGAGGATATTCATTCATCGCTGACGGTCGGCCACATGGGAGGGACCCGAGCCTAAGCCGTCACGCGATAATAAATTATACTCCAATTCAGCCAAAGTTCAATAAGTATTCAGGTGTTTTGGTTGTCGATTTCATCACAGAACGTGAACAACGGGGGGCAGATCGTGGGAGCGAGGCTCTCGGTGGGGCGTCGGTTGAAGGCGGGTATCCCCGACGGAAAATGACGGGCTGCCGTGTTCCGCAATGATGCTGAATCCTGACCCTGAACGCAAAAGAGGCGGAGCGATGCCCCGCCTCTTCGTTGGCTTTCGTTTTGCACTGGCGGTCAGCGACTGAATCGGCGAGGGGGCTCGGTTCGATAGAACGGAGGCCAGTTTGGCGATTCGCCTGATTCCAGGAATGCGATTAACGTCCGGAAGATCAGCTTGTTCCGTTGAATCAGCCCCAAAATCATGACCCGGTCCTTGTCTGCCGCAGTGACCAGGTGAATCGACAGGGCGCTGTGCGAGGCCGCCCAAGTGCTTTCAAGGCTGGCCTTGATCGCATCGAGTTCGGCCCGATTTGCGGTGCTAAACCCTCGAGTCGGCATCTCAGTGGTGTTGGTCGACATCCTTAGGCCAACGAGATCGACTGTCTGGCCGATGTTTCGATTGACCTCGCCGTAATGCCTCTCGGCCTCAACGAACATGCCCTTTTCCAGGAGCTGATCCATCTCGTCCCCGCGCTTCTGGGCGAGCCGGACGTGGTCCTTCGCTTTGGACATATCGGACTTGGGTAGCCCCATTAGGATGTTCTCTTTGCTGGTCTTGACCCAGTAAAGGGAATCCCCTGGGATGCTACTCGAAGCAGCCACGTCAGCCCCCAGCGCCATTCCAGTCGCGATGAGCAACACAAGGGCTCCTGCGACGATTGGTCGCGAGACAGGGGATTGCCAGATGAACCGTGGGAGGCGCAATCCCCTCTTGCGTGTGGCGCGCTGGGCGACAGCCTCATTGAATCTCTGGAGGCCTTGTTGCCGGACCATCGGGTCCGGGGTCACGGCAGTGGCGGCCAGCAGGGTAGTCCCGGTCGCCTCTAGGAGTGGGGCGAGCTCGACTCTGTCATCGGGATAGCTTGCGAGACAGGCCTCGATGGGCTCACCGCTGGCCATCCTTTCCAGACAATCGTTGACGATGTCGTCTAATCTTTCGGAAGCCATCACTCGGCACTCCAATTCGGCACAATTCGGTCCTGTGTACCATCTCCGAGAGCGCCCAGCAGGACCCTCAATTTCTTGATGGCGGCGTGTTGAAGGGCCTTGACCGCGTTCTCCCTCTTTCCGACGGCCTCCGCGGTCTCCCGTACCGACAGCCCAGCAGCGAAGCGCAGGGACATGACCTCTTTCTGCAGGTCGGTGAGCCCTTCCATTGCAAGGTGCACCCGCTCAATCGCTAGCTTCACGTCCAGTTCCGCCTCTATCTCATGGGAGGTCGCGCCTGCGAGGTCACCTGCGTCATCGAGGGGCGTATTCTTCTGTCGCGAGCGTTTTCGGAAGTGGTCGACGATCAGGTTGTGCGCGATCCGGAACAGCCATGAGGAGAATGGATGGCCCTTCCACCGGAACGAGTTGATCGATTCGAGCATTCTGAGGAAAACATCCTCGGTGATGTCTTCTGCATCGTTGGGATTGCCGGTCTTGAAGTAGACGTAGCGGAATATTTTGTCGTGGAAGCGTTCGTAAAGCCCGGCAAAAGAGGTGGCGTCGCCATCTTGGGCACGCCTTACCAGGTTTTCGACAGGGTCGGTTCCGGGCGCATCGGACATGGTCGCGGATCTCCTCGGGGGAGCGGCCCGGACGCCTGAAATTGCAGCTAGAGTCTCCATGCTACACTATACAACGCACTCGCAGCTAGTTCGGATAGCGTCTGTTTACGTCCGCGACCGGCCAACGGGAGTTCAGAACACCGATGTCGGCCGCCCCTGAGCAAATCGTAGTGAATACAATGCCCTTCGTCCTTCGACCCCTGAGGCCAGGCGATGTTGTCCAAGCCGCCGAGGTCGAACGCGACGCCTTCCCCACGCTCTTCCCTCCCACTGCGTTTCGACGCGAACTCGGCAAGAGCACCGCCAGCTATCTTGTCGCCGAGGAAATCGGCTCGCTTGGTGCACCAGACGATCCCCGGCGCGGGGGACTGTTTGGCAGCCTGCTATCCGGGGTAAGAAGCGGATCGCGCCGCGCAGACGATTGCGGGCGAATCGCCGGGTTCATCGGTAACTGGTATATGGTCGACGAGGCCCACGTCGTTTCCGTTGGCGTCAGAACCAGTGACCGAGGCCGTGGAATTGGTGAACTGCTCCTTATGGGCGCACTTGAGCGAGCCATGTCACGCGCCGCGGCTGTGATGACCCTCGAGGTCCGTGAATCCAACTGGGTCGCGATCAATCTATATCGCAAGTACGGGTTCGAGCAGAAAGGGGTTCGCAAGGCGTACTACGCCGACAACCGTGAGGATGCCATTATCATGACCTCCGAGCCCATTCTACGTCCCGAGTTTCGAGAGTTTTTCGTCGACCTCGAGCGGGAACATGCCGCGCGTTGGGGAGCGGCGGAGCGCGATTTAGGGTAGGATAGCCGCAACGTCCGCCTACCCCATCCGGAGGACCTTCTAGTATGCTCGCCTTCATCGTTCGCCGCACACTACTTGCGATGCTCACTATCTGGGCCCTCTCCGTAATCTCCTTTGTAGTGATCCAACTACCTCCAGGGGACTTCGTCGACCAGTACATTCTGGAGCTTCTCGCCGGTGGGGGACTTCTCGGCAGTTCCAATATCCAGGAGACGATGGAGATCAACCTTCGCCACCAGTATGGCTTGGACAAGCCACTTTTCGTCCAGTACGGCAAGTGGGTATGGAAGATGGGCCAGGGCGACTTTGGAAGCTCCCTCGAGTTCAGCAAGCCGGTCATTGAAATCGTCAAAGAACGGTTGTTGTTGACCGTCATCCTTGCGGGGACGACGGCCCTATTTGCGTGGGGATTATCGATCCCCATAGGGATATACTCGGCTGTGCGCCAGCATAGCATCGAGGACTACACGTTCACATTTATCGGTTTCCTTGGCCTGGCGGTACCGGACTTCCTATTGGCGCTTTGGCTGCTGTGGGTCACCTTTACCTATTTCCCTGACCTCAGTATCGGTGGTCTCTTCTCCCCTGAGTACATCGAGGCGCCCTGGAGTTTCGCGCGCGTCGTTGATCTGGCCAAACACCTGTGGATTGCGGCGTTCGTAGTCGGAACCGCTGGAACGGCGGCACTAATTCGCGTGATGCGTGCGAATTTGCTCGACGAGTTGAACAAACCCTATGTGGTCACGGCCCGGGCTAAGGGGCTTCCGGAGTGGAAGGTTGTGCTCAAGTACCCGGTGCGCCTGGCGCTGAATCCCCTCGTCAGCACATTGGGGTACCTGCTGCCGGTGCTCATGTCGGGTAGCGTCATCGTCTCCGTAGTGTTGGGGCTGCCGACGGAAGGTCCGCTGCTTCTGCGGGCACTGTTGGCTGAGGACCTGTTTGTGTCTGCGGCCATCGTGATGCTGCTGGGCACCCTAACGGTGATCGGGACGCTGCTCTCCGACATACTCCTGGGTATCCTGGACCCGCGCATCAGGGTGAACTAGCCAGTTAGCTGATCTCAAGGGGTGTGCATGGGGCCGAGTTCCCAAGGCGCACCCCTGGTTGCCATCGCATTGCAGTTCCGAGAACCCAACGGGACGCCCCACCGAAAACCCCCTGATGCCGGACCAACATCCAAGTGGCAGAGGCGGATACCTCCGCAATGGATCTCCACTTGGCAAAAGTACTGCTGATCTTGTCGTTCATAGCCCTCGGTGTGGTATTCCTAACGGTGCCTTCCGTGCAGCAATTCGGCAGACGTCTGCTCACCAGCTCCGAGCAGATCGTGGTTCCGGCAGGCGGCTCGGGATCTCGTGGCGTCGCCTCGGACGCCGGCGAGCTATCGCTCGATCTGGTCACCCTCCTGGGGTTCGACGCAATCCCGGCGATCCTGGACCCTGAGTTTGTCACTGTTGTCGAAGCGAACGAGCAGATGGATGACGACGAGCAGGTGCTGGGGGTCTCGATCAACGGAGAGAGCCGCGCCTACTCGATTCCAATGTTGAGCAGACACGAAATTGTCAACGATGTTGTCGGGGGTGTCCCGATTGCGGTGACCTGGTGACCGCTCTGTTTTTCGGGCATCGTGTATGCCCGCGAGGTCCAGGGGGAGATCCACACATTCGGGGTGTCTGGCAAGCTCATCATGAATGCTCTGGTCATGTATGACCACCAGACCCGCACCCTTTGGAGCCAGTTCCTGGGTAAGGGCGTTAAGGGGACGTTGGCCGGTGTTTCACTGGACTTCCTGCCGGTCACCCAGACGCGTGGTCCCTGTGGCGAGAGGCGAATCCAGAAACATTGGCTCTGAACAAGGGTGGACGCTATCGCTTTGACACCTACGATAGCTACTATCGGGGGGCAGCGCGGGAGTACTGGGCGAGACCCGCTCCGATGACAGGATGGACCGCAAGGCACTGGTGGTTGGGGTCGCCCTTGGCGGCAACACCAAGGCGTACCCGTTCGATCTGCTGTCAGGGATGCCCGTGGTCAACGACTCACTGGGCGGCGGCGAGGTGCTTGTGTACCTTGAGATCAACACCGATACCGCACTGGTCTACGATCGCGATGTTGATGGGCGCGTCCTCACCTTTAGCATGGCCGAAGATGGTCAAGTGGCGTTCGCTGTCCTAGTGGACGCGGAAACCGGCTCCAGGTGGCTCGCCCTGACCGGCAAGGCCATCGACGGACCGCTGGAGGGGACGGTACTTGATCGCGCCCTGTCCCACCTTTCATTCTGGTTCGCATGGAAGGACTGGAACCCCGACACTGAGGTCTACTGAGGATATAGTCGAGGCAACGGGTTCCAGAAGGGCGGAGGCTTCATGCTGGGAGCCTGACGGTGTTCCTCAGAATGTTACCCAACTATGCTTCTTTATCGCCGTTGATTCCCGCCGACGCGACTGCTAAACGTGGGGTGCCTAATTCAGTATCCGTGCAGCGACGATCCCTGCGAGAAGTAGCAATATGGCTGCCACGCCCCACCACGGCAGGCGTGGCCTGTTTTGTGATGGGAGTTGTGAATGCCGTCTCCGCCGTCGCCGGTTCATGGGGTACCGGTCTTAGTCAGGGGCGTACGGCACCTCACCGGCATGCCGCACTCCACCGAACATAGCGCGTACAGCGCTTAGTCGTCCGTGGGGGGGGCAGTTCCTGCGGCGACCGGGTGCAGGGGCCACATCCACTCGATACCCTCGTTTTTCGGGGTCTTGAGCGAGACGCGGTTTTTGAGGACATGGCCGACGTACTCGATGGCATCTTCCGAACAGACATCGCAGTAGCCGTACGAATCCATCAGCCGGTGGACCACGGCGGCCCGCCTCTGGGACCACTCCACCCTCTGCCGGGCGAAACGCGGTTGGGCGAGGCCCTTTTCCAGCTTGCGCCTGGGGGTGAGCAACCGAGACTCGATGGCGGCTCGCAGGCGCGGCTCGGAGGTGTACTCGAAGAGCCACCCCCGGCTCCGCCAACCGGTCACTATCGAATGAATTTCGCTGCGGAACTCGATCTTGCTGCGCTCGGTGATCCCGATCACACGCTCGATCTCTCGCATGTCGCGCTCATTCTCGGCGTGAGCCTTGGCGGCGCGCCCTTCACCATCAGCGCGCTCCTCCTGCTCGGCTACGAACGCGGCGATGTTGGCGAGGTACGCGCCGAGGAGGTCCTTGGCCTTATCCTCGAAGGATTCCTCGTAGGCCTTCTGGATGTCCCTGATGACCAACTCGTTGTACTCTTTTACGGTGTCAGCGACCAGAGCCACCCTTCGAATCGATGCTTCCTGGTTCACGCTGACGTTCTCTTCAAGCCCTTGCCACATGCTGTTCAGCGCTGCAAGAGGAGAGACGCAGGCCACGTCCTGGCTGGCTACCGCGCCTAGCCGGTTCATGACATGCCTGGGGGATATGCCGTTCATGCCTTCGCTGGGGTGATGGCGCTGTATTTCGCGAAGGTCTTGCGCGTTGTACCCTGGCACCATTTGGCCATCGTAGAGATGCAGCTTCTGCAGCAGGGTCATCCCCTGTCGCTCCGGCACCTCAAGACGCGATAGCACCGTGAACACGCTCGAAACCCTGAGGGTAAGCGGTGCGATGTGGACGCCGCGCAGCTTGCTCCCCTGCAGCATCTTGCCGTATATCTTGACCTCTTCGGTGACCTTGAGGTTGTAGGGGACCTGGATCGCGATGATCCGGTCTCGTAGAGCCTCCGAGTGTTCTTCTCTGGCGAAGGAGTCGAAGTCGCCTTCGTTGGAGTGGCCAATGATGACCTCGTCGGCGTATACCGAGCCGAATCTCTCCATCTTGATGAGCTGCTCCTGGGCCAGGCTGAGTAGCGTAGTTAGCAGGTGTCGGTCCGCCTTGAACATCTCCACGAACTCTATGATGCCCCGGTTGGCGACATTCAGTTCGCCATCCAGCCGGAACGCCTTTCCGGCGACCTCCGATCGGTCGCCATCCAACTGAGTCGTATCGACGCTTCCCACCAGGAGCGATGCGTCGCTCGGGTTGGGGTTGGTGGCCATGAAGTAGCCGATGCCGACGGCTTCCTGCTCCGAGAAGACCACTCGGCGGACAGGCACATCGGCGATACGACCGTTGTACTCGTTCTTTACAACGTAACGACACCTAGGGCACAGATCGCCTTCGATATATATGCCGTACTGCTCGACCAGGCTGGGACGCAGCCTCGGGGGGATCAGGTGCAGCGGCTCCTCCTGCATGGGGCAGCCGCTGATCGTGTACACAGCGCCGGTGGTCGTACGTGAGAAGGTCTCCAGCGCGCGTTTGAGAAGATCAACCACGCTGGACTTCCCACTGGCTGGTGGACCAAGGAGCAAGAGGATGCGCTTGCGCACCTCCATGCGTTGTGCCGAAGCAGCGAAGTGCTGGACGATCCGATCCAGGTGATGTTCGAGGCCGAATATTTCGCCGTCGAACAGCCCGTACACCGGGTCGCCGCTGGGGCCTGTCTCAACACCGCGAGACATGATCGCATCGTAGACAAACGAGTGCGACAGCCGTGACTGTGACGGGTTCTGCGTAACCATTCTTAGGTAGTCCGCGAACGTGCCGTCCCACTGATATCGGCTGGCCTCCCTCTCGCTTTCCGAGAGGATCGCTTCGATGGATAGCTTGCTGGTCATATCCCCACCATCCTACCACCCTTCCGTGGGACAGCGCCCTGAGCGCCTACTGCCCCAAACCAATCGCTACTGAGATAACAAAATCGACGCTCCAGCAGAGGCTGATGGCACGTCTGGCGCGCCATCAGCCTCGCAGAAGCGTCTAGTCCCGAATTCTCCCACAAAGGGATATCAGGCTATGTCGGTCCCGATCATCACTAGTCCAATGCCGACGACCGCGCCACTACCCAGCAGCATGAACCACCCCGTGACGAGGCGAAGTACCATCCACTGCCATGCCAGGTAGAAGAATGATATCGCGGCCAGGAGCATTAGCACAGCCGGTGCCGCCGCCATCGTCAGCCACACTGCGTCTGAGTAGACGGTTCGCAGCTCAATAGCGAAGAACAGGAACGCGATTAATGACACCACTGCCACCAATCCGCTATAGAACCCTATGGCCCGATCCTCAAACTCCCACAGGCCGTGGGCCGCGACGCCGAACGTATAGGCGACCCACACCATCATCAGCGCCTTCAGGACTGTCGTTGCCTGAAGGGCTTTGGCTGCAGCCGCAGGGATTTTGTCTATGGCCACATCGTCACCGACCACCAGCAGCGTCGCATCCATCGCGCCGCCCAGCATGAACGTGCCGAGGGCCAGCAGTCCGAGCCCACCGACCAGGACGCCCATCGTGCGTCCTTCCGAGTACAGGCCGAGTATGTACCATGACTGCGTAAACAGGGCCGCACCGATCAGGATGAAAAATATGCCTTCCATGGGTCCTCCTTGGTTATTGCCAGAGATTCCGGCGGGTGGCGATTAAGCCACCCGCACATTGCACTTCGCCGGACGCTGACTCTAGTGCACGCAGACTAATGTGACACATACCCATGTGGGCTGTCTAGGCGTAGTCTGGCACAACATTCGGGGAATATTGATGTGGTCATCGGGCGTGGGACGAATTCAAGCGGGTCGAAGGATCATCG
>Ga0114999_10005443_pt1 | contig 15025 bp, 13 predicted proteins | sample ArcticOcean_MG_C_3_FD_89820 | JGI IMG/M metagenome (GOLD analysis project Ga0114999, IMG submission 89820) | Marine microbial communities from western Arctic Ocean - ArcticOcean_MG_CB8_126 | ecosystem: Environmental > Aquatic > Marine > Oceanic | place: Arctic Ocean: Canada Basin | collected...
GATTTCTTGGGCTCGGCGTGGAGATAACAAATCTTCTTTTTCTTTTTCCCGGCGACATGAACCGACCAGTCTTTAAAGACTTGAGCAGATTTCACGCCAGCGCTTTGAACTGGGGCTGCCGCAAAAACCACAAATCCAGCTAGAAATACCGCCAAGGATGAGATTATTTTCGTTCGCACTGCCTTAAATCCTTGTATTCTTTTCTATACCTTATCGCTAGTCTCGTCGGATGCAGCCATCTTTTGACGACGGCGCTCTTTCTTTTTCCATACAGGGTCGCCAAACGCATGTTCCGGCACTGGCTCTACTGGGCCGCCCGGAACAACCGGACGCCCGCCAAACCGACCAAGGGTCGATAAACGATCATACATAACAATAGCGCCTGCAGTTGCAAGATTCAGTGAAAATTGCGTCGGAATTTTGACAACGTGATCGCAACATTCCAAAAGCCCCAGCGACAGACTGCCACGCTCCATCCCCAACACATAGGCAGCATTGCGCGGGTGGCGGAAACTCGGCAATTCGATAGCATCATCAGTTAGCTCGACGCCGACCAAAGAACAACGATCCGGCAACCGCATCGACTTAACGTTGTCAAAGCTATAAAAAGGTACCTGCCCGGCCATATCCGATGTATCGGATTTCATAAGGCCGGGGTCGAATTTTGCATCAATGGTAAAGACGAACCCTGCTCCAAAACCATGTGCTGTCCGAAACAAATTTCCCGCATTCATCGGTTTCGAAACTCCTTCGACACCGATGCCAAAATATCCGCGCATTCTAAACCAACCTTTCCATCTATAACTATCGGAATCCAGACGTGCCAACGCAACCCCTCTCAGGAAAACATTCATGGCGACTTCTGACAGCGTTGAGGCGCTAAGCAAACAATACGAAAATTTTCCCTATCCGCCACGCATCCAGCAGACGAGGCACAGCGCATGGTAACCGGCTCACCCAGTCAGCTGGCGGAGATCAATCACTATGTTTTTGGCGGCAGACGGGACTTTTCCAAACCGTTTTGAGCACTGGTTACCGGCGGCGAACCTCGAGAGGTGACCTACCTCGATCTGTCCACAGCCTCGAAAGACATCGCGGAAGACCGGGCCACGGCGCGCGGCCTTCAAAACATAAGTTTTCATTCCGGGTCCCTTCCCAACATCGCGACAATTGCGCCGGGACCCTAAGACTATATCGATTGCTGCGGAGTCCTCCACAACGTTTTAGCCGATGATGGTGGGGTGGAGCTGATGGTCTACGCAACTTGTGGGCGAACCGGTGTCTATCAGGCACAGACTATGTTGCGCGCCCTCGGTATTGCTGATAGGGCCCGGTGAACCGCGTTGAAACGGCCCATGCCCTGCTCGAAGAGCTGCAAGGGCTGAAACTGTCCTTCGCCGTATCAAATGACGAATGTACCGTCCTCGGGCTGATGACCGGGACTCAGACGCGGCAAGATATGTTAAACGTCGTCACCGCCCTCCGCGCGGACATGACGCCAGGGAGTTTCAATGCAGCCTATGATCGGTTGTTTGGGGTTCTAAACGGACTCAACCTGGCGTTCTTAGAAACCTCTTAGCCCGTTATTCTGGCCTTAAGAGTAGCATCATCAAAAACGTTTTTTTGTCCAGCCATCAGTAAGGCGCGCCCGGAATTTCAAAGGGTTCGGTATTGAACGACGCATTACAGGATGGGTTCGTTAACAACCCGTTAACTATTGAATCAATTTACCGCGACAGTATCACCCAAGGTGGGGCCAATTTCCATATTAAGTACTAAATCAGCGAAGCGATCGAGGTTGGTCGGCGCACGATTTAGAATAACCAGTGCCGCTCCTTTTTGCGCTGCGGTCTGCGGAAATCCAGCCGCGGGATAAACCTGAAGGGACGACCCGATTGCCAAAAACAAGTCACAGGCAAGCGTTTCCTCCTGAGCACGGCGCATTGGGCCCTCCGACATCGGCTGGCCGAAGGAAATCGTCGCCGCCTTCAATAATCCGCCGCAAGCATCACAATTCAGTATCGTGCCATTGGCGAGAAAAGCCTGCCTTATGGGATCAAATTCATGCCGGAGCCCGCAGGCCAAACACGACGCATAGGTACTATTGCCGTGTAGTTCGATGATTTCCTCTTCAGGAATGCCAGATTCGAAATGCAGCCCGTCAGTGTTCTGAGTGATTACTGAAGACACCTTGCCATCGCGCACCAGTTTCTCAACCGCCCGGTGGCCACGATTAGGTTCCGCTCCATTAAATCCAAATGAGTCATCAAATTTCCGGCGCCAGGATTCACGACGGGACTCTTCAGATGAAATGTAATCGTTGTAGAGAATTGGGCTGTATTTTGTCCAAACCCCGCCAGGGCTACGAAAATCTGGAATACCAGATTCAGTGCTAATTCCCGCACCAGTAAACACCACAACCCGTTTGCTGATATCAAGCAGACGACTGAATTCTTCGAGCCGCCAACGATCACTCATCATTGCCGCCCTCCCCTCGGCCGGTGATTGATTATTGTAAATAAAAGTTTAGACAGGCGTCTTGTCGCGCGCAACTAACTGCGGAGTTCGATTAGATCCCGGAAATTGTCCAAGGCACCGGGATTTGCCAGCGCTTCCGTATTACGCACAACCCGACCATGGATGACATCCCGAACCGCAAGTTCTGTAATCTTCCCCGACTTTGTTCGAGGAATATCCTCTACGGCAACAATTTTAGCCGGAACATGCCGCGGAGTGAGATTTGCCCGTATCCGACGTCTAATCTGATCAATCATTGCTTCATCCAGAGAATGGCCCTCCCGCAATATCACAAACAGAATGATCCGCGCATCTCCTTCCCAGTCTTGCCCAACAGCGATGGCTTCCTCGACTTCATCGAACTGTTCAACCTGACTGTAGATCTCTGCTGTACCGATGCGAACACCACCTGGATTGAGCGTGGCATCCGAGCGGCCCTGAATGATCACGCCACCATTTTCAGTGAGGGCGACCCAATCGCCATGACACCAGACGCCAGGGAACCGTTCAAAATAAGCAGCACGGTAACGGTCGCCATTCGCGTCGTTCCAGAAGCCAACCGGCATCGACGGAAAAGGCTTCAAACATACAAGTTCGCCTAGTTCGCCGATCATCGACTGACCATCATCGTTATAAACGGCGACATCCATTGCCAGACACACTGCCTGAATTTCACCGCGCCAGACCGGTCCAATAGGATTGCCGCCAACAAAGCAACCAACGATATCCGTACCACCGGAAATCGATGAGACACAAATATCGGCTTTAATGTTTTCGTATATAAAGTCGTAGCTCTCGGGCACCAAAGGCGAGCCGGTCGACATCAATGTCCGAACACTCGAAAGATCGTGCGTTTCCATGGGATTGAGCTTGGCGTTCTTCGCCGCATCGACAAACTTTGCAGATGTACCAAAATGCGTCATTTTCGATTTGTCTGCAAAATCGAACAGACTATTACCATTAGGAAAAAACGGCGAACCGTCATAAAGGAGGATTGTGGCCTCTGCAGCAAGCCCGGAAACCAGCCAGTTCCACATCATCCAACCGAGTGTCGTAAAATAGAAGACCCGGTCACCCGATTTCACATCGGTCTGCAATAAATGGTCTTTCAAATGCTGAATCAGAGTCCCGCCGGCACCGTGGACGATACATTTAGGAACGCCCGTCGTACCCGACGAAAACAGAATATAAAGCGGGTGATTGAAATCGAACCGCTGAAAGTCGATCTCTGCAGCCGCATAGGGTTCAATAAAATCTGCAAGCGACGTCATCGACAAATCATCTAACGGCGCAGGCGCGTCCGTGTCATAGGCAATGATAATCACCGAATCGACAGTCGGTAGTTTTGCATGAACCTCGCTTATACGTTCAGAGCAATCTATGGCCCGACCGTTATAAAAATACTGGTCCGCCGCGAACAAAAGTTTGGGTTCTATTTGTCCAAACCGGTCAAGCACTCCCTGGGATCCAAAATCGGGCGAGCAGGATGACCAGACTGCGCCGAGACTCGCCGTGGCCAACATTACCGCAATTGATTCTGGCAAGTTGGGCAAATAACCCGCCACCCGGTCTCCGGATTTGATCCCCGCCTTTTGCATCGCCTGTTTCAAACGAGAGACCAGATCATACAAAGCTGCCCCGGATAGCGTGCGTTCGACGCCGGTTTCCCCGCGAAACATTAGCGCAGCCGTATCATCCCGGCGGCGCAACATATTTTCGGCAAAATTCAACCGTGCATTAGGGTAGAATATGGCGCCAGGCATCTGATCTGCATGCTGTAAGACAATGTCATCATTTAGGTCGCCCAATACATCTGCAAAATCCCAAAGGGTCTGCCAGAATTTTTTCGGCTCTTCGACGGACCAATGGTGTAATGACGGGTAATCGGCACAGGACACGCCCCAGCGTGTTTCAACCAAGCCAATAAATTTGGTTAGATTGCTGGCCGCGATCCTTGCCGGATCAGGTTGCCATAACTTCTTACTCAAGACGGGCTCCTCCTTCGCTATTTACTACGCCTATTCAAGTCCTGCACGTCAAGCGGCGCCGCACCCTATCTCGGGCACCATCATGGGCATAGGGTAAGTGATATGAACCCTTCGCCTCGGCCCAGCTTTAATTTGGCCCACCTGTCACCCGCAACCCAGGGTGCGCTGTGGACTGTCCTTGCTTCTTTTTGTGTCGTCGCCTTTACCGCCATCGGCAAGTATCTGACAGCCGAAATGTCAGTCCCCATGATCACGTTTTTTAGATGCGTGTTCGGCATCCTCTTCATCATCCCGTGGGTCGCCCGTGTCGGACTTGCCGGCCTAGCCACAAAACGCCCGGTGCTATTGATCGCCCGCGGCATCAACACGCTGATTGGTCTTTACTGTGTCTTCTTTGCCGTTTCTCTTATTCCACTCGCGGACGTCGTCGCAATCCAATATAGCAAACCGATTTTTGCGTCTTTAGCCGCTGTTCTTATCCTGCGCGAGGTAATGTACGGCGCCCGGTGGCACGCCCTTATGATCGGCTTTGTTGGGATGCTAATGATCATCCGGCCCGGTTTTGCGGAATGGAATATTGGCGTTCTGCTCGCGCTCGGCGCGATGGCCGCAGGCGCCTTCACCACGATTTCAGTCAAGCTCATGACCCGGACGGAACCCCCCGACCGTATCGTCGCCTATACGCTGATGGTTATGACATTAGGATCGGCCGTCCCGGCAATCCTGTATTGGCAAACACCCACTTTTGAGCAATTGCTTTGGCTGGTTCTGCTGGGCGGGCTAGCAACCGGTTTTCAACGGTCAGCTGCGCGCGCCTATGCGGCGGCTGATGCAACAGTGGTGTTACCTTTTGAATTTGTGCGGTTATTGATCGCCATTGCATTTGGATTTTTAATATTCGGCGAGGCGCTTGATGGCTGGACATGGGCGGGTGGCACAGTGATATTTGCCGCAAGTTTCTATGTCGTTCGCGCGGAAGCAAATCGAAATGCAGCCGCTGCAACAGCACCCTAAACTTGCGGCCTATTCCTTGAGTCCCATTACGCATAACGGAATACCATGATTCGTTCCTATAGCGGCCAACTGCGAAACAAATACTCCAGCGCTGCAGAAGGTGCTGCCTGGATGATGGCCAGCGCGGCAACCTGGGCCATTATGGTTGCCATTGCACGCGGCTTGAAAGATGAAGTCCACCTGTTCGAAGTCGTCTTTTTTCGTAGCCTTTTCGGTTTCTTGTTTCTCGTCCCGCTGTTCTGGAGCAAGAACTTCACTGGCTTAAAAACAAGCCGATTTAGCATGCATATGGTGCGCGGTCTGTCCGGCGTCGCCTCCCTTTATCTAATGTTCGGCGCCCTCATCTTTATCCCAATGGGCGATGTTGCCGCCATTACCTTTACACGCCCATTGTTAGCATCGGTGTGTGCCATTATATTTCTAGGAGAAGCCTCGCGCGGCCATAGATGGACGGCCGTTATATTTGGCCTTATCGGCGCATATATCATCGTGCGGCCCGGCGTTAGCCCGATTTCCTGGGGGCAAATTCTAGCCATAATTTGTGTCCTGGCGATGGTTATAAATTCGATGGCAATCAAATCACTGACCCGGACGGATTCCGCCGACACCATAGTCGTCTGGCAGATGATTGTTTTCACAACAGTCTCCATCGGGCCAGCACTTTACGTATGGGTAACGCCAACCCTCGAACAACTGGGTCTTCTGATGTTGATGGGATTTGCCGGCACTCTAACGCAGAGAGCAATGACTCGTGCCTACAAGGCGGCCGATGCCACAATCGTATTGCCGTTTGAATATACGCGGCTGCCATTTGCCGCCTTCATGGGGCTGGTCCTGTTTTCTGAATTCCCCGATATGTGGGTTTGGATTGGAGGCACGATAATATTTGCCGCGACTGTCTATATGGCACATAAAGAGCGACAGGAAGCGCGGGCGGTGGGCGAAAACTAGGGCACCCAGATGACCGACATATAACCTTGGCGCCCGATATCAAAAGCAGAACAAAAGACAAAAATGTTAGAGTGTAAGAATACGGATCTCTGGTCCGCCTATGGCCATACCTTTTATGCACCTGCCCTGAACAAAGATTAAATCGCGCTGGATTTAGGAGCCGCGACCGCTGCATTTGGCCACGAAGTCGCCGACGAGATTGGCTGTCGCTTTCACGCCGTTGAGGCATTGCCGGAAAGTTACAAGGTAATCGAAGAGGCCCACCTTCTCAGAAAACACCATTTCGCGATATGCGGCGAGAACAAACCGCAAAACTTTTCCGTAGTGAATGACGAAGAGCGCTGGGGCCTCATTCAACCAGTCAGTGACACGAACCAGGGTGACTCTGTCCAGGTCCCTGGAATTACGTTGAAAAGCTTCTTTGAATACATCAGCGCCGACGTGATCGATCTCGCGAAAATTGATATCGAAGGTGCCGAGATCACGATTTTCTGGATCAGAAACTTATCGAACTCGTTCAGCGCATCATAACCCGCGGTAGTTTGAAATAACTCCGCGGACAGGTGACTATCACGTTTAATAGCGCAATACTCATCAGTCCTTACATGGGGACTGATCATGGCGAACACGCCACAGGAATTTGACTACATCATCGTCGGCGCGGGATCGGCGGGATGCGTTCTGGCAAACCGGTTAAGTGCCGATCCTAAAAATCGTGTTTTGCTTCTCGAAGCAGGACCCGCAGACCGCAATCCGCTCATTCATTTACCAGTTGGTCCAGCACGAGTGATTAGCGACCCTAAATATGACTGGTGCTACGAAACAGAACCCCAAGCCAATTTAGCGGGGCGTAAGATCGCGTGGACGCGCGGCAAGACACTGGGAGGCTCCTCATCGCTCAACGGCATGGTCTATATCCGGGGCCACGCCCGCGATTACGATTTATGGGCACAGCGCGGCCTGACCGGCTGGTCGTATGATGACATCCTGCCCTACTTCAAAAAAGCAGAGCATAACGAACGCGGTGAGGATGATTTTCACGGCACTACCGGTCCGTTAAACGTCACCGAGGGTGGGCAAAACCATACCTTGTACGATGCCTTTGTCTCTGCCGGAGAACAGGCCGGGCACGCACTCAATGAAGATTTTAATGGCGCCGAACAGGAAGGTGTTGGCCGCTTTCAGTTCACAATAAAAAACGCCCGGCGCTGGAGCACCGCCGCGGCTTATCTGCGTCCAGCGAAGTCGCGCCGCAATCTCGTTATCGAAACAAATGCAAAGACCCACCGTGTAACGTTTGAAGGCACCCGCGCCACCGGTATCGCATACAAACATAAGGGCCGTGGCAAGCTGGCCATAGCCCATCACGACGTCATTTTGGCAGGGGGCGCGATCAATTCCCCACAACTTCTGATGCTGTCCGGCGTTGGAGATGCAGCAGCGCTCAATGCGCTCGGCATCAAGCCGGTGATTAACCGGCCCGATGTCGGCAAAAATCTGCAGGATCACCTTTCTATCCGGGTCATGCATCAATCCAAAATCAGGACGATAACGGATGAGCTTAGCAAGTTTGAGCGAGGCATTGCCGCCGTCATTCGTGCCGTTTTGTTTCGCAGCGGCCCCGCAGCGGGCTTTCCCCTCGCCGGTGGTGCCTTTCTTAAAACGTCACCCGACCTTGAAATGCCTGACGTACAAATTCATTTTAGCCCCGGCAATCTCATGTCTATTCATCGTAAACCGTTTGCAAAACCGGCAACGGACCACACCCGCCCGGACGCCTTTATGTGCCACGCCTGTCAGCTACGGCCCGAAAGCCGCGGCGAGATATTCCTGCGAAGTGCTGACCCGGAGATGCCGCCCGCCATGGAACCGAACTATCTCTCTGCCGAATATGACCGACAGGTAATGCGCGCCGGATTCAAACTCGCCCGTGAATTAATGGCCCAACCCGCTTTTGCCGAATTCAGCCACGGCGAAATCTGGCCCGGCCCGGACATACAATCTGATGATGAGATCGATGATTTTATCGCGAGCGCCGCCAGCACGGTTTATCACCCGGTCGGGACGTGTCGTATGGGAACCGATGAAGAAGCCGTCCTCGATGGTGCTTTGAAAGTACGAGGTGCCAAGGGACTACGCGTCGTTGATGCCTCCATTATGCCAACCCTGGTAGGGGGAAACACCAATGCCCCAACGATCATGATCGCGGAAAAAGCAGCGGATATGATTTTAGCGGACAAGCCCTGAGCCAATTCACTTTCACCGTTTTGCCAAGACCAGCGAACTGGCTGTAGAGTAAAGTCACGTTATCGCTTTCGTTATCGCCGGAAGCCTGTAGAGGCTTTCTTATCATTTCATCGGAACTACATTTTTGACCGAACCGACTGCTTCTGGACAACCCGATCCGAGCCAGGAAAACTCCGAGCCTGCACCCATCACCGGTATGGCCGCGCTTCGCTATCGCGATGTGCAGCTACTCATGATCGGCAAAATATTTGGCTGGATTCCGCTCTATATGGTGCTAACCGCCATCGCCTACCAGGTTTATGACGTGACCGGGGAGGTTGAAAACCTCGCTTATATCGGGTTGGCAACCTTTGCTCCCGCCATTGGTCTGTCTCTGATCACCGGTTATGTAGCGGACCTGTTTGACCGCAAGAAAGTCGTCGGCGCCTGCTACGCCACGGTGATGGTTTCCGCCATTTTGTTTCTTATTTGGTCCTTGGGAGACCGTACCGAGGTATGGCCGGTGTTCGTAATCCTCGTGGTGCTCGGAACTGGACGGGCCTTCTATCATCCCGCCGCGAATTCACTGGTTCCCAACCTCGTGCCCCGCGAGGTATTCCCCAACGCCATCGCCTGGCACACCAGTACCAACAAGATCGCTCAAACTGTTGGGCCTATGCTGGGCGGCTTCGTTTATCTCGCGGGACCCGAATACGTCTATGCCATCGCAGCCTGTGGGTTGGCGGTCGGCGCGGTCACGAGCTTTTTCATCAAAACGAAAACGACCCGTGCCGGGAAGGAACCCACAAGTTGGCGGGTGCTCTTTGCCGGACTGCGCTACGTGTATGATAAAAAAATTATCTTTGGAGCCATCACACTTGATTTATTTGTTGTCCTGCTGGGCGGTGTCACTGCGTTGCTACCAGTGTTTGCCAAAGACATATTGGATGTCGGGCCAGCCGGAGCCGGGTTGCTGAGAGGCGCTATTGCCGCAGGGTCGCTGGCGACGGGGATCGCCCTGACCCGCGTCAGCATGACACATTCTGTCGGTGTCACACTGTATATCAGTATTCTCGTCTTTGGCGGCGCAACGATATTGTTTGGGCTCTCGACAGTCCTGTGGCTGTCACTGGTAGCCATGGTGATCCTGGGTATCGGCGATATGATCAGCGTCTATATCCGCGTCACTTTGATTCAGATTGCGACGCCGGATGACATGCGGGGCCGCGTGAGTGCCGTCAATTCCGTGTTCACCGGTGCGTCGAATGAGATTGGTGAATTTCGTGCCGGGATGATGGCAGCGGCCTTCGGCGCCGTTCCTGCCGTCTTGTTTGGCGGCATCGGTTGCTTTGTAGTTGCAGCGATCTGTTGGGCCGCTTTTCCAGAATTAAGGAAGGTTCAAAGAATGGACCGGAAACTATAATCAGTCCTCGTCAACACACTGAACGGTTTCATATTCCGCCGGGATAGTCATTTCCATCAACAAATAGTCTTCGGAATAATCCAGCACGTTATGTTTGATACAAGGCGGCTGAACCCAGCAATCACCTTCTTCGAAATGCTGTTCACCCTGGCCTTCAAAATACACGGTGGAACTGCCCTTCAGACAATAGACCATCTGAAACTCAAGATCATGATAATGCAGCCCGCTGCCGCCCTTGGGACACGGAGCTGTTGTCTTAATCATGTGGATATGAACCTTGCCCTCGGTCATATTGGCGATACCAAAATCGCGATATTCCCGGTAATTCCTCAGCCCACCGCTAACGAACGGGTTTTCCTTGGCCTTATTGACGAGAAAAGTTGATTTGATTTTGTCTGATCCAGACATCCCGGTTTCCTTATTGTCTTTATTCTCTTAATTAAAAAGAAGGGCGGCTATACCAGCCGCCCCCATCATAATTCTTGTTAGGTCATACGCTTAGTTCAATGGCCCGTAACCATTCAATGTCAGGCGCCGCATCAAACGTGGCTCGTCGCGCGGAAAATCTCTACGCATGTGAATCGACGCATAATTATCCCACATCACCATATCGCCGAGCTTCCACTCATGCTCGAAGACTACCGACGGGTCTTCTGAAATATCAAACAACTGGTTGAGAATTTCTTCGTTTTCGTCGGGCGCCAATCCTTCAATGCGGGCTGACATCAACCGGCTGATATAGAGCGCTTTACGACCGGTTGCCGGGTGGGTCACGAAAATTGGCTGCTCGTATTGCAGCATGCCGGAGATATCGGAGTTATAGATATCGATCCGTTCACGGCGTTTGTAATCGTGAATCTGTAAAATTTTGCGACCTTCAAGCTTCGCCTTTAAACCATCAGGTACATTGTCATAGGCCTTATACATGTTTGAGAAACAGGTATTGCCGCCCGAGCTTGGCAGAGTGATGGAATAGAGCAACGTCGCTTTGTGCGGTTTCTCGTAATAGCTGGTGTCATGGTGGAACCACATTTCACCATCACCGAAGGCGCCAATTGACTCGCCAGTCTTTTCATCCTTTATGTTCGTAACAAACATAAAGGGCGTGTCATAGCTGCCGCCAGGGGTCGAGCCGTTGGGAGAGCGTCGACGTTCACCGAGCCCACCAAACGTATTAGCAAACTCCATCTGCTCTTCTTCGGTGATATCCTGATCCCGAAACACCACAACGACATGTTCATGAAAGGCCGCCTCGATCTCTCTGGCGGTTGCCTCACTAATTGGTTCACGCAGATCGACACCTTTAATCTCGGCACCACAAGCGTTTGAGAGCGGCTCAACGGTAACAGGCATGACACAGGTCCTCATTGACGGTATTTAGTTTGGGGTAAATTATCACGCTTCGGACAAGATGTGAAACCATCCCGCGTCACGAGGTTTATAGGGAGGCGCTCGGTTGAAGATACAAAAACTCGCAGGGTCTTTTGGCGCTGAGGTTTCCGATATTGATCTAAAGGAGCCACTGGCAGCTGAAAATCTTGCCAACCTCCAAGCTGCTTTCGTCGAGCATCAGATTCTGATCTTTCACGACCAGCAGATCGAACCGAAACACCAGCTCGCCTTTAGCGAACATTTTGGTCCGGTCCAGAAGCTGTATCTCGAAGAACACCGGATCCCCGACTGCCCTGAGGTAGTCGTGCTATCGAATGAGCAAGTCGATGGTAAACATATTGGTGTCGTCGCTGCGGGTGACTTTTGGCACTCGGACCTGTCACCGAGCAAGACACCGGGACTCGCCACTATTTTGTATGGGCGCACTCTACCGAGCCAAGGTGGCGATACGGAGTTTGCCGATATGTTCACGGCCTATGACACACTCTCCAACGGAATGAAGGCCCGGATTGCGAATTTGCGGGGCGTTCACTGCATCAATAAGCTTCGCAATCACCGGGTCGAGGTGACCCGGCCGGGTGGTGCAGCCTATTACCAAACACAGAGCAGCATTCCCGATGAATGCCACCCAATCGTCCGCACCCATCCTGTATCAGGCCGCAAAGGGTTGTATATCTCGCCGCGTTTTACGATCAGCATTGTGAATATGGATGATGCGGAGGCGCAGCCTTTATTGGACGAGCTATTCGCACACCAGATCAAACCTGCACATGTCTATCTGCATAACTGGCAGGTCGATGATCTCGTGATGTGGGACAATCGCAGCGTTAATCACCGCGCCTGCGGCGGCTACGAGATGGTTGATATCAGGCGCATCCACCGAACCTCGACCCTCGGCGATGTGCCCTTCTAGTCTGTAGACTGAATTCAGAAAGAAAGCGGCCCGTCACCGCCGATAGTACAGCGCCGCAGCAGACGGCGTTGATCTCGTGGAAAATCGGTCCGCGCGTGGATTGAGGCATGATTATCCCACATCACCAGATCGCCAACCTGCCATTCATGCTCGTAAAAAATTTCCTCGTTTTCGGAAATTTCAAAAAGCTGATCCAGAATGTCATCGCTTTCAGCGCGTTCCAGCCCCTCGATCTGGGCCGACATTAACCGGTTAATATAGAGCGCCTTTTTACCGGTCTTTGAATGGGTCACTATAATCGGCTGCCAGCAATGGCGTAAGTCTTCGACGACGATGTTGTCGAGATCAAGCCGTTCGCGTCGCTTGTGATCATGGATTTGCAGAATCTTCCGGCCCTCAAGCTTGTCCTTCAGCTCTTGTGACAAGTTGGCATAGGCAGCGTACATGCTGTTCATACGCGTATTGCCGCCTTCGGTCGGCAGCTCAACGGAATACAAAAACGTCGCCCGGTTGGGAATTTCATAATAGCAACTATCGGCGTGAAACCACATCTCACCATCGCCATAGGAACCTTCCTTACCACCGGCCTCTTCTTGGATATTGGTGACCAGCATGACATGGCCCTTCGTAGCTTCTTTGCCGGCGCGGATATCCTTCGGTGCGTTACGACGCACACCCAACGGGCCAAAGTGCCCGGCAAAGTCGAGCTGTTGTTGCTTGGTCAGGTTCTGGTCACGAAACACCAGCGCGACATATTGATTGAACGCTTCATTAAGGACCTCCACCGTCGTGGCATCCTGCGGCTGGCTGATATCGATCCCGGAAATTTCTGCCCCAACATGGGTAGTCAGCGGCGTAATTGTGAGGGCTCCGGTAGCGGAAATAGTGTCCATCGGCTTGATCCTGAAAGGCCTGTAATTTGATGGGTTTTCTTATCATGCAGACCTGCAAACAGCAAAGTTTTGCGGATTCCAGAGAATTCGGAGATGCTGTCCTCATAAAAGACAACTTTATTGAGGACATGAGAATGACCATCGATGTATCCGTCACCGCCCGCTACGAAAGCCTGAAAGATCGCGTTATCATCATTACCGGAGGTGGTCAGGGCATAGGTCGGGGTTACGCCCATCATTTCGCCGCCCAGGGAGCTATTCCGATCATTGCAGAGCTCGACGGGGAAAACGGTGTCACGGTACAGCGCGAGATTGAAGATAAAGGCAGCGTCGCGCGCGCCATTCAAACTGATGTCGCCTCGATGAACTCTGTCACAGACATGGTCGATCAGGTGCTTAAGGAGTTTGGCCGGATTGATGTCCTGATCAACAACGCGGCAATATTCTCTCGTATTACCATGGCGCCGTTCTGGGAATTGCCACTCGATGAATGGGATAGTGCGATGAACGTCAACGTCACCGGCAGTTATTACTGTGCCCGGGCTGTTGTACCTACCATGCGGGAGGTGAAATGGGGTCGCATCGTTAACGTTACCTCGGGCACCGTCCAACTCGGCTCAGCGAATTATCTGCATTACATCACTTCAAAATCGGCGATGATAGGCATGACCCGATCAATGGCTCGCGAACTTGGCCCCTCGAACATCACGGTTAATACCTTTTGGCCGGGGATTACAAAGACGGAAGTGGACAGACCGTCAGCAACCGATGAAGTCTTTGAGATGTTTGCCCAACGGCAGTGTCTACCGCGCATGACGACCATCGAAGATCTCGCCAAGCCGATGCTGTTCCTTTGTTCGGAAGAAGCCGCCTATATGACAGGCCAGATTTTCGAACCGGATGGCGGGCTGAGCTTTAACTAAGGACGCTATTCGGCAACCGCAACGCCTGCATCGAGAATGTTGAGAATTTGTTCAGCGCGCACCGGCGTGCTGTTAATTTCCATACCAAAGGATTTGAGCGCATCGCACACTGCATTGGCGATCACCACAGGGGGGGCGATAGCGCCGCCCTCGCCCAACCCTTTAAATCCAAAGGAATTGCGGGGCGAAGGGGTTTCGGTGTGAATGACATTAATCGGCGGCACGTCAGATGCCGTCGGCAATAAATAATCCATAAAGCTGCCGGTCATCAGCTGGCCGTGCTCGTCATAGGAAAGCTCCTCGAACAGGCCACCACCGATGCCCTGCACCAAACCACCTTTGACCTGACCATCAGCAATACCCGGATTAATCAACGTGCCAGCGTCATGTACCTCAACATAGTTTTCAATTTTGACGACGCCTGTTTGAGCATCAATTTCGAGAATCGCTGCATTTGCCGCATACGCCCAGGTGACGGTCGGCGGTTCATAATAGGCCGTGCCTTCAAGCCCCGCTTCAATGCCTTCGGGACGCTGATGGATCCAGCCGGGAAGTGCCGCCCGTGCAACCTCCTTCAACGTCATCGACATTTCGGGCACGCCGATGACACCGACCGACCCACCGCGCAGCTCAAGATCAGATTCCGAGGCTTCAAGAACATTGGCGGCAATGGCGAAGACTTTTTCTTTCACCTTGTCGCTTGAATCCTTGATCGCGCCGGAGGCCGTTACCGCGCTGCGGCTCGCAATGGTGCCATAGCCCATCGTCACATGTGATGTGTCAGC
>Ga0114999_10005444_pt1 | contig 15020 bp, 15 predicted proteins | sample ArcticOcean_MG_C_3_FD_89820 | JGI IMG/M metagenome (GOLD analysis project Ga0114999, IMG submission 89820) | Marine microbial communities from western Arctic Ocean - ArcticOcean_MG_CB8_126 | ecosystem: Environmental > Aquatic > Marine > Oceanic | place: Arctic Ocean: Canada Basin | collected...
AGCACCACAAATGCCTGTGTTTTTTATGAGAACTTCTGGTTTGCTGTTTCCCTTTATCTGTACCGCTGTATAAATCTGGTCAACTGGTTTCGCGTCTGCTACGTCAATGTATTAGGTCCCAATATCAGGTCTTTGATAGTTTAGTTTTGCTAATGCTGTTTGATCAATATCGCATGTAAAAACTTCAGCTCTATGGTCAGCAAAAGTTTCTGCAATGGCTCTCCCGATGCCAGCACCTCCAGCTGTGATAAGAACCTTTAGACCTTGTTTGATATCTTTTAATTGATGTTTCACTACTAAAACCTTTCTCAAGAACTAGTCGCATAAAGAAGATTGAAGACACTCAATATAAGTGTAGGTTTTTCAACTGAGTACTACAAATTAATTATAAATTCAGTGGAGTACGGGATTATTGAGATTAACAAAATATCAAAAGGTATGCAGAAAGTGCACCTATTAGTTGAGCGCGCATCTTTTTTTATTCATTTCTTGAGATTAATAATCACTAGTATTCTTTTTTGGGGAACATATAGATATGTGAGATGAGTTTATGATCGATTTTCAAATCTACCTTATTATTGGAACAACCCTAAAAAAAGATGACTTACTATGATTGGCGACCAGTTGAATACTGGTGATACATATATATAGGATGAAAAGGTTATTTTTCATACTATGGTCGTAGTGATGATGTGGGTTTAGTCAAACCTGGGGCATTTGCTGTACTTAATGAAGATATGGATGCTAATGAAAAGCTAAAAAATGATTTATTAAAGTACTATAAAAATGGTCTGGCTAAGTATTAAGTATCCGCGCTGGATAAATTTTGTTGCTGAGCTCCCAAAGACTAAACATGGAAGATAAAGCATTTTAAGTTACATTTGCCTTTTTAATATTTATATTCATATTCTTGACGCAGAGATTAACTTTCTATAGGTATGAGCAATAGTCCCAGGGGAGCTTTGTTAAGAGGCTGAGATGTTGATGGGAGTTTTATTAAACTTCAACTCAATGACCCTTAGAACCTGATCCGGGTTATGCCGGCGGAGGAAAGGGAAAGTTAATAACCTTTCAAACCCTCTGTATTGCCCTATGATTAGATAGTAACAAGTTTCTTGGTGCTATATTAAACTGATTTAAATAACAGGATTAGTAAGGTGCCTCTAATGAAATATTTTTTTATTTTAATACTCTGTATATCAACAACTCCTGCCCTTACAGCAGAAAAGATGTCAATTTTTCTTGATTGGTTTGTTAATCCAGACCATGGGCCAATAATAATTGCTCAGGAAAAAGGTTATTTTTCTGACGTTGGAATTGAAGTGGAGATTATTGCGCCAGCCGATCCATCTGCTCCGCCTAAGTTAGTTGCTGCGGGTAAGGGGGATCTAGCTATTGGATATCAACCCCAACTCCATTTACAAATCCACGAGGGTTTACCATTGATTCGAGTTGGAACATTAGTGGCTACGCCGCTGAATTGTTTATTAGTATTGGCTGATGGATCTATAAAAAGCCCTTCTGACTTAAAAGGAAAGAAGATCGGATTTTCTGTGGCAGGAGTTGAAGAAGTTATACTTTCTGAGATTCTAAAGGGATATGGAGTCGAATTGAAGGATATTGAATTGGTTAATGTAAACTTTTCTCTTTCTCCAGCGTTGATGTCTGGTCAGGTTGATGCTGTGATTGGTGCTTTTCGGAATTTTGAGTTGAACCAAATGGAGATCAATGGAGTTAATGGGCGTTGTTTTTATGTTGAGGAGGAAGGCGTGCCATCGTATGACGAATTGATATATATTGCGAATCCTAAGTTAATGAATCGGGGAAAGATTATAAAGTTCCTGAATGCTATGGAAAAAGCTACTCAGTATATTGTTAATAACCCTCAGAAGAGTTGGGAATTATTTTCGTCGACCTCAAGAGAGTTGCAGGATGAATTAAATAAAAAAGCATGGTTTGATACATTTCCAAGATTTGCTTTGCGACCAGCAGCACTAGATGCAGGACGTTATAAAAGGTTTGAAAAATTCTTATTTAAATCTGGACTTATCAAAAATTTGAACCCGGTTTCAATGATAGCGATTGATATAACAGCCCAATGACGAAAACTCCTAATTACGGTAAAAGCTTTGAGTTTTGGCGTGCCAATTGTGTGGATGCTTGGCAAGCATATACCCAGCACAAGTTCGTCGAAGGAATTGAGAATGGGACATTGCCGCGGACAGCTTTTTTATATTATCTGCGTCAAGACTTTATTTTCTTAAAGCATTTTGCACGGGCATGGGCTCTTGCAATTGTCAAGAGCCATGATTTAGTTGAAATGGAAGCCGCGGCTTCTATAGTTAATGCTCTTATCAGTGATGAGATAAAGCTGCATATCAGGATTTGTGGGGATGAGGGAATTAATGAGACTGAATTGCTTTCAACTATTGAAGCACCAGAAAATCTTGCATATACACGTTACGTTCTTGAAGTTGGGTATACGGGTACGTTTGTTGACTTGATGGCAGTTTTAGCTCCTTGTATAATGGGATATGGAGAGATTGGTCATCGATTGGGTAAAAGTGTGAAGAGCACCCCTTATTCTGATTGGATCGCCGCTTATGCGGGAGATGATTATCAAAGTTTATGTAGTGAGGTTGGTATGCTTATAGATCGCGCTTTGATCAGGCGGTATGGTGACGAAATTTATTCTTTACCTTTTTGGGGTGATCTTTGTTCTAAATTTGAGATAGCAACAAAACTTGAAGTAAATTTTTGGGAAATGGGGTTAAATTCTTGAGATTGAATGCTCCTTCGCTGACGCTGATAGGAGGGGCAAAGCTAGGCTGTGCTTGCCTTTTTGATTTATTGGAATTAGCTGTTCAACGAGCAGGTTGGACTTGTCTCCTCGGTTCTTCTGGTGTTGGGAAAACTACGATCCTTAGACTTATTGCAGGTCTTGAGACTGCAGTAACTTTTGATGGTAAGGTTTACACAAGTGATGGAATTCCTCTGAGAGGGCGTTTATCATACATGGCGCAAACTGATTTGTTGTTGCCATGGGCTAGCGTCATTGAAAATATTACACTTGGGGCAAGGTTAAGAGATGAAGATGTAGATGAAGGCCAAGCTTTGGCTGTTATTGAGAGTGTTGGTCTTTTAGAGCATTGTCATAAGAAACCAGGGACATTGTCAGGTGGGCAGAGACAGCGGGTTGCTCTTGCTCGCACCCTTCTTGAGGATAAACCTGTTGTTTTACTTGATGAACCATTTTCTGCTTTAGATGCTCGCACTCGCTCTGAGATGCAGGAACTTGCTGCAGAATTATTAGTGGGCCGTACTATTCTTCTTGTAACTCATGATCCGGCAGAGGCAGCACGTCTTGGACAAGCAATTTATATTCTTTCATCGTCAGGATTGGAAAAAGTAAATAATCTTTCCGCCCCTTTGCCTCGCTCAGTTGATGATAAAGAGCTTTTAATACTTCAAGCAAACCTCCTCAACCTGCTAAGGAGGGAAACATGATTGGAGCCGTTTATGGTATCCTAGCGTTATTAGGTTTGTGGCAAATGATTGTAAGTCTATTGGATCTGCCTTTTTTTATTTTACCTTCTCCAATCCGTGTTGCTGAAACATTTTGGTTGAGTTTTGAATTGATTGCAGAACATACATTAGTTACCTTAACAGAAGTTGTGATTGGACTTGGTATTGGGACTGGATTAGGGGTACTCACAGCTATTTTACTTGCGACTTCTTCGGCGGCTCAGGTTTTCTTGCGGCCAATGTTGATTTTTAGTCAGGCATTACCGGTATTTGCTTTAGCACCTATATTAACTTTGTGGCTTGGTTATGGCCTTTGGTCCAAGGTCGCAATGGCAGTATTAATAATCTATTTCCCAATAACATCATCTTTCTTTGATGGTCTCATGAGAACTCCTAAAGGGCTCCTTGACCTTGCATATACAATGGGTGCCAGCTCACTAAACACAATGCTAAAGATTAGAATTCCAGCAGCACTTCCATCTTTTGTTTCTGGGCTTAAACTTGCCACAGTTTATGCGCCTATAGGAGCCACAATTGGCGAGTGGGTGGGATCCTCTGGAGGGCTTGGGTATTTAATGTTATTAGCTAATGGAAGAGTGAAAATTGATTTAATGTTTGCTGCTATGCTTACTTTAGGTGTTATCTCGGTTATTTTATATATAGTTGTTGATTTTCTATCCAAGAAAATGATTAACTATGAATAGTTTGGAACATAAAGCGGCTTGTTTATGTATACGATACCAGTGCTGATCTTCAGAATAGAAAAGCTCATTGAGAATTTAAATGCCAAGGTATCTAGCTGAAATTTTAGGATTTGAGGCTAATTGTTGGGAAGACCCTGACCAGACTACTCGACCCTTTTCGATGATCACATGTTGATCTGCTATGTTGCTTAATTCATTTAAGTTTTTGTCAATTATTAGGATTGAGAGGCCTTGAGCCTTGAGCTTTTTGAGAGTACTCCATATGATTTCGCGGACTAGTGGAGCTAACCCTTCAGTTGCTTCGTCAAGAATTAATAATTTAGGATTAGTCATTAAGGCTCTTCCAATAGCTAGCATTTGCTGCTCACCACCAGATAAGATGGAGCCACTATTATTTAGGGCCTGTTGTAATCCAGTAAAAAGTTTTAGTATTTTGTCAAGATTCCATGGGTTTGATTGGTTTAGACGATTTGATGCTGTAGCAACAAGATTCTCACGGACAGTTAGGTTTGGGAAAATCTGTCGTCCTTCAGGGACTAAGCCAATGCCAAGTTGTGAAATTTTATAGGAGGGTAGTTTTTGAATTTGCTGTTTTCCAAAATAGATATAGCCTGCATTTGGAGGAGTGATCCCTAAAATTGAGTTAACGGTAGTTGTCTTCCCCATGCCGTTACGTCCCATAAGCGTTACCACTTCTCCTTCATTTATTGATAGGTTCAGCCCAAATAGCGCTTGGCTAGCACCATAATATGTCTCCAATTCCTCTATTTTCAACATTTTTTAATTGGCCTTCTCACCTAAGTATGCTCTTCGAACTTCTGGTAGTTCTCTAACTATTTCAGGTATTCCGCTTGCTATGACTTTCCCAGTTACAAGTACTGTTAGTTTGTCTGCTAATGCGAAAACGGTGTCCATGTCGTGCTCGATTAAAATTATTGACATTGTGCCTTTAATTGATTCCAACAATTGTGTAATTTTTCTAGTTTCCTTTGGCCCCATTCCAGCCATTGGTTCATCCAATAATAATAAAGTGGGGTTTGACGCAAGGGCCATTGCTATTTCTAATTGACGATGTTCACCATGTGAAATATTTTTAGCTGGCAAATGTGCACGATTTTTTAGTCCAACGCGTTCAAGTAAGTTTATAGCTGAATTGACAATAGAAAATTCTTTTTTAGCTGGTTTTAGAAAATGAAAAGAATGTCCTGTGTGAGCTTGAACGGCTAGGGCAGCATTTTCTAGAACAGTTAAGTCAAGAAATATGCTAGTAATTTGGAAAGATCTTGAAATTCCTATATGCGATCTTTTATGGGATGCCAGGTTAGTAATTTCTTCACCTTTGAAATAAATTGATCCTTTATCAGGTTTTATTTCTCCTGTAAGTTGACCAATAAGTGTTGTTTTGCCAGCCCCATTAGGACCGATTATAGCGCTGATTTCATTTCCTGAAATATTGAAAAATATATCGTCTGTGGCAGTAATCCCGCCATATTTTTTGGTTAGTCCCCGCACATCAAGAACTGAATTAATCATTATCGGTAGTCTTTCTTTGGAATAACCCATCAATACCGCGACGGGCAAATATTACGACGAAGACAAGAAAAGGGCCAAAAATAAGATGCCAATTGTGGGTAATGTTTGAGAGAATTTCAGATAGAAAAAGAAAAACCATAGCACCATTAAGTGGGCCAAATACAGTTCCAATTCCCCCCAGCACCACCATGAAAATCAGCTCTCCTGATTTGGTCCAATGCATCATGTCAGGGCTGATAAATTTTTCGGCGTTAGCCATTAATATTCCTGCTAGTCCACAAATAGTTCCAGAAATGGTAAAACAAACTAGTTTGTATCGAAATGGATTAATACCAATAGCGATTATTCTATTTTCATTTGATTTGATTCCGCGGATTATCATTCCAAAACGGGAGTTAACAATTCTATGCACTAACCACAAAATTGCAACTAGCAAGGTAAAGACAGAATAATAAAAGACTAGTGAGTTATCTAGGTCCAGTGACCATTTCCCTACATTGAACTCGCTTCTATTATAGATATTCAAACCATCGTCGCTGCCAAATTCTTCTGCACTTACGCCCAGGAAATAGATCATCTGACCAAAGGCAAGCGTTATCATAATGAAATAAACACCTTTTGTGCGAATGCTGAGAGCTCCTATAATTAGAGCTGTGAATGCACTTAAAAGAAGCCCGACTGGCCATTGAATAAAACCATTAATGATGTCGTAGTGGGCTAAAATTCCAATAGTATAACCACCAATGCCAAGGAACATTGAATGTCCAAAACTTACCATTCCTCCATAACCAAGGATTAAATCAAGGCTAATTGCAGCAATTGCCCAAATCATTACACGAGTAAAAACATCAATCCAGTAAGGTTCGCCGATTAAGGGAGCGATTATTGGCATTAATCCGCACAGTAGAATGTTGCAAGCACGGAATATGTAGCTAGGATTTTTGGGGCTTAACTGTTTTTTAAACACAGTTTTTATCTTTTCTGTTGCGGGAATAAGCCTTCTGGGCGGAAAAATAAAACCGTTGCCATAAGGATGTATATCAGCATTGAAGATAGGGCGGGCCCTCCTGCTTCAGCTGCATTGACTGGAAGGAATACAAGTAAGATAACATCTAGAAAGGAGCGTCCTAGTGTATCAATCATACCTACTATAATTGCTGCTATAAATGCGCCTCGAATAGAACCAATTCCGCCAATGACAATTACAACAAATGCTAGAATTAATATTTGTTCACCCATACCACTAGTGGCAGAGATGATTGGGGTAACAAGCATGCCAGCAAGTCCTGCCAGTGCAGCACCGAGACCAAAAACATAACTAAAAAGTAATTTTACATTGACACCTAAGGCACCTAGCATCGTTCTATTTGAAGCGCCCGCTCGGATTAACATCCCTAATCGTGTATGAGTAACCATTAGATATAAACTAAGTGCAACAAACAGACCACTACCAATTATTACGAGTCGATAGATTGGGTATTCTATACCCAACCCTATATTGATGAGACCATCAAGGTGCGGTGGCATAGCAATAGCAAGTCCATCTAATGGCCAAACAACCTGAACAAGTTGGTTAAAAAATAGAATTAATCCAAAAGTTGCTAGTACTTGATCAAGGTGGTTTCTTGAGTAAAGATTTCGAAGCCCAAAAATGTCAGTTAAAATTCCTAAAAGTAGAGTTGCAAAAAGGCCACTGAAAATACTAAGGACAAATGAGTTGGTGAGATTAAAAAAAGTTGCAAAAAAGAAAGCCCCAAGCATATAGAATGAACCATGGGCTAGGTTTACAAAGTCCATTATGCCAAAAACTAGAGTTAGTCCAGCTGCTAGTAAAAATAGAAGAATACCAAGCTGGATTCCATTTAAGGTTTGTTCTGCGAGTAGGGGAAAGTCCATATAATAATTGATGTTTAGTAGGAAAAGTGTGCTAATATAAAATAGATTAGCACCTTTTCTCAATGAAAGTTCATATTACATGTTACAATCTTTTGCGTATGGATCAACGTGATCTTTGAGGACTACATTCTTAAGTGTTGTTGTCCAATTACCTTCAGAGTCTGCTTCAACTTTCCGTAAGTAAAAATTTTGTATGGGAAAATGATTTTTTCCCATCTTAAATTGACCTCGAATAGATGGAAAGTCGGCTTTTTCAAGTGCAGCTCGCATTGCATTTGTATTAGATATATCTCCTTTTACAGCATCGACTGCACTCTTTATAAAAAACATGGAATCATAAGCTTGTGCCGCATAAAAAGATGGATATTTGCCGTGTTTAGCTTTAAAGCCAGCAACAAATTTTTTATTTTGTGGATTATCCATGTCTGGTGCCCAGAATTGAGTCATAAAACTTCCCAAAACGGCTTTTAAGCCAGCTTTTTGTAATTTTGGTAATCCAATTGAGTCAATAGTATAAACTGAGTAAAGAGGGACTTTCCCGGCAAGGCCCGCTTGTTCATACTGCTTTATAAAAGCACCGCCGTGCTTGCCTGGGTAAAAGGTGAAGACAGCGTCTGGCTTAACAGATTTTACTTTGGTCAATTCTGCTGCCCAGTCCATTTGGGTAGGCCATTTTGTCATATCCTTTCCAATAATTTTACCTTTAAATGTTCTTTCTACTCCAGAAACCATGTTCTTTCCCGCCGCATAGTTGGGCGCTATAACATAAAGAGTTTTTATATTCCGTTGATTCAAAACTTCGCCCATGGCCATAGTTGTCTGATCATTCTGCCAGGAAATATTGAAAAAATTCTTATGGCATCGTTTTCCTGCTAATTGTGATGGTCCAGCATTGGCACTGATTAAAATCTTATTCGCATCAGTAACCGTTCCAACAGAGGCTAGTAAAACATGAGACCAGATATATCCTGCAACAATATCCACCTTATCTCGCTTTATTAATTTTTCTGTCTTTTGTTTACCCTTTTGGGGGTTGAGTTCATCATCTCCAAAAATGACCTTAACATTGCGACCACCCATTTTAGCACCCATTTGCTCAATAGCTAGGTTAACAGCATCTTGCTGGTCTTTGCCAATTACTGCTGCTCCAGTAGTTAATGTTGTTACAAAACCAATTTTTATAGGGTCAGTAGCTAGAGCAGGTGGTGCTGAGAGAGCTAAAATTGTCGCGATACCTGCTAGGTTAAATCCTGAAAATTTGTTAGGTCGCATAGAAAATCCTCCTGTTTGAGTCTCACAGGTTAAAAGTGAGAAATCTTGGAACTATATATTTTTTTATTTTATAATTTAAGGCATCTGTATTTAATGGCAATATATTTATAAAATTTATAAAAATTATTGGAATAGTAACTTATAAAAATAATATGTATAATTAAAAATAATTATGAAGATAGGTGTTGAGTCTAGTGGAAATAAAAGAATATCATATGGATGCGGTTGGCGGAATAGCGGGGGACATGTTTGTTGCGGCACTGTTAGACCTTCGTCCTGATCTTTGGAAAAAATGTGCAGACGCTATTACGTTGATGAGATTTCCTGATAATGTTAAGGCCGTGTTAGAGCGTTATGATGACAAGATTTTTTGTGGGCATCGTTTCTATGTTAATGGTGTTAGAGAGAATTCTTTTGAGGGGCATAGTGATCACACTCATTGGTCAGATATTAAAGAAAAGATTGAAGAAAGTGGTTTGAGTAAAGATGTCAGTGAGGTGACTATTAAAATTTTTACGCTTTTGGCGGAAGCAGAGGCATTTGTGCATGGAATTGAAGTTGAAAATGTCTCCTTCCACGAGGTGGGTGCTTATGATTCTTTGATTGATATTATTTCTGCTGCAGTAATAATTTCTTCGTTGTCCCCTTGTCATTGGTTTATTGGGTTAATTCCTAAAGGGTCAGGATTAGTCTCGAGTGATCATGGCGCATTGCCAGTTCCTGCTCCAGCAACTGTAAATCTGTTAGAAGGGTTTTTGTTAGTAGACGATGAAGAAGTTGGAGAGCGTGTCACTCCAACTGGTGCAGCAATTCTTCGATATCTTAACCCTAGTCAAAAACACCACTCAAATCCTATCAAATTGGTAGGGGCAGGGGTTGGTTTTGGCACACGAAAACTTAAATCTAGAAGTAATATTCTAAGAGTAGTTAGTTTCGATAGGTTGGAGAGTGGTCTAAGAGGTGATCAAGTAGACGTTCTTCGATGCGAAATTGATGATCAGACTGCTGAAGATTTGGCAGTTGCGATTGATAATCTTCGTCAAATTTCTGGCGTCATTGATGTATGCCAGTGGTCAGTATTTGCTAAGAAAGGAAGAATTGCTTCAGCACTTCAAATTCTTGTTGAGCCGTTTATAGCAGATGATGTTATTAATAGATTATTTGATGAAACGACGACCCTTGGCGTGAGGATATCTCGACAAAATCGAAAGATTGTTTTGAGAGAATCTGTTGAGATTGATGGAGTTAGGGTAAAGATAGTTAGGAGGCCCGCTGGAGAATCAGCAAAGGCTGAAATGGATGATATTAAAAATGAAAAGTTGCAACAGGGGCGTTTTAAAGTACGGCGGAAAGTAGAAGATGCAGCACTTAAACGACAGGAGTAAAATAGCAACAAATATGTCAAAATCTTTTACAAAATTAATAAATAATTTGGAGAAAGTGTTATTAAGTTACCATACTCCAGTTATTGCGGTTTCTGGGGGAGTAGACTCTATGACCCTATCGAGCTTTGCCCAATTGACGCTTGGTAAAAAAAAGGTGAGAATGGTGCATGCCATTTCGCCAGCTGTTCCAAAGGCAGGTACTATGAGGGTGAAAGAGCAATCAGAAATTGAAGGATGGAATATTCAATTTATTGATGCTGGAGAGTTTTCTGATAATCGTTATCTTGAAAACCCTGTGAATCGTTGTTTTTTCTGCAAATCAAATCTTTATGAGACGTTATCGCAATTAGCTACTGGCACAATTCTCTCTGGGACTAATGTAGATGATCTAGATGACTATAGACCTGGCTTGCAGGCAGCAGAAAATAATAGTGTATGCCATCCTTTTGTTGAGGCTGGTTTTGAAAAATCAGATTTGCGACTTTTAGCTAAGAGTTTAGGATTGAGCGAACTTTCTATTCTACCGGCATCACCGTGTTTATCAAGCAGAGTGCAAACGGGAATTAAAATTCGTGAAGATGATCTAGCTTCAATTGATTCTTATGAGGTGTGGTTTCAAGGAACTTTTAGTCCAGAGGTTGTGCGATGTCGCATTAGAGTGGCAGGAATTACTATTGAATTAGATGACGCGACCCTGAAGAGTTTGTCTGAACAAGATAGGGATAGAATTGAAATGGAAGCTTTGAATTATTTTCCTCAATTTGGGCGTGTTTCAGTTGTGATTTCAGAATATAAGCAAGGAAGTGCTTTTGTTGGAAAAAAGATTTAACAAACATGAAAGTGCAAGATTTTAAACTCGACTTTGGCCGGGAAAAAAGATTAGGATTTGGGGAAGCTATATTTTGTAAGCAGAAGAGTTCAGGTCAAATCGACGCAATTTTAGATAATGCGACCGAACATGATTTCTCATTTCTGCTTACTCATTTGAGCGAGCAAAAACTTCAATTATTGGATTTTAAACATCGAGAAAAAATTGATTTTGATAAGGCTTCAGAGACTGGGTTCTTTAAATTTTCCAACTTTGAGAAAAAAGTAGGGATAGTTGCAGTTGTTTCTGGAGGGACGTCAGATGCACGAATAGCATTGGAGGTTAAGGACACTTGAGTTTAATGGTGTTGAAGCTACTCGAGTATTTGATGTTGGTGTAGCAGGCTTGTGGCGATTGATGGAGAGACTTGATGAAATTCGAAGTCATAAGATTGTTGTAGCGGTTGCAGGAATGGATGCCGCTTTGCCAACGGTGTTGGGGGGGCTTTATCCTGGTCCATTAATAGCAGTTCCTACTTCAATTGGATATGGGATGGTAAGAGGTGGTGAATCCGCCTTATCATCTTGTTTGGTTTCGTGTGCTCCGGGAATTACTGTTTGTAACATTGATAATGGCTATGGCGCTGCAGTTGCAGCATTACGAATATTGTGGGCCTCTAAATAATAATTATTTTAGTCTTGAGGAAGGATTATTTTAGCCGTGGAAGTAAAATTAGCTTTTGGTCAAAATGGGCTCCAGGTTAAGTTGCCCGAGAGGGCTATGCCAACAATAATTCAAAAACCTAAGATAAAAATCCCTAAGGACCAAAACGCTGTTATCAATAATGCTATATCAAGTCCTATTGGTAGCCCAAGCCTTATTAGTTTAGCAGGGGTCGGGAAAACTGTGTGTATTTTGGTTTGCGACATAACCCGTCCTGTTCCAAATCATTTATTTTTACGACCTTTAATTGAAGAGCTGATTATTGGTGGGGTCCTTCATAAGGATATTTTAATTATTATTGCAACTGGTCTCCATAGGCCGAATGAAGGGACTGAATTGGAGGAGTTAATAGGCGATCCATGGGTAACAAAAAATATTAGGATTCAAAATCACTTTGCCCGTGATGATGCTAGTCATTCAATTCTTGGCGAGACAAAAAATAGGGGTGTTCCCGTTGCTTTGGACAGACGATTTGTTGAAGCAGATATCAAAATTGCTACAGGCTTAGTAGAACCTCACTTTATGGCAGGTTATTCTGGAGGGCGAAAAGTTATAGCCCCAGGCATAGCCCATCATGAAACAATTAGAAGCTTCCATGCATCGAGATTTATGGATAGCCCTTATGCTACTTCGTGTAACCTTGAAAAGAACCCTCTCCACGAAGAACAATTAGAAATTATTTCTATGCTTGATGGACCTGTCCTGGCAGTAAATACAGTAATTGATGAGTGCCGCAATCTAATTTTTGCCTCTTTTGGGGATATTGTCGAAAGTCATATGGTAGCAGTTGATTTTGCAAGAATCTATTGTGAGATTTCTGTTGGGAAAAAATTTAAAACTGTTCTTACGTCTAGCGCAGGTTATCCCCTAGATAAGACATATTATCAAACGGTAAAAGGAATGGTTACGCCTTTAGATATATTAGAAGATGGCGGAACCTTGATAATTGTATCGGAGTGTTCTGAGGGATTTGGGTCAAAAGAGTTTCGCAAGTCTCAAGAGCGGTTAATTAAGTTGGGCCCTGCTGCTTTTTTTGATTCGATTAAAAAGAATCAGCTGGCAGCAATTGATGAATGGCAAACAGAAATGCAGTTAAAGCCTATGCGAATTGGCCAAATAAAACTTTTCTCTCCTATGTTGGTGGCGGCAGATCACTCGTTAACGGGGGTTGAAAGTATAGATGATGTTTGTGATGCATTATTAGAAAGTTTCACTTTTCATAATGATTATAATGTTGCAGTTATCCCTGAGGGGCCATATATTATTCCTTTTTCAAGAATGATATAATTTTTCTGGTTCTGCCTTTATATATGGACTATAGACATTTACTTTGTGGCTTTTATAGCAAAGACTTAAAGTTTTTAATTGTTGCTTGGAAAAAGAGATGTCTATGATTTCAGTGTTATCACTTGGCTTAATAATAGGAATGCAGCACGCTTTACAGGCAGATCATCTCGCTGCTGTTTCGACAATCACTATAGATAATTTTTCATTTCGACGAGTTTTAAGTTTGGGGTCATTTTGGGGAATGGGCCACGCAATAGCATTAATTAGTGTTTCTGGTTCAATTTTGATTTTAGGCTTGGGTATAAATAGTTTTGTTGCTGAGTGTCTAGAAGTCTGTGTTGGCTTAATGTTGGTAGTCTTGGGAGGAACGTTGCTGTATCGTTTGTATCGGAACCGAGTCCATTTTCATATTCATAGAGGAAATCTCCCTCACTTACATATACCTTCTCATTCTTCTGATACTATGCCTCATCAAACGTCAAGTCATGAACATTTGCATTTAGGAAAAGGATCTTTTCGGGCTATAATAATCGGGATGATGCATGGATTGGCTGGGTCTGGCGCGTTACTTGTTTTGACAGCTACTGCCACTAATTCAATTTTTATGGGATTAATATATATAACAGTTTTTAGTTTAGGGTCTATATTTGGGATGGCTATTCTGTCAATGGTTTTTGTGTTTCCACTTTCGAGGTCACCAAAGATTTTTGATTGGATTAATAATAAATTAAAAACGTCAATTGGTTGTGGAACATCAATATTTGGTGGATATATTATTTTTGAGCATCTTCCATTGATTAATTAAATTCATAGAATTGCAACTCGCAATAATTATTAAACCTATTGAAGACGCAAGACAAAATGCAACAGTTAATCAGAAACAAAGAACTATTGCTTTTGAAGATGTATCTTATTCATGAAAGATTTTAAAAAAAATAAATTAATAGAACAAGTGAAGAAAATCTACTACTTTAGAAAATTGTAGGTTTTAGTAATCGTTAAAGTGCCACATTAAATCAATTTATTGATTAGATAAGTTTTATTTTGAAGGATTGAAAGACCGACTTTCGTGAATTTATTTTCTCAGCTGCAGTCTCGTCATGATTCTGGTCGACCAATTCGTGTTGCTTTGATTGGTGCGGGCAAATTTGGATCTATGTTTCTTTCTCAAATTCGCTTGACGCCAGGAATTCACTTGTTAGGGATAGCAGATCTATCAATCGATAGAGTTTCAAGGGCCTTATTAGATACCGGTTGGGTGCAAGAAGATATCCAAGTGAAGTCTATTTCACAGGCATTAGTTACTAAGAAAACATTTATTACAGATGATTCAATTACGTTAATCCAAGGGGCTGGTTTAGATATTGTTATTGAAGCAACAGGTATTCCTGAAGCCGGTGTGCGGCATGCTTTAGCTGCAATAGATAATGGTCGCCACATTATAATGGTAAACGTTGAGGCTGACGTCCTCTGTGGTCCTTTGCTTGCAAGAAGAGCTAAAGCTGCTGGTTTAGTCTATTCAATGGCGTATGGGGATCAACCATCACTAATAAGTGAGCAAGTGGATTGGGCAAGAGCTTGTGGTTTTGAGGTTGTGAGTGCTGGAAAGGGAACTCTATACATGCCTGAATTTCACTCTTCTACGCCTGATACCGTTTGGGATCATTATGGTCTCACTAAAGGGCGTGCGCGCAAAAGTGGGATGAATGCGAAGATGTTTAATTCATTTTTAGATGGGACTAAGTCTGGTATTGAAATGGCAGCAGTCAGCAATAGCTGTGATTTAATGCCTGGGCCTAATGGACTTTCTTTCCCCGTTTGTGAGGTAGAACAACTTGCAAGCAAAATTATTCCTTGGGAAGATGGAGGATGCCTTGATCACTCTGG
>Ga0114999_10005445_pt1 | contig 15019 bp, 14 predicted proteins | sample ArcticOcean_MG_C_3_FD_89820 | JGI IMG/M metagenome (GOLD analysis project Ga0114999, IMG submission 89820) | Marine microbial communities from western Arctic Ocean - ArcticOcean_MG_CB8_126 | ecosystem: Environmental > Aquatic > Marine > Oceanic | place: Arctic Ocean: Canada Basin | collected...
AATCGTGGGTCATGTTTAAAATGGTGTGCAATTGGTGCTCGACCACAACCAAGATCCGCAACGATTATTTTTCGTTTTGTTTTAATTCTATCTTGTAAATATGTATACTCAAATGCTAATGGACCACATGCACCATCAGTCATATTAATATTGTTGGCATCACGTGGTGTTGCCGTTAAAAATACTTCCTTTTCAAATGCGGCCATTCTAAAGATACTTTTCTGGTATTCAGGAGATACTACATGATGTGCCTCATCATACAACGCTAGTATATTTTCAGTGTTCCCATCAAGACACTCAATCAATACTGATAGGCTTTGATACGTAACTAAAATTAGCTTTGTCTCTTCTTGCATAATAAATGTTTGAATAACATCTTTATCAGTTGTTGCAGTAATACTTTCACTGGAAATATTTAGGACATGTTTAAAACAATCACAATAGTCAGTTTTGAATTGAGTAATCAACGCAAGAGATGGGAACACAATAATGTTTATTTTTTTTTTGATTTTTTTATAACACTAACCATGATGTATGATTTGCCCGTCCCGCAAAACATTTTAACAAGGCATCTTGGAAGTTTCATGATTGAGTCAACTGCTTCAGTTTGGTAAGGTCTCGACATGGTTTAAAACCACTATAATATTAATTTAATCCAAAAAACATTTCAATTTTTATTTTCAATTTATTCAAATAATTTAATGATTTCATTTATATTTTTTTCTGCTGATTTATTTACAATTTTATTACATAGATAATGTGCTGAATCATTCAATGTTTTTATTTCAAATATATCAATTTGAATATCTAAATAAAATTGTTGATAGGTATAAATACCAGATATACGTTCTTTTTTTTCAGTTGAATGATTCTTTATTATGATATATATAAATTGATTAGAGTTAATTTCTTCACATAATAATTTATTTTCATTTGATTCCCCAATAACACTAGATATATGTAAATTAATGTCTGTCATTAATTTTAGCGTAGACAGCATATTACCCATATAGGCATCAATAACATTTTTACAAGTTGTTAAAATGTTTCCTATTTCTAAATCAAATTTACACGTCTTTTTTTTTGTATGGATACTAGTTGCTGTGCTTTTAGTAAAATCTGGTTTAACAAGCTCCGGATTTTTTTGAATAACATAGTGTTCCAACGCGTTAAACTTTTCACTTCCAGCATTTGCATCGTCCCGAAATAGTTTTATCCCAAATGGACCCACTAAATCAGTAGTGCTCGTACAATCTTTTATCCAAAGATTTTTATTGTGTATAGTTAGACACTGTGGACATTTTTTTATATAAAACTCACCCTTATTATCCCCTTTAAATTCTTGTCCTCTATAATTCCAACATTGTTTTTCATCTAAACAAAAAAAGCAATTCTTACATTTAACTAATGCTTCAATTTCTAATGCAATCTGTTGTTGATACATATCACCCGTTTTATATATTTCAATAAATGAAATAATTTCATTTTTGATACATACATTATGGTCCGTCATATACAAATATTAGACATTTAAATACTCGAGTTGAGTTTTTATAGAACATTTTTTTATTACTTTAATGTAATGAGTATATTTGAGGATGTATCTAAATCTAATAAAGAAGATCATAATTATCCTTATTATAAATATATTAGAACGCCAAGTGCTCTGGGTGCCTCAAGTGCAGGAAACCTTACTGCACTTGGAAATGATATTAATGCATTGACAGACTACGTTGATGTTCTTGTAAGTGGAACATCTCGTGCCCAAACAGTTTCTCCTATTGGAAATAAATATTTTTTAGATACTGGAGCAACTTGTTTTGATGCAACAAATACTGAACAATCACGAAACATTTACATTAATAATATCCCAGATGGTAGTATTCCATTTTTACCTGGAAGTAGCAAGGGGCTTGTACCTGGTGTACTTGAAGACATTGCCTATATTAATCCATTTAAAATCTTTACTGCTTTTTCAAAAGGAACTGCATGCCAACAAATAACAATGAATACACGGACAATTGAAAACGCAACATCGACTGACAGTAAATATGTATTGCAAGAAGATATTGCTGACTATAATCCATGCTGGTTTCCAGATAATAAAAATCCAGTGACTAATGAAAAATGTTCAGAGGGAATGTCAACTTTACCACAAGATTTTAGTGTACAGGCTTACGCATCAGGAATAACTATACTGGGTATATATATCGTAACACGTCTCTTGCAAAAACACTAAATGGATGTCCAAGATGGTGGACACAAATCTTGCGTATTATTACAATTATTTACAGGACCAAACCATTGTTTTGGGTAACAAACAACTTTATCAGGAGATGAGTTTATTCGCGCTGCCCACCAACTAAAAGCACTATTCGCTATAATGTTATGGTTAGAACAACTCATTAATAGTAATTGTTCCCAATCTAACATGTCATCGTCTGCCTTGTAAATTGTCAAGTCTGGAAATTGTTTTTTTATTTTTCGGATACGATGTGTAACCGGTACATTATCCTTTGATTCACAAAAATAAATAATGTTCCAATTTTTTCGACCAGTCTGTTTTATGATTTCACTAATGGCCGAAATATAATATGCATCTGACAATATATTATGGTGTAACTGCTGAGTGGTGTAGTCTCCAATTCTAAAATGAAGAGAAATTGTATCTACTAGTGTTAAATATTGTTGTCTAACTATTTCCTGTTCCATTTTAAAATTTAATTTTTTAAAAATTGCATCATATTGTTTATCAAAATATTTATAGGACTGAAAATAACCAACTAACATTGCATCTTTTTTAAATTGTAAAGGCGTGTAGTGAAATGTTTCTTCAAATATTTTTACACCATTATCCTTTATAGTTGGATCAATTCCACCTTTTAACCGTTTTAATAAAGAGTCCCAATATGTTGGCCGTAATTCACCATCCGCTTTATGAGCAGGGAAGGTTAATTTTTCTTTATATTCAATTGCATATGCAATCGCTGTAAATATTTGAAACAATTGATTTCCAAGACCTCCCTGTAGATAGATAGACACCATGCATAAACCATGCGAACATAACTTTAACTTATAAATCATAAGTTCTTACAAAAAACATATTTATGTTATAGAGTTGCGTAAATTTGCCAGTATTTTTCGCATCCAGCATCTGAGCAGCCACAGAATAACTTGACAGTCTCTTGTTTTGACAGAGACTTTTGGAATTTGAGTGACTCCTTATTTGATTTAAGTTCGACGACAAACTTATTATTGTACTGGACAATATTGACCAAGTTGAATTCCAAGTCGTCAAAGAGTTCGCGAATCCATTCTGATGTAGTTGAACGTTCAGCATTGGTGATAATGCATTTGAATGTAGCCATGATAATGATACGTATATCAATCTATTCATCGGTTCAATTTTATTTATGTTTTCTTTGTGATGAAAAAAAATTGAAACAAATTATACTGAATATAATAACATTACAGATTACCATGCCTCACGCCATTTTTAAAATCACGTACGGCCTTGAACCAATCGACCGTCCATTAATGCTACGAGAATCTCGAAGCGAACAAGCTCGGCTTCTGAACATTACATACAGGTTTCGACGTGGATTGTCGACTTCTGCAAATTTTGTATGCGGCATTGTTCATGCTGCTCGTGACTTGAACCGCGAACTAAAACAATGTAATTTGCTCATGATACGCAACAAGATTCCTTACGACCTCTGTCTACACATCAAGACATTCTTCACGACTACGTCGACGGTCGAGATACGGTCAATTTTGCACCCAATAAACCGACCATATACATCATGCACACGTTATGTACATCATTTGTCTCGGCGATTCGACAGACACATTCCAGAACTATTGGAGGTTGCACACAGTTGTGATACCAGTTTAACTCGCAATATATACAATGCTACTACTGATTTCTTCCGCAATGAAGTCATTACTGATCTTTTCCGAAACCAAATCATCGATCACGGTGTATACGATGCAATGGATTTTGATCATTGGATTGGTACGTCACTTTAATTTATAAAATTAAAAAATAATAAAAATAAACATCTTACTTCTTCTTCTTATATGTTTTCTTTTTTTTGTATTTTTTGTTTGTCGGCATTTAAAAAAAAATGGCTTTATAGATTTAACCTCCTCTTTTTTTTTTTAAAAACTCCATTCGAGTCAATAAATCAAGAACGAATAGTTGAATTAACTAAAAATAAGTATGTAACCATATCTGGAGTAGGACGTATTTGTTCTATTAAAATGACTTTTCCTAATGGAATAAACCTTAAAATGAAAGTCGGTAAAATAGATGATTGTCTAAAGAAACGATTAACCGCAATAAACAATTTGTTTATATACAGTAATCGGTTTGCGAATTTTATATAAATATGGAATACGCGAAAAAGAAATTATACAATCTAAACCAGTTGATACAACAAAATGTTATAGAAGAAGTAAATTTCAAAAGCGAAAAACACGAAAATTGAAAATAATTCCTTATTTATAACTTATATGGCATTAAATGATATATTGACTAGTTACCATATAGTCTTTTCCATCATATACGACATCCAATCCACATACAACTTTATTTATAAAGGATTGAATTTCGTCCGTCATGGGAACATCATTAAACGTGACGGATGCAAAACATTCGTCATACGCGATTGTGTCAACACAATTTACACCCATTGTAGCAGTTAACATATCCTCGATAAATGTCAGGTTTTTGTAGACGACTACTGGAGGGATCTTCATATTGTTACAACATATAAAGTATTAGTCTATCGATCAATTTTTATTATAAATAGTCAAGATAAATGGGCAATGCGAATAGTATTCAACGCATTAATTTTGAAGATCTACAGGTTGCTCAAGCCAAAGGGTGGGTAATAATTAATACGTTGCCAGCAACAGAACAAAACGTTCTTATTTCATCCACCACATTATGCAATGACGAAATTAGAGTTGTGGAATTAGCCATCAAACGTAAAGAACCCATTGTAGTCTATGGTAGGCACTGCAACGACGAGACAATTTATTCAAAATATACTCAGATTAAGCAATTGGGAGGACAAGTATATTTATACACGGGTGGGTTATTTGAATGGATTCTTTTGCAGGATATTTATACTCGTGTAAAGTTTCCATGTACAGGTTTGTCAGATACAACAGTTGACCTTTTAAAATATAAACCATGTAATATATTAAATATAAATCTTAAATCTTAATATATGGCAGGCGGTTATTTAAATTTAATTTCTGGTGGTCCAGAAAATATAATCATGTATGGAAATCCCCAAAAATCATTATGGACAAGCACCTACAAACAAATTTCAAACTTTGGACTCCAAAATTTTAGACTGGATTATGACGGATTAAGACAGTTACAAACCACGTCTGATACTCTTTATAAATTTCATATTAAAGCATATGCTGAACTATTATCAACCATGTATTTAACCATTCAACTTCCAGATATTTTTAGCCCGTTATACGTGGATAGTCAAGATGTAAACCACCCCTATGAATTTAGATGGATTAAAAATCTTGGTGCCATGTTGATTCGCTCTGTCCGAATCACAATTGGTGGAAGTATAATCCAAGAAATTAGTGGAAATGACATTGTTGCATTGGCTAACAGAGACCTGAATGATTCTCAAAAAGCAAAATGGGACGCAATGACTGGAAATGTACCAGAGTTATACGACCCAGCATACTATAGAGGTGGTTATTATCCAAATGCAATATATCAGGATACAGCATGTCAAGGTGTTGAGCCATCCATACGCGGACGACAACTTCGAATTCCCATCCCAACTTGGTGGTGTCAAAATGCTTCTCAAGCTTTACCACTTGTTTGTATCCATAATAATGAAATTTATGCAGATATAACCCTACGACCACTTCGAGATTTATATCAAATTAGAAATTCATTAGGTACACTTGTTGCTCCAGATTGGAGTAATACACTTCATCACATTAACCAATTTCTATACGAACCAACCATTGATGGAGTTGTACCAAGTACATCTTCGTCATGGTTTGAAAATTTACATTTATCTTGCACCTATTGCTTTTTATCTCCAGCCGAATCAATTTCCTTTGCCAGACTTCCACAAACCTATCTTATTCGCGAACTTCATGATACTTGGTTTAGGGGCATAACATCATCAGAACGGGCATGGCTTCAAAATTCGTCTGGACTCGTAATCGACTGGATGTTTTTATTTCAACGTTCCGACGTTAATGAACGCAATGAATGGAGCAATTATACAAACTGGAAATATGACTATATTCCTTCAAACATTACACCTACAGATTTAGTTGACGAGGTTGGTGATAAAATATACCAATCTGGACCATTTGCTTTTGAAAATGTCAAGGATATTCTATTGACTTTAGGGATATTATTCGACGGAACTATACGCGAAGAAATTCGTTCTGCAAACATTTATAAATATGAACAACAATTTCTCGCATGTCCTGGTCAAGGATCTGCATCATTAAGTGGTTTATATGCTTATAATTGTTGTCTCAATACATCTCCATATATTGTACAGCCAACTGGTGCAATTAATGTATCTAAATATTCAAAAATAGAAGTGGCCTTTACAACGATTGAGCCGCCATTAAATCCAGTCCCACATGAAGATGTGATTTGCGATTTAATTACAAATTCACAGTTGGGTGTATCCAAGCAAAAATCAGACATGTACGATTTCACATATGATTTACTTGTCATTGAGGAACGATTTAATACAATTACATTTCGCGGAGGCAATGCTCAATTAATGAATATCAGATGATACAATTTCTTCAAAATTTTGTCTAGAAACAGACATTTTCTTATTTCGTTTTGTATACGTTATATAAAATTTATAAAACTCATTTATATCCAGTGAGTATGCATGATGATGTTTAAAATTTTCCATTGCAACGTCAATGTCATGAGACTTTATCCAAATAGAACAACTTATATTTATTGCTGTTGACTTGTCAATTGTGATGTTTTCCATTTGTAAAACAAGTCGCATCATATCGTCTGTAATACTAGGAAATATACCATTACATAACTTTACAAGTTCTGATATATCATATGATCCATTGTCATCATACGAAATATACTTGTCGATAAACTGTTTAGTATGTAAAAAGGGCATGTAATCGCTTTGAACTGATACACATTCATCTCCAAAAGTATCCGATATAATTGTTTTGAATGTTTGCTGTGGAATGACAAGTGGGAGATATTGTTTGCGTAAAAATAATTTCCATATAAAATAAATATCCTTGTACATCAACGTACCATTCGTTTTATTAAAAATTGCCATGAATTGTGCTGCAAGAGAATCTTGTGTATGTCTTGATAAATACATTGCATTATATTCTAGGGATGGCATAGTTGCCAGATATCCATCTGAATTACTATATTTATTTGATAAAGAAATTGCTGCCATGATTACTGGAATTTCCTGAGTTATAGGACGTTCCATGTGTGGACATGTACCCATGATGATACGCGACGTTTCATATTTATGATCATGATACTTGTGTTTAAACTTATCTACGACAGACTTGTTTAGGGTACAATATATAGATTGATTTAATTGTTTTAAAAATGGTTTATAGGACGTGTCAATAAAAAAAGTTAGTGCTTCTCGTTTATTAAGAAGAATATCACCCACAATGGTTAAAAAATAAATGGCTTGTTCTGCATCAAACGGCAATTCGATTTCACCTAGTTTAGGACAAGTTGTTACTTGTGACACTATATTTTCTCGCAATCGTTTAATGATAGTTTGAGTTATTTTATGTCTTGATGCAAATAAAGATTTATTTAATTTTGTACAAATTAAGTGAATAATAAAATCTTCAGACACAATTGCTTGACAAGTATCAATATACATGTCTGTCTGTGGAATATAAATAAAATAAAATGCATCTAAAAATTCAATGATAAAAGCTTCGCGCTCAATTGAAATTTGTTCTTTTTTAGCAAGCCGCAGATTGTATCCATCCTCAATCGTTTTCATTAATGTAGGTAAATTAGAAAGATAATTTTCTAATTTCTGTTTCATGAATTCATGATTTGCGTATTTAGTGCGCATATCATCAATTATGTCAGCCATTACATGTGTTTATTTGTATTATCTTTAAATTGGTTATAAACAATTAAACTATAACCATAATGACAGAAGTACATTATAATTCGCTTGACACTTATCAAAATGAATTGTTACGATACTTTAACGTTGACTATTCAGGGCTGGTGATTGCTATTGAAGCAGTGTATAGCAAGGTTAAAGAAGAAGATACAGTTAAATCCTTAATCGCAAAAATTCGACGTACAACTGTCTCTCTCGATGAAGATACAGCCTTTATTATTTTATTTGACTATACATGTTTTATGAAAACTTGTGCCTTTTTAAAAGCATTGTCAGACAATGAACCCACAACGGATACATTTAACGATCTTTACGACACAATTCAATAACTATTAATTTTAGTATATACATACAATATATGAAATCTCTCGACACGTCTCCACTATATTATATTATTTTAATCGTATCGGCACTTCATATAATTGCTTATTTAAGCATATGGGACTGGCCCTCGGTATGTGTATTCGTACTTCTTTATGTAGCCATGTTACCATTTAGCCGGTCAGTAACCATTAGGTTAATTGTAGCTATATTAGGAACAGTTATTTATCAGAGCCCATTTGAGGGAATGACAAACAAGAAAAAAATAGTTGAAGTAAAAAAAACAACTGTACCAGATTTAGTTGGAACAGATTCAATTGAGGGTCTTGTTTCTAAACAACAAGAATTGGCTGGTAGTCTTGGACCAATGATGAAACAAGCTCAAAAGATGATGGACTCTCTACCAAAAGGATTTCTAGAAAAGGCCATGGATCAAATGGCAAACGGTGGTAACGATAGAAAGCCACCAATGCATATCTAATTGATCAACAAAAAAATAGTACCGTAACATAATGACCTGCACTGGACCAATTAATATTACACAATCAGATGGAACTTGTTCACTAAAATGTTTATTATTGTTTAATTATGGAAATAGTACGTGTCAAGTAAAAAATGTTTCAGATCACTTGTACATTACTTATGATGGAGATAGCGACATTATATTTAACTCGGCCAAATATAACCCAATAGAAGTACGATTATTTTCACCATCTCTACACACATTTGATGGATCACATGCAGACGCTGAACTCGTCATTGTCCACTCTGGTTCTAGTGGAGGATTATTAGTTTGTATTCCTATAATGTCCACGACAGCCACAAATGCTTCTACCGGTTCTGTATTATTGGATAATATTATTGAAGGTTCTCCAGAAATTGACCAGACAACCTCTTTGAACCTTCAAGATTTTAATCTAAACTATCTAGTACCAAAAAGCGAGTACTACTCATATAGTGGTACTTTACCCTATGGTAATTGTGATATATCTACCACGTACAATTATATTGTCTTCCCCAAAAATAGTTTACAACTAAATCAAGAAACATTATCAACACTTAAATCATTGATACATAATGCCAGTGTCCCTATTCAAGCTGGTACATGTTTTTATAATGAAAAGGGTACAACTACAAATGGATTTGCTGGTGAAGGACAAATTTATATTGACTGTCAACCAACTGGTGAAGAAGGAGACATTATTGTCAAGGAATTAAGTTCTGGTACTAAATCCGCAAACATGGACTGGGTGTTTGCTACTTTATATATTTTAATTGGTATCCTATTGATGATTGGTGGAGTTAAATTATTTAGAGGAATAATAAGACTAAGCATGTATGTGGGACGTCAAATGTCTACTACAACTACAACTTGAATTCATAGTAGTTTGACTTGTATTCTGTATATCCTGGTGATAATTTTTTATTGGGTATGGGTGGTTCATCTGTATGCACTGGTGTAAATCTAAAAGTGGCGTCTCTCAATATAAATGCTGAATCATTGAATAACGTATTATAAGCTTGCAAAAAGGCATCATTTGTCTGGAAGCACATGGCAGCCATTTGGACACCATATTGCATTACAATCGAACTGTTATAGTTTGAAGATTTATAAGACATATTTGGTGTCCCAATGGTCATGTTCTTTTTATTAAACTCTATTAGTTCGTCCATATCTGGTGTATGAATTACATCATTATAAGGTAATGATCTTAAAAATACAGATTTACCCAATATATTGACCAGCTCACCCATTTTAGTCCCAAGAATATGATTGTTTTGAATCATATCCACCATGATTATAACTTTTCCCATTAATGTTTGAATTGGTACCATTCCCAAATTACGCCCTTTATTTTCATAGCTAAAGTCGCTTGGTAATAACTTGGACCCCAAATGAGTAATTAAAGAATCTGCCAACTGATTGTAAATGTCAAGGTTGGAACTTTTAATTCTAAAATGTAATAGAAGCGGGTCATATGAATTCGGACAATCTTCAGTTGATCTTGATGAAGAAACCGCCCGTGATGCAATGTGTAATAATACATCATCTACTGGAATACTATTATATGTACCCTTTTCAGTATATTTGGTCGAGTTGGATGTAGCTACAACTGCTCTGTCATTTACCATGTACAGTTCAAAATCAAGAACTCGGCATCCCTGCGAAATAACATTTGTTAAAGCACATAAATTTACCCAATCATTCTTAAACTGACCAGTCGAACAACTATTATACGATGACTTTATGTAGTAATCTCGTAACAACATGTTAAACGTTGGACCCATGCCAACAAGTTGTGCACGATTATCAGTCGGACACGTATGCTTTAGCTGTTGAGCAACAATATATGTCACCATAAGTACAAGTATAACAAAACAGATAAACATTGATATAAATACCATATTAGGTTCTTGGTCCATATAATTATAGATATAAATAAATTATAAGAGTAGACTATATATGGATATACTTCGACCTATTCCAGCATCATATCCAGGAATTCAAGTTGATAATGCATTAATTCATAATACATTGACGTTTGACCATGAAACATTTTTAAAATCATTCTTATATCCTCCCATATCTAAACCACTTGTTGAATCGGCAATAAATCAAGCCAAGAGTAAACTACCGCTAGTATTTGGGGTTGTTAAAAAGGGCATGATAGTTATAACCGAACGAGTAGTTGTATTAAATAAATGTAGTATTCAACCCATTCCAATAAGTAATGAACCATACTTTTTGAATAATCGAAAAGTATTTATTGATAAAATCAAAGACTTTATGGATGACTATAAACATGATGATACGAAACATGTTACTTGTGACGATATAATAGGAAAACCAAAATTTTCACCATTATCACATCAAAAAATTGGTCAAGCCTATATTAATGAACTTACTCCTTACAGAGGATTACTATTATTTCACGGACTTGGTTCTGGAAAAACTTGTTCCTCTATTTTAATTGCTGAACGCCTAAAACCATACAAGGATATTGTAGTCATGTTACCAAAATCTCTTGAAATGAATTATGTTCAAGAATTAAAAAAGTGTGGTGACTTGAAATATGAATTACATCAAAAATGGTCTTGGAATGTCTCTCCAACCGATGCAGAATTAGAGGAACGGTGTCTACAACGGTCAGATTTAGTGATTCGTAATGAACACATTGGACTATGGATAAATTCTGGTAAAACAATATACGAAGATTTACCAACCAGTGACCAAACCATGATTCAAGTACAAATTAATAAAATGATTCATAAAAAGTATAGATTTATAGTGTATAATGGTATTACTGAACGCAACATTAGACGATATACATCTGGTGGAAATCCATTCGACAACAAGATGGTTATTATTGATGAAGCACATAATTTTGTATCTAGAATTAATAATGCACTTAAACGAGGCAGAGATAAACCACACCCCTCTATCCAATTATACAACTTGCTGTTGGAAGCAAAAAATTGCCGGATAGTCATGTTGACAGGCACACCAATGATAAATTATGCACACGAAATAGCAGTCTTATTTAATATTTTGCGAGGATACATAACGGCTGTATCATGTACATCGACTGACATTACCGAAGCATCTATTCGTGAAGCATTTCCAGATATAGATACATTTGATAGAAAACTAAACGTTATTACGGTAACTCAGTGTCCATATGGTTTTACCAGAGATAAAACATCAAGTGTCGTGTATACTAATTCAACCGTGGATAATTTTGAGACTCGACTTGAAGCATATTTTACTGAAAAAGGAGGAAAAATGGTCAACACTGTAAAGCATACTGCATTACCAGATAATGCAGATGACTTTGATGCATGGTTTGTAAATAAATCAAATCTGAAAAATAAAGTAATGCTAATGTCTCGTATTACTGGATTATCATCCTATGTACCTGATATGGAACAGATTATGCCTAAATTATTACCAATAATCATTCATGAAGTCAGTCTGTCTGATTTTCAATATAGTCAGTATAAAACTGCTCGGCTTGAAGAGAAAAAGTCTGAAAAGAAAAAGTCCAAAGATGACGAAACACAAGGTTCATATCGTATTAAATCTCGATTATTATGTAATACAACATATCCACGTGAAGCTCGTATTCATCGTCCTAGTAATGAAAGTGCTGAAGTGGATGATACAATTGAAACTGGTATCACAGCCTTTTTCGAAGCAATTGATGGGTCAGATTATACAAAAAACATTGAAATGTATAGTCCAAAATATGAAAAAATTATAAAGGTTATCCAATCAAACCCAGGAAAACTTCAACTACTATATAGCCAATTTCTAAACATTGAAGGTATTCGGTTATTTGCCAGAGTACTAGAGTCAAAGAATTTTGTAGAATTTAATCTTATAGGTTCTGGAAGTAGTTGGGATCTTGATATTCCAGACAAGGACTTGGGTAAACCCATGTATATTATATATGGAGGCACTAAAATACAACCAGAAAAAAAGGAATTATTTCGAAATATTTTCAATAAGAATTGGACTTCAATACCAGACAATTTAGTCGAGAAAATTCGTGACAAATTAGATATATCTCTATTCATGATTACCTCGGCTGGTGCTGAAGGCATTTCACTTGAACGAGTTCAATATGTACATCTCATGGAACCCTATTGGAATCCTGTACGGATAGATCAAGTCATTGGACGTGCTCGACGTATATGCAGTCATATGTCTTTACCCGAGCGCGAACAGTTTGTTCAGGTATATATTTATTTATCCATTTTACCACCCACTGAAATGGATGGACAACATTTGGATACTTTGTCAAACGGAAAAGCTGGTACAACAGATCAATATCTATTGGAACTTGCTGGTAAAAAACGAACCCTATCAGCTGATGTGCTTGGCTGTATTCGAGATTCAGCCATTGATTGTTCATTGTTTGACCAATTTACCTGTCTCTCACAACCAACTGATAATGATTATTCAATGTTGTATAGCCATGATATTGGTAATGATATGACTAGTGATAAAGATATTAGCATTAATGTTGTGCAGGATGTGAAAAAATATTATATCAAGAAAAATAAAGAACGGGCATTTGCTTATACTCAACGCGAAAAAGACGAAGATGGTTACATGCCAGTAAAAATGTTAGATGGAAGTAAAACTGGCTTTTATATAAAGGGTACATCTATTTATGATGGTCAAAAACACAAGGTACCATTAAATAAACTATATGAACTTATCTAAAATTGATTTTTTTAACTGATTATAGTATGGCATTTAAAAGTTCAATGATAAAAAGTTCAATAAGAACACCAACAAGTTCAATGAGTCCAACTATTTTTATACCAGGATATAGAAATAATATAGATCAAATAACACCACCTAATGCAAAAATAGACCTTGAACAAGCAGTAAATGGAAAACATCCTTCTCTAAATCCAACAGCAACTTTTATAAATTTACAAAGCCCTAATGATTGGGATGTGAGTCATGTAACTGATATGAAATTAATGTTTCAGAATTCATCATTTAATAAACCCATAAATAATTGGGATGTGAGCAACGCAACTTCCATGAGAGGCATGTTTAGAGATTCCATTTATAATCACTCACTTGATGAATGGAATGATAAATTAGGAAATGTGAATGATATGAGCTTTATGTTTTATAATTCAAAATTTAATCATTCTATAAATAATTGGGATGTGAGTAATGTTCGAGATATGGCATATATGTTTAAACAATCTATATATGACTTGCCACTTGATGGATGGAGTAATAAACTAGGATTTGTACTCAAAATGAATAACATGTTTGAGGAATCAATATTTAATCAGACTATAAATGATTGGGACGTGAGTAATGTTCGAGATATGAGTTATATGTTTCAAAACTCTATATATAATAAGCCGCTTGATGGATGGAGTAATAAAGTAAGAAATGTTCGAGATATGACAAGCATGTTTGAAGCGTCGGAATTTAATCACCCCATAAATAATTGGATTTTAAGTCAACATGGAAGAAGCATTTCTAATATGTTTAAAAACTCGCAATATAGTCATTCATTACCTGGAGACTATCAAGTTCATATACGAACTGTTGTTGAACAATTAAGCGCTAAAACTTATGATCCAGAAATGATTGTTACGGACTTTATAGCCCTTGAAGATGGTACAATAGGTCATTTTTTAGGTAATGAAAAAATGTTCATCATATTAAGTGTTAATGGTAAAAGTGGCATGGCATTTAACATTGACTATTTTAAAAAAATGTACAGAAAAGATTATGTAGAATGTAGCTTGGAAGAACCAGTTGAACTACAGGATGGTCGAGAATTTACGCGTATGCTTGGACCAGGTGGGTCAGAAATATTTATATACAAACCCGTTTGGTTTCATGGTTTACCTCCAGCAAATAGAGTTTTTCAAATGGTAAAAGATGAAGTTCCACTAACAAGAATAATGACTAAATTACCGCCGTCACAGACAGATCCTTCCGATGAAAAATGTCTAAAAGATACCCCAAAGGATTTATTTACATT
>Ga0114999_10005447_pt1 | contig 15018 bp, 14 predicted proteins | sample ArcticOcean_MG_C_3_FD_89820 | JGI IMG/M metagenome (GOLD analysis project Ga0114999, IMG submission 89820) | Marine microbial communities from western Arctic Ocean - ArcticOcean_MG_CB8_126 | ecosystem: Environmental > Aquatic > Marine > Oceanic | place: Arctic Ocean: Canada Basin | collected...
TATTACACAGCCCTCATCGAGGATCAGGAGTATTCGCCCATCCGGCCTTTGGTCGATTGGCTCGACTACAACGGCTTCACGATGGTCACGAAGCCTACAAAGGAGTTCACCGACGCTGCCGGGCGCCGAAAGATTAAGGGCAACATGGATATTGAGCTTGCCGTTGACTTGATGGAGATGGCGCCAAACCTCGATCACATCGTTTTGTTTTCGGGCGACGGCGACTTCAGGAGACTGGTTGAAGCCGTGCAGCGCAAGGGGACCCGGGTAACCGTTGTCAGCACTGTTGAATCCAGCCCCCCCATGGTCGCTGACGAACTCCGGCGTCAGGCCGACAATTTCATTGACCTTCGTGACCTCCAAGAACTGATAGAACGAGAATCCCGTGCGTCCCAAGCTGAGCCCCAGCTGGATCACTACGAAGAAGACGAAGACCTGCAGCACGAGGTCGCCTAGGACGGTTCTTCCAGACAGCGCGCGCGGTCGATTGACTTTTGGACCCCAAGACCCATTCGGCTTCTAAGACTCAAGACATAGGCGACGGGGTTCAACCACGATACTCTGCCAGCTGCCATGGCCGATCTACAGGAACCGGAACGACATTGTTCTCTGTGCCCTCGCCTCGAGGCGTTTCGCGAGGACAATCGGGTGAAGGAACCTTCGTGGCACAATGCCCCTGTCGCATCATTTGGCGGCGAGGACGCAGAACTTCTGATCGTCGGATTGGCTCCTGGACTGCGCGGGGCCAATCGAACGGGCCGCCCATTTACCGGTGATGCCGCCGGCGCGCTTCTATACCCGACTCTTCAGGAGTTTGGCTGGGCAAGCGGCCGCTATTCCGAGGATGCCAAAGACCGCTTCCATCTCGTCGGATGCAGGATCACGAACGCCGTCAGATGTGTTCCGCCACAGAATCGGCCGGTCGGGGCTGAAATCCGCAATTGCCAGCGATTTCTGAAATCGGAATTGGCGGCCATGCCAAGGCTCCGCCTGATCGTCGCGCTGGGAACCGTCGCGCATTCTGCTGTTCTCAGCGCGTTCGAAATTCGCAAAAGCCTGTTCCCCTTCAAACACGGCGCGTTCCACCAACTGCCGGACGCTCCCCTGCTCGTCGACACCTATCACTGCTCCCGATACAACGTGAATACCAGACGCCTGACGGTAGAAATGTTCCGTGACGTCTTTGCGGCCGCAAAAATTTATCTCTCGAAATAGCCCGACATTCCTCGTGATGGAACACATCCGACACGACCGAATAAGGCACTCGGTCAGCCCCGGTCCCGCATGATCCGGGCCTTTTGGCGTCCCCAATCCCGATCGCGCTCTGCGGCCCGTTTGTCGTATTGACGCTTGCCGTGTGCCAACCCCAGTTCAACCTTCACCCGGCCTTTTTCGTTGAAGTACAAGGACAGTGGAATCAGGGTCATGCCTTCGCGCTGTATCGAGCCCAGCAGGCGCTTGATCTCGCGGCTGTGCAGCAAAAGCTTGCGGGGGCGCCGCGGATCGTGATTTTGCCGGTTCGCGGGTGCGTACTCGGGAATATGGGCATTGACCAGATAAATCTCGCCCTCCTGCTCGGTCGCGTAGGACTCGTTGATACTGCCGCGGCCGGCGCGCATGCTCTTTACTTCCGAGCCCTGGAGCACGATCCCGGCCTCGAAGGTCTCGTCTATAAAATAGTCGCGACGCGCCTTTCTGTTGACGGCGATTGACCGTCCTGTCCCGCCCGTCGAACGCGCCATCCGGTCAGTTGAGCAATCCGGCCGCCCGCATGGCGGCTTGCACGGACTCTTTCGTCTTATCGGAGACTTCGACGAGTGGCAGGCGCAACTCGTCGCTGCACAGCTCCAGCAGACTGGCGCCGTACTTCACCGGCGCCGGGCTCGTCTCGAGGAACAACGCGGTGTGCAGGGGCATCAGGCGGTCCTGATACTCTCGCGCAGTGGTGAAATCACCAGCCAGGCAGGCCAATTGGAACTCCGCGCAGGCACGCGGCGCGATGTTCGCGGTCACCGAAATACAACCGTGTCCGCCGTGCGCCATCACCGCGAGCGCAGTTGAGTCTTCACCCGATAGCTGGATGAAATCGGAGCCCATGAGCAAACGCTGACTGCTCACGCGCGCGATATCGGCGGTCGCATCCTTCACCCCAATGACCTGTGGCAGTTCCGCAAGTCTCGTCATTGTGTCGTTCGACATATTGACGATCGAGCGACCCGGGATGTTGTAGATGAACAACGGCAGATCGACGGCGTCGGCAATCGCCTTGTAATGCTGATACAGGCCCTCCTGCGTCGGCTTGTTGTAGTACGGCGTGACATGCAGCGTCGCGTCTGCTCCTGCCGCATGGGCATGCTGTGTCAATTCGATCGCTTCCTGGGTCGAATTGGAGCCTGCCCCGGCGATCACCGGAACACGCCCGGCCGCCGTTTCGATGCAAAGTTCGACGACACGTTTGTGCTCGGCATGGTTCAGCGTCGGCGATTCCCCGGTCGTGCCGCACGGCACCAGGCCGTGGGTTCCTTCTTGGATGTGCCACTCAACAAGAGATTGAAATGCCTTTTCGTCAACCGCGCCGTTACGAAACGGCGTGATCAGCGCGACAAATGATCCCTGGAACATAACGTTCTCCTTCGCGCTCCTGTAGAATCCGGAAAATACCGAGTCTTGGGCGCACCAGCAAGCAACACAACAATGTGCCTTGTCGCCGAGGGAAACCAAACGTTAGAATTTGGGTGGCACTATCATCTCTGGCCTGCCTCATCGAGGGCGCGTAAATTGGTTCGACAGGACTAACCCGTTGCCACGTCGCCTGACGGTTCCCGTACGAGTTCCCGCACGACTTATTGTCCGTCTTCGTTTGACGGCCATAGCGGCAGTAGCCTTTTTTGTGTGCTGGGAAGCCGCTGCCGTTGTCGAGGGGTTTGGCATTCCGGAGGGCTTTATCTCCGGATCGACTCTGTCGGTCGAAGATCAGATTCGATACAAGGCTGCGTTCAAGGCGGTGGATCGCAAGCAATGGCGTACCGCCCTGAAGAATATCTCGCGCGCGCGCGATACGCTTCCCGGCGAAGTCATACGCTGGCTCTACCTGATTCAACCGTCCCCCACGGCGACGTTCGATGAGATTCGCGACTTCATCGCATCGCACCCGGATTGGCCGCGTCAGGAATCTCTTCGTAGGAATGCCGAGATCGCGTTGGCAAGAACCGGCGACGACGCTGATGTGCTGGCTTGGTTCGGCAAAAACCCGCCGACGACGGGTCAGGGCAAATTTCGCCTCGCGGAGGCCTACCTCGCGAGCGGAAGAAACGCGGACGCGCTGCCCCTGATCCGCGACGCTTGGGTCAACGGCAAATTCCCGTCGCGCGAGGAGCGTTCGGTTTATCGCCGCCACCGCAAGAAACTCACGATCGAAGACCATGCGGCACGTCTCGACCGTCTGCTTTGGGACAAGCAGCGCAGCGGTGCCCGCCGCATGCTTTATCGCGTATCCTCGGACCATAAGGCACTCGGCTTCGCCCGTTTGGCGCTCATTGAATCCGCCGGAAACGTGGATTGGGCGGTTCGCCAGGTGCCGGATCATCTTCAGAACCACCCGGGCTTGGTCTTTGAGCGCGTCCGCTGGCGGCGCAAAAAAGGCTTCGACGATCGGGCGGCGGAACTCCTCGTTCCAGTCCTTGGTGCATTGGGCAGACCCTCGGCCTGGTGGCCCGAACGGCATATCCTGGCGCGTAGAGCTTTGGCGAAGGGCCATGTGACCCAGGCCTATCAAATCGCCCGCGACCACGGCCAGGCGGAGCGGGCGGAGCGGGCGGATGCCGAGTGGCTGGCGGGCTGGATCTCCCTGCGTTTTCTGAACGATGCCGAGACGGCCTTCGACCATTTCTATCGCGTCTATCAGGACGTTCGCTATCCAATCAGCGTCGCGCGCGCAGCGTATTGGGCGGCCCGGGCGGCCGGCACGATGGGGTTCGATGCGACGGCGCAAGCCTGGTTCCGCGAGGCAAGACGTCATCCGGACACCTACTACGGCCAGCTCGCCACACTTCAGCTCAATTCACCAACGACCCTGAACCTGAACGACAACCTTCGCCCCACGTCTGAAGAGGCCACGGCGTTTCAGCAGCGTAAAGTGGTGCGGGTCGTCCGGGCCTTGGTCGAACTCGGCCAAACCAAACACCTGCGGCCTTTCATCATCCGTCTCGCGCGCCTGGCTGCGACGCCCGGGGAACACGAACTCGTCTCGATCCTTGCGCAAAGCGCGGGCCGCCTCGACCTGGCGGTGGCGGCCGCCAAGGAGAGCGGCCGGGCCGGTGTGCTGATGCCCAGACGCAGTTTCCCAATCATTGAATTCCGTGATGTCGCCGACGTGGAGAAAGCATTGCTCCTCGCCCTGGTCCGCCAGGAGAGTCAGTTCGATCCTTCCGCCATTAGCCCCGCCGGTGCCCGAGGCTTGATGCAGTTGATGCCCAGCACGGCCCGCGTGGTGGCTCGCCAGGAGAAGCTGCGCTACAGCAAACAGCGGCTCAATCAGGACCCGCACTACAACACCAGGCTTGGCTCCGCTTACCTCTCCGATCTCATTGAGAAATACGACGGCTCCTATGTCTTGGCGTTGGCCGCGTACAACGCCGGCACGCCGAGGGTGCGGAACTGGATCCGCACATTTGGAGATCCCAGGGACGCGGACGTTGATGTCATCGACTGGATCGAGCTGATCCCATTCACCGAAACGCGGAATTACGTGCAACGGGTTCTGGAAGGACTCCAGGTTTACCGGCAGCGTCTAACGGAACTCAAGATCGAACTGCAGCTGGCCAAGGATTTGAACCGGGGTTCGCGGTCCTGAAACCGATCTGCTTTAGTACCATCCGTCGCTCTTCGCTTCTGGAATGGGCCTGAACTGCCCAACGGCCTGAATTGTTGAAAAGTTATGAATTTCTGAAAGGTTATGTGATGACCGCCGAGACATTCAACGACATCGGTGCCTGCGTATTCGACGCCTATGGAACTTTGTTCGACGTGAACGCCGCCGCCGCGCACTGTCAGGAAGACCTGGGCGACAACTGGCAACCACTGGCGGAGATGTGGCGATTGAAACAACTCCAGTACACGTGGCTGCGCGGACTCATGGGACGGCATACCGACTTCTGGCAGGTCACCGGCGACGCCCTCGACTACTCCATGGAAAGCCTCGGCCTCGAAGACGCCGCGCTGCGCGAACGCTTGATGGAGCTCTACCTCGCCCTCGACGCCTATCCAGAAGTGAAGGGCGTCCTGGCCAAACTTAAATCAGCCGGATTGAAAACAGCCATCCTCTCGAACGGCGCGCCGAAGATGCTGGAGGCGGCGGTGAACAATGCCGGAATCGCTGACCATCTGGATGCCATTCTGTCGGTCGAGGATGTCGGTGTCTTCAAGCCGCATCCGAGCGTTTACCAGATGGGGGTCGACCGACTTGGGCTTGCGGCCGACAACATGTCCTTCCAGTCCTCCAATGCCTGGGACGCCGCAGCCGCAGCCGCGTTTGGCTATCGGGTCGTCTGGATCAATCGGTTCGGACAGGCACGGGAACGCATTCCCGAAGCGCCTCATGCCGAGATCAAGACGCTCGACGGACTTCCGGCCATCGTTGGCGCAATTTAATGGGCGTCGGCGGGTTCGAATCCCGAACCTATTCGGCACAAGACGGATTATGTCTCTTTTATCGGGAGTACGGAGATCACGCGCTCGATCGCCCTCCTCCGCACCTCACGCCAATTGTATGTCTGCCGGGACTGACCCGGAATTCCGCGGACTTTCACGAACTGGCGCTCCGGTTCTCATCGGATCGGCGGGTCATCGCCTTGGATTATCGTGGTCGGGGCCAATCGTCGTACGACCCGAGACCGCAAAATTACCACGCAGCAATTTACGCGTCAGATCTGCTCCACCTTTTGACGGCCACGAATATTTCGCGGGCCGTCGTCGTCGGCACGTCACTTGGTGGTCTGCTGGCAATGTCACTGTCGGCACAACGTCCCACAGTCCTTGCAGGCGTGGTCCTCAACGACATCGGTCCCAATATCGACGGTGCCGGTTTGGACAACGTCAGGCATTACCTCGCGGCGGACCTGCGTCCGCGAACCTGGGACGAGGCGGCCACTATGATCAAAGGACTCTCATTGGCTGCGGCACCGGATTTCTCCGAGGCCCAATGGATGGCCCTCGCCCGGCGCAGCTTCCGGGAGGGCCCGAACGGTGACATCCGCGTTGACTTCGATCCGGCCGTTGCCGCGGAATTTCTGAAGGCTGAATCCGTGCCTGACCTGTGGCCGCTGTACGGCGGACTGCGCCACGTGCCGACCCTGGCGATCCGCGGAGCGCTCTCCGACGTTTTGTCGTCTGCAATCTTCGATCGCATGGCCGAGATCAAACCCGCCCTGGTCCGTGTCACCGTCCCCAATCGGGGGCACGTACCCTGGCTCGACGAACCCGAGTGCGTCGCTGCGTTGGATGCCTTCATCTCCAATTTGTAGCCAGGCATAATTCAGTCTGTGATGGGTAGGCATTATCGGAACCCAATAAATGACGGATGACAGCATCGCCCTGCCCAACCGGGATGACGTTGAGGCGGCAGCACAGCGGATTCAAGGGCTGGCGGTTCGCACGCCGCTGCTCGAATCACCGCTTCTTAACCGACATCTTGGCGGTCGGCTTTTGGTGAAGGCCGAAGTTGCGCAGCGTACCGGTTCCTTCAAGTTTCGAGGGGCCTACAACAAGATTTCGGCGCTGACCGATCAGGAGAAGTCGACGGGCGTCGTGGCGTTCTCGTCGGGGAACCACGCCCAGGGCGTGGCACACGCCGCGCAGCTGCTGGGTGTCGCGGCCACTATCGTCATGCCGGCCGACGCCCCTGCCATCAAACTTCGCAACACGCGGGCCTACGGTGCCGAGGTCGTGACGTACGACCGTGACCGCGAGGACCGTGAGGACATCGGACGCGACATCGCTGCCCGGTCGGGCGCCGCCTTGGTCAAGCCGTTCGACGATCCGTACATTATCGCGGGCCAGGGAACGGTCGGCCTCGAAATCGTGGAGCAGACCATCGAGATGGGTTGCCGGCCCGACGCGATCGTCGGCCCGATTGGCGGCGGTGGGCTGATCGCCGGCATGGGTCTCGGCCTCGACGCGAAGATGCCGGGCATTCCCCTGTTCGGCGTCGAGCCGGATGATTTCGACGACACCCGCCGCTCCTTGGACACCGGCAGGCGCGAAGCCAACCCGCCGGGTCGGCATTCAATCTGTGATGCGTTGCTTGCCGCTTCTCCGGGCGAGGCAACATTTGCCCTAAATCGTGAGCGGCTTGAGGCCTGCCTGACGGTCAGCGACGCAGAGGTCCAAACCGCCATGGCAGTGGCCTTCGTCCATTTGAAGATTGTCGTGGAACCCGGTGGGTCGGTCGCCTTGGCCGCGGCGCTGTCGGGCCGGATCAGCTGCCGGGATCGCACGGTCGTCGTCGTGGCCTCAGGGGGCAACGTGGACCCTGATACCTTCGCCGCCGCCATCGACGCCGTCGATTGGAGCGCCCCGCCGGTCGCGATCAGTTAACTCAAACTTCTCGCGATCGCGCTGCTCTGCGCACTGCGGATAATGAGTATTCGAACTAACGCTTGGGACCCGTTTTGCACAGGATATCGGTGTACACGCCGAAGATGCTGCGGGTTTCGCTGGTCCGGCGCGACCATACAATTTTCATTTCCGACACGATGCCCGGACCCAGAATCGTATCGACGACCTTGCGCAGACGGCCCTCGGCTTCCGTTCGCTGTACTTTTTTCTTTTTGGAATCTATCGGGTGATCGTGCAGGACGAGCAGGAATTCGTCGGCCAGGCGAAATCGCTTGTCGCAGATCGTCGGGCCGTGCTTCAGATCCGAGAGTTTCATGGTGATCTTGGCGAACTCATAGCCCTTGATCCGCCCGCGGCGCACGATCGGCACGCTGAATGACATCAGGCTGAGTTCGTTGTCCTTGATCTCCGGGGTCTTTTTTTCTGGGCGCTTGCCGGCGCGGCCAGAAACGCCGCGAGGACAGCACTCAGCAAGAAGATACGCAACATGACACGCTTTCCGGTTACTCGTCGTCGGTGACTCTACGCGTCCTAATATAGGTATTTAAACCGGAGCTCGACAAGAATTCGCGTATAACCCGTCATCCCGTCAGTCACCCTAGGCCGCCTTGTCGGTTCTGTCGCGACCGGAATTTCTGGTACGCCACCGGCAACAACGCCAGGACCGCCAACCCGACTAGCGCCAGAATGATCTCCGGTGTCAGGATTCCCGCGGCCGAGAATTCCTCACCCGACTCGAAGAAGCTGCCGAGGCCAGCCCCCACGCTTGAGAACACGAAGGTTGCCGGGATGATCCCGAAAAACGTGGCCACGATGTAGGTCCCCAATGGAACTCCCAAGAATGCCGGAACGAGGTTTATGATAAAGAACGGGAACAAGGGGATGATTCGCAGCACCAGCAGATAGTTGAACGCGTTGCGCTGAAACCCTGCTTCGAGATGGGCAAGCCAGGGGCCGGCCCTGGCGCGCAACGGCTCGCCGAGCGCCGTCCGGGCAACGAGGAATATCCCCGTCGCTCCAATAGTTGCCGCCACCACCACATACGCTGTGCCCACGACGTTGCCGAACAGGAATCCGCCGGTGATCGTCATCACCAGAGCTCCCGGCACTGAGAAGGCGACCGCGGCCGCGTAAAGCGCCATGAATATTACCGGTGCGAGCACGCCATAATCATCAACGCGCGCCTGCAACCATGCTCGATGCTCCCGCAGCGACTCAAAATTCACGTAGTCATCAAGGCCGAAAGCAAAGAATGCGACGAAGCCGGCAAAGAATATGGCCACCAGGGCGGCACGAAACCCGAGACGGCTTGCGCGTGACCGGCTGTTGTCGAAGCTGCTCATCCAACCAGACTAGGGCGTCACGTTGCGCAGTCAATCGCCCTGCCGGTCAAATAGAATTGAATTCACCCCGAGGGGCCCCTGGCCATCGCCGGAACTGGTGCCTTCGCCTGACGCGCGGCCGGAAGAAATACGGCAGCCGTGAAGATGATCACGATAAACGCGGCCATCAGGACGAACAGGGTTGCAAATCCGCCTTCGGACTTGTGGGTTAGCGCGACCAGCGGTATCGCCAACGCACTGACGCCCAGCGTGATGACGTATTTGATGGCGTAGATTCGCGATCGCCAGGCGTCGGAGGTATATCGCGCGATCAAGGCATCGTGGATGGGAATTTCGCCGAAGACCAGAGCCATCATGATCAGCGCCACCCCGAGCATGACACCATCATGTGAGTTGGCAGCCAACAGCATCAGGGGGATCGGCACCGATCAGGACACTAAGATCATCTCCAGCTGCATCGTCGAGGAACTGACCCAGGCCCTGGGCCTCCTGGCCGACACCAACCTAATCCGGCCCAGCGTTTTCAACGATCTGTTGTACGGCAGTCCCGTGCTCATGTGGCACGATGAAATCATCGTCCGGGCCCACTATGACCCGAGGATGCGCCCGGGCATGAACCGCCGGCTCGCGGGGCACAACGCCAGGAAGATTATCGCCGAACTCATGGCGCAACGCGGGCCACGCGGCAATTAGCCACGACCGACGGCAGCGGCGGCGGCGGCGCGAGCGGCACAGGTGACCGGGGGAATTTGTGCTATTGAAGCACCACGATCCTGTCCAATTCAGGAGAACATTCATGCCCATCGGCGCGGCCTTCCCCCCCATCGATACCGGGTCCGACCCTGGCGCCGTCCGCGCCTTCATTCAAGCTGTGGAAGATCTCGGGTACGACCACCTCGTCGTGTTTGACCACGTCATGCATCCCGACATGGGAACACGTCCAACCCGCAAACGGGTCTACGGACCGGCCAGTGTATTCCGCGAGATATTCGTCCTGCTCGGCTACGCGGCCGCAATCACCAGTCGCCTGGAACTCGTGACCGGCGTTCTCGTCCTGCCCCAGCGGCAAACGGCCCTGGTGGCGAAGCAGGTCGCCGAGCTTGACGTGTTGTCAGGCGGCCGGATGCGCCTCGGGGTCGCCACCGGCTGGAATCAGGTCGAATACGCCTGCCTGGGTGCCGATTGGGCCGACCGGGGCGCCCGCTCCGAGGAACAGATCACCGTGCTGCGCGAGCTGTGGACGAAGGAACTCGTCACCTTCAACGGCCGCTGGCATACGATCCCCAATGCCGGGCTCAACCCCATGCCCGTGCAGCGCCCCATCCCCATCTGGATTGGCGGCGGCGCGGACGCAGTCCTCCAACGCATCGCCCAGATCGGCGACGGCTGGTACGTGAACGCCAACCGCTACGGCCCTGACACCGTAAAACCCCAGGTCGAAAAGCTGCACGCCTATCTCGCTGAGGTCGGACGCGACCCGGTTTCAGTCGGCATGGAAGCCTGGGTGCTCCTGAAGGACGGCGGACCCGACGATTGGATGACGGAAACCCGGGGCTGGATCGACGCCGGCACGACGCACGTCACGGCCAACACCAATGGCACCGATGCCGAATTCCCGGACGGTCACATCGAACTTCTCAAGCGATACAAAGAGGCGGCCTCCGAGCTGACTCTCTGACGCCGCCCTCGAATCACGAACCCTCAACTCATATCCACCCGAATCATACCTGCCCGAATCATACCTGCCCGAATCATACCCCGCGATTCATACCCCACGATTCATACAAGGACACCGGAGCCGCGCGACCATGAAAGTCATCATCACCGGGGGGACCGGTTTCATCGGCATCCGGCTGGCGCAGAAGCTCGCCCGGATCGGAGAACTCAGCTCCGCGACGGGGGAACGCCAAGAGATCGATGAACTCGTCCTATTCGATTCACAGGACTCCGCCACCGCGCTGCCCGATGCGCCCTTCCTTATCCGCAACGTGATCGGTGACATCGGCGACCGAGAAGCCGTTACGCAGTTGATCGATCGCGACAACGTCTCCGTATTTCATCTCGCCTCGGTCGTCAGCGGTGGCGGGGAACAAGATTTCGATCTCGCCATGCATGTGAACCTCGACGGGGGCCGCAACGTCCTCGAGGCTCTGCGCGCCCGCAACGGGTTGCCCCGGCTCGTTTTCGCAAGCTCCGTCGCCGCGTTTGGCGGCAGCGCCATGCCCAGCACCGTCGGTGACCAGACCAAGCAGACACCACAAACGACCTACGGCATCACCAAGGTGATCCTCGAACTGCTGATCAACGACTACACGCGCAAGGGCTTCATCGATGGACGGACCGCGCGCCTGCCCACCGTCATCATTCGCCCCGGCAAGCCGAATGCAGCCGCCTCCAGTTTCGTCAGCGGCGTCTTCCGCGAACCTCTCAACGGCGTTGACTTCACACTGCCGGTGCCCGCCGACACGACCATGCCCGTGCTGGGCTATCGCGCCATCGTCGACGGCCTGCTCTTGCTTCACGAGATCGACGGCGCACGCCTGGGCGATGATCGCGCCATCGGCCTTCCCAGCCACACTGTGACGGCGCAGGGTATAGATCGACGCACTCCACCGGGTCGCGGGAGACCGCGCGCTCGGCAGGATTTCCGTCGAACCCGATCCGTTCGTTGTCGACATCTGCCGGACCTGGCCGCAATCGTGCGAGAGTGACCGGGCCGATGCTCTGGGCTTTCCCAGGGACGATGGCATCGACGCGATCGTGCGAAACTACATTGAGGACTATCTTCCGGGCTGAACAGAGGCATCACGAACCCATGACGGATCAAAAGAAGAAGCTGCGTAGCACCGAATGGTTCGGCAAGGTCGACAAGGATGGCTTTGCCTATCGCAGCTGGATGAAGAATCAGGGAATTCCGGACGACCACTTCGATGGCAGACCGGTGATTGGCATCTGCAACACGTGGTCCGAGCTCACTCCTTGCAACGCGCATTTCCGCGACATCGCCGAGCGGGTCAAGCGGGGCGTGCTCGAAGCGGGCGGTTTTCCCGTCGAGTTCCCCGTGACCTCGACCGGTGAGACCCTGATGCGTCCGACGACCATGCTGTTCCGCAATCTCGTGAGCATGGATGTCGAGGAATGCATCCGCGGCTACCCGATCGATGGCGTCGTGCTGCTGGTCGGTTGTGACAAGACGACGCCCGCCTTGTTGATGGGCGCCGCGAGCTGCGACCTGCCCACCGTGGCCCTCTCAGGCGGGCCGATGTTGAACGGTGTCTACCGCGGTGAGCGCATCGGCTCCGGCACCCACGTCTGGAAGTTCGACGCCATGGTCAAGGCGGGCGAGATGACCCTGGAGGACTTCATGGGCGCGGAAGCCTGCAACGCGCGCTCGCCCGGCCACTGCATGACCATGGGAACGGCCTCGACGATGGCCAGCATGGTTGAATCCCTCGGTATCGGCCTGCCGACCAACGCCGCCATCCCGGCCGTGGACTCGCGGCGCAAGGTCTTGGCCCAGATGGTCGGCCGGCGCATCGTCGACATGGTGCATGAGGACATGCGCATGTCCCAGATCCTCACCCGTCAGGCATTTGAGAACGCCGTGCGCACGAACGGCGCCATCGGCGGTTCCACCAATGCGGTGATCCACCTGCTCGCGGTGGCGGGGCGACTCGGCGTTGATCTGTCGCTCGATGACTGGCACGCCCTCGGCAAAGAAGTTCCCTGCCTGGTCAACCTGATGCCCTCCGGCGAGTATCTGATGGAGGATTTCTACTACGCCGGCGGCCTGCCGGTCGTGCTCCGAGAGCTGGCCGACAACGGCCTGCTGCACAAGGACGCTCCGACCGTGAATGGCCGCACCATATGGGAAAACGTACAAGACGCGGAGTGCTTCGACCGCAAGGTTATCCATGCCTTCAAAACACCTTTCAAGGAGCAGGGCGGCATCGTCGTGTTGCGGGGCAATCTGGCGCCCAACGGTGCCGTCCTCAAACCGTCGGCGGCTACTCCCGAACTGATGAAACACCGGGGCCGTGCCGTGGTCTTCGAAACTATTGAGGACTACAAAGCCCGCATCGACGACCCCGCGCTCGACGTCGACGAGACCTGCGTGATGGTGCTCAAGAATTGCGGGCCCAAGGGATATCCGGGCATGGCCGAGGTCGGCAACATGGCCCTACCCGCCAAGCTCCTCAAACAGGGGGTCACGGACATGGTCCGCATCTCCGATGCCCGCATGAGCGGCACAGCCTACGGCACCGTGGTCCTTCACACGGCACCCGAGGCTGCCGCGGGCGGGCCGCTCGCCCTGGTCCGGGACGGCGACGAGATCGAACTCGATGTCGCAAAGGGACTCCTTCACCTCGACGTGCCGGACGACGAGCTCGAGCGCCGCATGGCCAACTGGACCCCGCCCAAGCCCCATTTTCCACGCGGCTACGTCCACCTCTATGTCAATCACGTCCTACAAGCCGACCGCGGCTGCGATCTCGATTTCCTCGTCGGCTCCAGCGGCGCCCCCGTCGCCCGCGACATTCACTGATTCAAATCCCTCCCCCGGAATCGGGGGAGGTTAGGTGGGGGTGTATATTGTTTTTCTGCCATGCCTCATGACGAAAACATCCAAGACCTGCGAGCTGCCATCCGCGCAGCCACCCTCGCCGACGAAGCGAGCGTCCTTACCGGTCTGATCGCTGAAGCCGATCTATCACCGGAGCGGCGCCAAGCCATCACCGCGCAAGCGATAAACCTGGTTGAAACGGTGCGCTCGTCCAGCACGCCCAACATCATGGAGAGCTTCCTCTCCGAGTTCGGCCTCAACACGACCGAAGGGATCGCGTTGATGTGCCTGGCGGAGGCTTTACTGCGGGTGCCCGATGCCGAGACTATCGACGCACTGATCAGCGACAAGATTGTGCCCTCGCACTGGGGCCAGCACCTGGGCCATTCCAGTTCCTCCCTGGTCAACGCGTCGACGTGGGCCCTGATGCTCACCGGCAAGGTGCTGACGCACACGGACGAACGTGGATTGGTTGGCACGCTGCAGGATCTAGTCCGCCGTCTCGGCGAACCCGTCGTCCGCACCGCTGTTGCACAGGCCATGCGCGAGCTCGGACGCCAGTTCGTGCTGGGTCAGACCATCGAAGAAGCGGTAGAGAACGCCCGGCCACAGGAGGAGAAAGGCTACATCTACTCCTACGACATGCTGGGTGAAGCCGCCGAGACCGAGACTGACGCCCGGCGTTATCACCTCGCTTACTCCAATGCCATCGGCGATCTTGCCGTACACTGTACGGCCGATATCACCCGAAATCCGGGCATCTCCGTGAAACTGTCGGCGCTCCATCCCCGCTACGAGGCCGTGCAACGGGACCGGGTGATGGATGAGTTGGCGCCCCGCATGCGCTCCCTCGCACTGCTGGCGAAGAGCGCCAATATGGGATTCAACATCGACGCCGAGGAAGCCGATCGCTTCGATCTATCGCTCGACGTGATCGAATCCGCCCTCGCCGATCCCGCGCTGGCTAGATGGGATGGCTTCGGCGTCGTCGTCCAGGCCTACGGACAGCGCGCCGGCCCCTTCATCGATTGGCTTTATGCGCTCGCTGGACACCTCGGCCGCCGCGTCATGGTCCGCCTGGTTAAGGGCGCCTATTGGGACAGCGAAATCAAACGGGCTCAGGTCCTCGGCCTCGAAGGCTTTCCGGTGTTCACCCGTAAAGTGAATACCGATGTCTCGTATCTCGCCTGTAGCCGCAAGCTGTTGCGCATGACGGACCGGTTCTACCCGCAATTCGCCACCCATAACGCCCATGGCGTCGCGGGCGTCCTATCCATGGCCGACGACAAGAACGCCTTCGAATTCCAGCGCCTCCACGGCATGGGCGAAGCCCTGTACGACGCGGTGCTTCAGGAGCACGGTCAGCGCTGCCGCATCTACGCACCGGTCGGCGCTCACCAGGACCTGTTGGCCTATCTGGTGCGTCGCCTGCTGGAAAACGGTGCCAACAGCTCGTTCGTCAACCAGATCGTCGACGAAAGCCTGCCACCCGAGGAA
>Ga0114999_10005449_pt1 | contig 15007 bp, 17 predicted proteins | sample ArcticOcean_MG_C_3_FD_89820 | JGI IMG/M metagenome (GOLD analysis project Ga0114999, IMG submission 89820) | Marine microbial communities from western Arctic Ocean - ArcticOcean_MG_CB8_126 | ecosystem: Environmental > Aquatic > Marine > Oceanic | place: Arctic Ocean: Canada Basin | collected...
ATAAGCGCTCACAGACTCTGAGTTGGTTTAAGGAGCTGGAAAAGAGAGGCACGGTTGTTGAAGCGGGCGCTATACCAGCGAAAAAAATACCCCTTTGGATTGAAAATCGCTTGTTGTCTCGAGGTGTTCGTTCAGAACCTGGAATTGCGAACAGGTTGGCATTTTATGTCGAGGGGAATTTGTCGGCAGCAGTGCAAGAAATTGAAAAACTTTCCTTGCTTGTTGCAAAAGGAGAAGTATTGACCGTTGAATTACTTGAACAGAGTATTTGTGAACAAGCTAGATTTAGTGTTTACCAGTTCGTAGATAGTTGCTTACAAGGCGCTTCAGGTAGAGCATTACGGATTCTTAATGTTTTGCGGAGAGACGGGGCCGAACCGATATTGGTAATTTGGACTCTTGCTCGGGAGACTCGCCAAATCGTTGAGATGGCCTCTGAAGTTCAGCACGGACGGTCATTGCCTATGGTGTTAAAGGATCATCAAGTTTGGTCTACGCGAGTAGCTTGTGTGCGGGCGGCAGTTGAGCGTCATAGCGAGAGTTACTGGCAACAGTTGTTAAGACGCCTTTCGGAAATAGATCAGAGCGCTAGAGGACGTTTTGTGGCAGTAGGCTCATCTTGGGATCAGTTGGAAGGGGTCGCTTTGTCAATTTGTGGGATAACTACTGGCCCTAACTTATCTTTTTAAATTGTTAAAAAAATAACAAATTAACTTAGTTTGACTCGAAAACTATTATGAATTTAAAAACGTTGGGTAGGGCCGCACGAGTGGCGTCAAGTATCTTGACCGTTACATCGACGCGCCAGAAGAACGACTGTCTGCAGGCGGTATCTAAGACCCTCCGCGAGCGCTCTAAAGATATTCTTCGTGAGAATGCGATCTACCTTGAGATCGGACAAAACAACGGATTGGCGTCACCACTCCTAGATCGCCTTGAACTTACAATTGACCGGGTTCACTCGATGGCTGATGGCCTTATAGAGGTTGCCCAGTTGCCAGACCCAGTGGGCGAAATAACAGGCCTTTGCCACAACCCTCCGGTATCGAGGTTGGTCGGATGAGGGTGCCTTTAGGGGTAATCGGTATTATTTATGAATCCCGACCAAATGTTGCAGCCGATGCGGCGGCACTTTGCCTCAAATCTGGCACTGCTTCAATTTTGCGTGGCGGCTCGGAAGCTCTCCGGTCTAACTTGGCTATCGGAGCCTGTATTCGTGAAGGGTTGATTGAATCAGGGTTACCGACCGAATCCGTTCAAGTGGTAGACGCAGCTGATCGGGAAGCAGTTGGTGCTCTATTGCGCTTAAAAGAGGATATTAACGTAATTGTGTCGAGATGCGGTCGCGGTCTTATCGAACGTGTGGTGAGTGAATCTCAGATTCCAGTGATTCGACAATTAGAGGGAAATTGCCATGTTTATGTTGATGAATCAGCAAATATTGATAAAGCCATAGCGATTGCATATAACGCTAAGTGTCGTCGTTATGAAATTTGCGGATCTATGGAAACTTTGTTGTTGTCAGAAAAGATTGCGTATCTTGTGTTGGAAAAACTTGGTCCGATGTATAAGGCCGCGGGGGTGGAAATTCGCGCATGCCGGACCAGTATGGACTTGATTCCGGGCGCAGTATCGGCAACGGAAGAAGATTGGTATACCGAATACCTAGCGCCTATATTAGCAATTCGTATCGTCAAAGGTTTAGACGATGCAATAAAACATATTTATGACTATGGGTCAGGCCACACCGACTCTATTGTGACCGAAGATCTTTCAACTAGTCGTAGGTTTTTGCGTGAGGTAGATTCGAGCTCGGTAATGATAAATGCTTTAACGCAGTTTGCGGATGGACGTGAATATGGTCTTGGCGCCGAAATAGGAATTAGCACGGATAAATTGCATGTGCGTGGGCCAGTCGGATTGGATGGCTTAACAACGCAAAAGTTTGTGGTGATTGGTGACGGTAGCATCCGATCCTAATTCATTTGGGGAAGCGCGAGTTTTTAATCCTCCAATGATAGGTATCTTTGGTGGCACATTTGACCCGATCCACTTTGGTCATATACGAACAGTGTCCGCTGTTCAGGCTCGTCTCGAATTAACGAAAGTGTTATTAGTCCCTGTTCATATCCCTCCGCACCGACCGATTCCTGTTGCTCGACCAGAACATCGAATCTCAATGACTGAGCTGGCTATAAAAGGAACGCCATTTTTAGAATGTGATGGCCGAGAAATCCGGCGGGGTGGCATCTCTTACACTATATCTACTATTCAAGAAATACGTAGAGAGGTTGGCAGCATACCGTTGTGTTTGATATTAGGCCTTGATTCATTTTTGGATTTTTCGGAGTGGCATCGTTGGGGAGAAATTCTCAACTATGTCCATATCATTGTGATGTATCGCCCTGGTTGGCGTTTCCCCCCCTTACTTCCAGATTGGTGGCGCGAGGCGACGCAAGAAAATTCTGCCAAGCTGAGAGAAAAGGAAAATGGATATGTGTATAGTATGCTGGTGCCATCTATCGATCTAGCTTCCACTATTATTCGCCAACAATTATTATGTAATATGTGTGTTAGTGCAGCTTTGCCTCCAGCTGTGCTTCGTTATATTAGGAGATATCGACTTTATGGGAAATAATCATATCAGTAGCGATCCATCACCTACGTCTATGACTACCTTAAAGATAATACTTGAAGGTTTGTCGGAAGCTAAAGCTAACGATATTTGTCAGCTAGATGTCAGAAGCCTAACCGATATTACTGATTTTATGGTGATTGCTAGCGGTACATCCCATCGGCATGTACATGCAATGGCTGATCAAATTCGTGAAGCAGCTCTCCAGCACCACTTGCGCCCGATTGGCATTGAAGGTGATTCAGAGAACGACTGGATTTTGATAGATTTTTCTGATGTGGTAGCGCATATAATGATGCCGGAAACAAGACAGTTCTATAGTCTCGAGCGATTGTGGGATTATCACTTGAGCGCAGCGGTGCAAAATAAATCCGGCACGCCATCTGATAACTAAGATTTATGAAACTACTTATCATCGCCGTGGGAGATCGTGTACCCCACTGGGTGGTTCACGGTTGTGAAGAATACGCGAAACGCCTTCGTAAGCCTTGGGCGCTAAAATTAATGGAGGTTCCGGCGGAACGTCGAAGTCGCAATGCTGACATACTAAAACTCGTTCGTATGGAAGGGAAGAGGTTGTTGGCGGCAGTACCCGACGGTTGGCGTATAGTAGCGCTTGATCCCACTGGCTCCCAACATGATACTGAGGCGTTAGCTAGGCATCTAGGCTGTTGGACAGACGACTCTGAAAATGTTGCCTTTTTAATTGGGGGTCCCGATGGGCTTTCTCCGGAGGCACTAGAGAAAGCCAACAATATTTGGTCTTTGTCGAGATTGACGTTCGCACATTCAATGGCTCGTCTGGTGATTATTGAGCAGTTCTATCGAGCATTTAGTATTCTTCACCGACTACCGTATCATCGTGGCGTATCGTAATTCACCAAGGGCAGGACCATGATTCACAGGGAGATCAGTAACTCATACTTCCTATCTTTGCGAACTTAATTGATCTTCCAGACTTAAGTTCTAAAAATAAGAAACGATAGAATGAAAACGTGTCAAGCTTTGATATTTTCCCTAATCCTGACAATGTTTTTCGATAAAGGGGCATTTGGACAGATCGAGATTCCAATTGGTGCACCCGTTATTTTGCGTGAGATACAGTTGCACTCTACAGATTGGCCTAAGAGGCGGACTACACAAAGTTTGCTTAAATTGGATGTCGTTCGGGTGCTGTTGTATATCTTTAAGGAAGAATCTGGTCAGACTGTTACTATCCGCTATCCAGGAGGCGATGAAGGTAATGCATGGGGTGTCGAGTTTCAGGAATGGTTGGTTTCTTTGGGATTGCCGTCTCGTTATGTTGTTTTGGAGCCTGGTTCTGGAGGAATAGATCGTCTCTTGATATTGGTTGAGTCCCTGTCCGTTGAATTTGATGCGGGCTAATGAAACTTGCTGCGATTCAAATGAATAGCGGTTCGGTGATTTATGAGAATCTTGCTGTGGTCCGAGAGTATATTGCTGAGGCGGCTTTTTCCGGTGCAGATCTGGTTGTATTGCCAGAAAATTTTTCGCTTATGGCTAAGACGCACACACAAAGACTAAGAGCAGCCGAAGCTGCAGAAGACATACAACGCTTTCTGTCCAGTCAAGCCAGCCAACATCAATTAATTTTAGTGGGCGGTAGTGTCCCGCTTTTAGCGACGGAAAACAGAGTAACAAACACATGCCTAGTCTACGGTCCAGATGGATCGTGTGTGGGCCGATATGACAAAATACATCTTTTCGATGTTTCATTGGAGAACGGCGAAGCTTATTTTGAGTCGCAGTATGTAGCATCGGGTCTGAACCCCGTGACCATTGATATCTTATCGACCTGTATCGGTTTGACTATTTGCTATGACATCAGGTTTCCAGAACTCTATCGGAACTTGGTGCTGCAGGGAGCTGAAATCCTGACAGTACCGTCAGCATTCACAATTCCTACTGGAGAAGCCCATTGGGAAACGTTGCTTAGAGCTCGTGCTATCGAGAATCTTAGCTGGGTTGTTGGAGCGGCGCAGACAGGAGACCATCCAGGGCGTTCAACTTGGGGACATAGTGCTATTGTTAGCCCTTGGGGGGAAGTTGTGGCGGAAAAAGCTTCGGGTGTGGGATTTATTATTGTTGATGCGGATTTAGTTAAATTGCGGGATCTTAGAAGTCAATTTCCCAGCTTGAATCACCTTCGTTTGCACAAAAATATAACTTGAAATTAAGGGACCGTGATCCGCCTACCCTACTTCATTGGTTTTATAAAAAGGATGGAAAATATATAACTCGGTGATCGCGCCTCTACGGAGTTACTTGTCTAGTCTATGGTTAAGTTGATTTCGGATGGCGACTAACTCAACACAGACTGCGAGTATTTCGATTGCTTGTCTGATCTGATCAAGTTCTGGAAAAGTAGGGGAAATTCTAATATTTCTATCCTTAGGATCTAAGCTATGAGGAAAACTTGATCCTGCCGGCGTGAGGATGAGGCCCAACTCAGCAGCCAGATCAATGATCTCTCGGGCACAACCATCTGGCACATCGAGATTTATGAAATAACCGCCTTTAGGTTTGGACCAACTGGCAATTTGTTTGCCGTCTAGCTCACAGTGAAGGATTTCATCAACCAAGTCAAACTTTGGCTTCAAAAGGCGAGCATGAGCCTTCATGTGGGATCGTAGACCATCTAAATCTTTGAAAAAATGGAGATGACGTAATTGGTTTATTTTATCTGGCCCAATTGTGCGAGCGCTGATATAACTTCGAGCCTTTGTTATATTATTCAAGCTACCCCCCATCGCTGCAATGCCACTTCCCGCGAAACTAATCTTAGAGGTCGACGCAAACATTAGAACTCTATCAGGGTTATTGTTCGAAGCGCAGGCTTCCAGGATGTTTGTTAGGTGCATGGGGTGATCGACAAGATGATGCTCGGCGTATGCATTATCCCAAAAGACTCGAAAGTCTGAAGCAGCTTCCATTTTCGCTAGGCGCTTTATTGTTGAATCTCCGTAAGTAACGCCAGTTGGGTTGCTGTAACGTGGCACGCACCAAATCCCTTTAACCGAAGAGTCTCGTGTTAATGCTTCAACTTGATCCATATTCGGCCCCATCTCGCCCATTTCCACAGGTAGCATTTCAAAACCGAATAGCTCGCTTATCGAGAAATGGCGGTCGTAACCAGGCGATGGGCAAAGGAAACGAATTGTCCCCTGTTCACGCCAAGGCCGTTCGTTCTCAGATACCCCCCAAATGTATGCTCTCATTACGGCATCGTGCATCATTGAAAGACTACTGTTGTTGCTAATGATAATATTTTTTTGCGGGCAATCTAGAATCCCACCGAAGAGCTGCTTCATTTCTGGTAGACCATCTATCCCGCCGTAATTTCGGCAATCGATACCATCTTTGCTGTGGTACTGGTCTTGGTTGGGTAATGCCAGTATCGAGCGCGCTAAGTCGAGTTGTTCTGGTGATGGCTGTCCGCGAGCCATATTTAGTTGGAAGTCTAGTGCTCGGAAGTTCTCAAGTCGGGCTTCAAGCTCAGCCTTACGGCTATTTAGCATTTTTTGGTTCGGGGATTTCAACATGAAGGGCCTTGATCAATACCGCGTAGAGATGATTCTTTCCGGATAAACCGATATTACTAAATAACAACAATAGAATTCTACTTGGTTATCGTTATTTCTCTATAGTTTGTGCATTTAATTTATCAATAATCATTCGCGCTTGCGTCGGGTTGGAACAGTCAAGAATCTCCCAGACCTGACTCATTAACGTTGCTCTGTGACTTGTCCGAACACGTTCCTTAATTTCAAACAAATGAGGCGGAGCCATGCTAAATTCCAAGAGCCCTAAACCCAGTAACAATCGAGTATAGTTGGAATCACCAGCCATTTCTCCACACATAGAGACTGGAATCCCCGCGTCATGTCCAGCACGAATAACGTTGTGGATCAGGCGAAGTACAGAAGGGTGTAGCGGATCATAGAGATAATTAACCTCGTCATCTATGCGGTCGACTGCAAGAGTGTACTGTATGAGATCATTTGTTCCTATTGATAAGAAATCTAATTGCTTGGCGAAAAGGTCAGCGGAAATTGCAGCAGCGGGAACTTCAATCATGCCACCGATTGGTACGTTGGTGTCAAACTTCAAACCAGCTCGAGTCAGATCGCGTTTAACTTCTTGGACAATGTCCAATATTTGTTGTATTTCCGAAAGAGAGGACAACATAGGAATCATAATTCGACAGTGACCATATACGGAAGCGCGCAGTATGGCCCGCAGCTGAGGTTTGAATAGGTTTGGTTCACTTAAGCATAGTCGAATTGCGCGTAACCCCAGAGCTGGATTGACCTTGGTCGCGCCATCTGCACGGCCACCATCTACCTGTTTATCAGCCCCTAGATCCAATGTGCGGATTGTAATCTGACCGCCAATTGACTTGATTACCTTTTTGTAGGTTTCGTACTGTTCCTTTTCGTCAGGTGGCTCCTCGCGATTCATGAACAGAAACTCGGTACGATATAACCCTACGTTGTCACCTCCAAAACGTTCTAGCGCATCTATGTCTTCTCGGAGCTCTATGTTGGCATGTAGATCCACTAAATAGCCATCACGAGTTATCGAGGGCAGGTCACGCAGCGTAGCGAGCTCTTTTTCCCGTTGGAGTTGTTTGGATTGACGTTGTTGGAACTTTACTAAAAGGACATGATCTGGATTAACGAGCACAGTTCCAGTATGGCCGTCAACTGCAAGAAAATCTCCCGTTTTAATGTATTTAATCGCGTGGTGAAGGCCAACTACGGCAGGAATGCCTAAACTGCGAGCTAGAATCGACGTGTGGGAAATGGGCCCACCCAGCCGAGTAACAAAAGCCGTAACGCCGCGATCGTGTAGTGTCACAACATCTGCTGGCATTAAGTCATTTGTTACGACGATACAGTTTAGAAAATTCTTTTCTTCATTTGTTGGACGCGCATCTGTCTCTGTTCTAAGTTCGTTTAGGATACGATCGAAGACTTGCTGAACGTCGTTTTTTTTGCTCCGAAGGTAACTATCTTTGATGTTACTAAAACGTGCCGCAAGTTTTTCCGCTTGGATTTCTAATGCCCATTCAGCGTTGTAGGAATAATTTTTTATAGATTGTATAGGCTGTTGAGAAATCATCGGATCTTTAAGTATGAGGAGATGCACGTCAATCAATGCCTGAGCGTTATCCGAAAGATTTTTTTGGTTGTGTTGGAGTTTACGTTGAGTGCGATCCAATGCTGATTGAAAACGCTTAATTTCGGACTGAATATTTTTATTATCTATCCTATATTTCGGACTTTTTTGTTGTTCGTGATCGAACACTATGGCCTTTCCGATAGCTGCTCGCAGACCGATGCCGGCACCGATAAGAGAGAGCATTATTCTTTCTCCCAGAAGCGGTTCGAGAAGAGACGGCTTATTGCGTCTGCCGCATGTTGCGCGTCCTTACCTTCCGTCGTAATTGTGATTTGACTACCACAGGTGGCAGCGAGCATCATCAAATCCATTATATTTTTTCCGTCGGCGGACTGTGCGCCGTATGAAAGCTGGACTTTACTAGTGTATTTGCTAGCGAGCTTTACTAATTCAGCTGAGGCGCGCGCGTGCAAACCCAATTTATTAATAACAACTACCTTACTTTCAGTTTTCATGCTGATTTGGATACAGCAGGTAGCGCTTATCAGGCGTTCAGGTGAGAAGTTTAAACAGGTCTATAGAGTCTTGCGCCTTTAGGATTAGTTCACGGCACTTTGTTTCGTTAAACAAAGTAGCTAGACCGGCTAGAATTTCTAGGTGTTGTTTTGATGCGTTGGCAGGAACCAGTAACGCAATTGCAAGACAAATTGGTTTTTCGTCAAGCGCGTCTAAGGTTAAGGGTTTTTTCAGTTGGATCACTGCTGCAATACATTCGCTAATGCCGTTTAATCGTCCATGAGGCAATGCAACACCTTCACCGATACTAGTACTACCCAAGCGTTCTCGTTCAGTTAGTATTCGACAAACTGTGTGTTTGTCGAGCGAAATACTCTTTCTTGACAGTAATGCCGCTAGCTCTTCCAGTAATCTCTTTTTGCTGGAAATGGCGACGCCGTACCGGACGCGATCAATCGTTAGTAGCCCCTTTAACACTTTGTTTTGGGCGGGCTCTAAGGGAATATTCGTTTCTATTTTTGAAGGCATCTGTTTTGTTTATCATAAGAAGCATCATAGAATTATATGACGATTAGCGGAAGGCGGTATAAGCATTTTTTTTTCGGTATTTGGTTACGGTACGGCGCGCGATACGGATTCCCTTTAGGTGAAGCGATTGGCTTATTGCTTGATCGCTCAGGGGTTTTTCTAGGGATTCGTATTCTATCATTTTTCGGATATTAAATTGCACCATATGCGCTGAATAGTTTGGGCCTGATAGAGCTTCGATTTCCCGAGAAAAAAATCCCGAAACTCAAAAATACCGTTAGGTGTCAACGTATATTTGCCGCTTATGGTGCGTGATATTGTGGATGGATGCAACTGCAAGTTTTTGGCGATAACTCGCTGAGTCAGAGGTTGTAATTCGTTATGTTGAATGAATCTTTGTTGGCATCTGATAATTTCACAAGCTATTTGGAGAACAGTGTCATGACGCTGCTTTAGACTGTCAATGAGCCAGTGTGTCTCCTACAGTTGTTTGTTAAGAAAGTCGCGAGTGCCAACATCTTTTGTTTGTTTTACCTGGATAGAGTGTGTAGGATCAAGCTGCAGGTGAGGATAAAGTCCTGGATTTAAGCTAATTATCTATTTCCCCCCGTGTCTATTTACGATTACATCAGGAGTGATATAAGTCGTCGAATCTAGGGAATAGCGTTGGCCAGGCTTTGGATCGAGACTTTTTATGAGGTTGATTCCTAGAGAGAGCATGTCTTCAGTAACTTGGAGATCCTCAAGGATCGTGTTCGTTTTGCGCGTCGCTAAAGATAATAGGTGTTTCTCGGTTACTTTTATTGCTGTTTCACGTTGAGGCGTCGTAGGGGGTAAACGTTTTAGTTGTAAAAGAAGGCATTCACGAAGATTGCGCGCACCAATTCCCGCTGGAGCGATTTCTTGAACCCGAATTAAGATATTTTCGAGCTCACTGTCTTCAAATAAGTCATAGATTGGCAGTATTGACCTGAGTCCCTCAAAAGAGGCATCCAAGTAACCGCGTGAATCGAGATTGCCAATGAGCGCTTCGGCGATGATTTGATCACAAGGGCTGAAGCGGTGCAGGGAGAGCTCATCTCTAATGCTTTGTTGCACAGAGCATGTGTCCGGTACATTTTTTAGTGAATTTGCGCGATGCATGTCGCTTTCGCCAAAACGGTTGTTTAAATCTTGGGTATTGTTGATCGAATAATTTGAAATGTTGCGGAAAGTGGGGTCGACGTAATTGCGGGCTTCATTAGAATGTGTCCGGCTCTCCAGGACTTCGACTTGTCTTGATTTATCTTGAGACCTCGGAAGAACGATCTCTTCGTTTTCAGCTAGAAAAGGATTTGATTCTAGTGCTAGCTCAATTGTTTCTTGCAATGCCAGTGATGGCGCCTTCAGAATACTCATAGAGCGTTGAAGATATGGAGTAAGACGCAGCCATTGGTCGGGTCGAATATCGAGCGCTAGTTTAACCAAAGCGTCATATATTTTGATTGTCTAATTTACAACCGAAACTTTTCGCCAAGATATACCGAGCGAACTTCTGTGTCATCAAGAATTTCATTTGCAGTGCCTGATCTTAAAACCTTCCCCGCTGAAAGGATATATGCGCGGTCACAGATTCCGAGTGTTTCGCGAACGTTGTGGTCCGTAATTAAAACTCCGATACCATTTTCCCGTAGATATCGAATCATCCTCTGAAAGTCACCCACAGATATTGGATCGATACCGGCAAATGGTTCATCTAGGAGAATAAAAGAGGGCTGCAACGATACTGCTCGGGCAATTTCTACTCGGCGTCGTTCTCCACCCGAAAGAGTAAGCCCCAGCGCATCCCGTTTATGTTCGATACCAAAATCTTTAAGCATGATTTCGGTTCGCTGTTTTCGTCCTTTTTGGTCAAGATCAGGTAAGGCTTCTAGCACTGCTAGAATATTTTCCTCTACTGTAAGTCTTCGAAAAATAGAAGGTTCTTGCGGAAGATATCCTACGCCAAGTCGCGCACGCTCGTGCATGGACAAGCCGCTGATTTCCTGCTGATCCAGAAGGATCGTGCCTGCGTCTTTTCGAATAAGTCCACAAATCATGTAAAAGCAGGTTGTTTTTCCGGCTCCATTGGGGCCCAGCAAACCAACCACTTCACCACTGTTGACTCGGAGATTGACGTGATCTACTACGGTAAGTTTCTTAAAACTCTTAACTAGGCCTTGGGCTTCGAGAGAGGACAATTGATTCTTCGAGCAACGTTTATTGTTCAGACAAGAAAACTAGAGGGAGATACGAGAATCTGAGAAATTCAATTTTCAATTTTAATTTGAGCGCTAACATGGGTTGTCCAGTCGTCATGCCATAATGAATCTGCATCATCCAGTATTTCAAGTTGGTTAATCGGGATCCAAGCAGGCATTGAAGGCGGCAATACGACTTGGCTCCAATTGTCTTTTTTTACAAGGACTCGAACTCGTTCTCCAGATTTAAAAACGCCGATAACACGGGATTGTGTCGACGGTAGCCAGCGAGCCCGGACGCCATGGCCCATAATAATTGTCTCTTCTTTATTATTTTTTTGAACATAAGAATTAGCAACCCAAACATTAATACCAGCTGGTATAGCTACACTAGCCCAATCGTTATGAATTTCATTAACCTTCACTGGAATTTGTCCGGAAAGACTCCCAAGGAACGCTCCTGTTGAGGAGGGTGTATTGTAGACTCCGGTGCCAGCGACTACTATGCGGGCTGCTTGAAATTTGAGAGAATCTTCGCCTAGCGGGAAATTTGTTTCAGTAATATTTCTATCGTTGCGCTGCTCACTTGATTCTTCATTCTCAGAGTCTGAGATATCAACTATTGACGGTTCGAATGCGGCGTCGTCCGATGGTGATTGGATGATAACTTTTGGTCGAGTGCTGAGTTCGCTACTGTTAGTTACTTCATTTTTTTCCGCAGCAGATGTTGATAACCGCGTGGTTTGACCTGGTGTAGAAATATTGCCACGTACGGTTATTTTCTGTGTTTTCATATGATAGATGATTGTTTCACCCGTGATTACATCGCGATATTGCTGCAGTTTCGCATTACCTGAAAAAATTGCAATGTTTTCTGATTCATCGATCTCGATGTTTTGTGCTCTACCTTTCAGAAAATAATCACTCCCCTCGGGTTTTTGTTCGAAAATGGCCGGTTGCCCGCTTGCTATTGCCCGCTTAAGAACGTCACCTTCAAAAAAGAGGCGAATTTCATCTGCGATCATTTGCAAAGTTCCTTGTTGAATTGTAACGTTCCCACGATAAATCCATAATCCTTCACCCAAGTCAATCTCGATGTCTTGAGCATCAACAACGGCCGGCTGTTCTCGATCATTATCAAGAGCTATGCTAGACATAGGGCAAAGTAAGGTTAGTAACAGAAAAATACGCAGACAAGTCATAGAAGAATTCTAGTAAAATATTTCATCATCACCGACATGTTATGCCAGGTGATAGTTGATGCCCAGACTGAGTCAGTAATTGAGGCTGGGCTTGAGTCGAAGTTGGAGTTCATCAGTGCGAGTCCAACTCCCCTCGGGAGCGTTCGATGAAAAACATAATTGTGATAACAACCTTGAGGAGAAATAAACGGATTCTGTGATATTTTCCGGAAGTTTCTCTAACACTTTTACGTTGCCGCGCAAGACTATAATCGCTCCGTTTTGAATGACGCGTCCTTCTTCTCCGAAAATTAGTTGTGGTGCATCATCTTGGCGAGGGAGTAAAAGACAAGGCCTTTTTATTTCGATGATTTGATCATTTGGAAAATGTTCGAGATGGTCACCCATTAAAATATACGCGACGCCACTAACCTCGTTTCCTCTAACAACGAAATTTTTTACAAAATAGTCAGACTGATGTTGATTTCCAGAGATCTTTGATGTCACTCCTTCCGTCGTTAACCATCTTTGTATCCATACGCCAAGACCGATAAGCAGAGCCAAGAAAAGCAGCAGAAGGATGCGATCAGACTGAAAAGTTCGCATCAGAAAATTCCGGACCGAATCAAATCTAGCGCATTTAACGCGCCAACAGGACGACCCTCTTCATCGACCGCGAAGACGCCGTTGATCGATCGTTGTTGCATTAAATCAACAACTTCAGCTGCTAGAGTGCGGGACGAGACCGTTTGCGGATGTGGGGTCATTACATCGTCGATTGTTTGGTGTGCTAGGTTGCTAGCTTGGTTTAACGTGCGACGCAAATCACCGTCAGTATAAATACCAATTAGTTTTCCGTCTAAATCAAGAACACCAGTCATGCCTAAACCTTTGGCCGACATTTCTCGGAGAGCTTCAGACACGAGGGTATTTGATTTTACCAAGGGGATCGCTTCTCCTGAGTGCATGATGTCTTCTACATAGAGAAGCAAACGACGGCCTAACACGCCACCCGGATGAGATCGTGCAAAATCTTTTCTTGAAAAACCTCGAGATTGCAATACTGCGATTGCTAAAGCATCACCCATTGCCAAAGCTGCTGTGGTGCTAGCCGTTGGTGCAAGGTTATGGGGGCATGCTTCACGTTCAACTGCAACATCAAGACACACGTCAGCCGTTGTTCCGAGTTCGGATTTGCAGAAACCCGTAATCGCGATGAGTGGAACTCCCATTCGTTTAATTATCGGCAAAATAGTTATAATCTCAGGGGTTTCTCCAGAAGTTGAAATCGCCACTAGCAAGTCCCCCGGTGTAATCATTCCTAGGTCACCATGACTGGCTTCTCCCGGGTGGACGAAAAAGGCAGGGGTGCCAGTGCTGGCCAATGTGGCTGCGATTTTCCCCCCTATGTGGCCAGATTTCCCCATCCCAACGATCACTACCCGTCCTGGACAACTCAAGATTCGCTCGCAAGCCTCATGAAAGGATTGTCCAATACGAGCAGGTAACTGATTAAGAGCTTCACATTCGATCTGGATGACCTTTCGGCCAAGGGAGATGAAGTCGGTTGGGTTCAATGATGCAGACCGGTTTTTTGTTTAGAAGACAGCTATTCTACTGGAATGCAATGCCAGCGATGTCATTGTCCTTGGCGAGGTAATGACAAGATTAGGCCCTAGGAGGGTTAAAATGGGGGAAACCTGACAAAGTGACCAACATTCTAACTCTGGATTTTACCGCATAATGGTTAAGATATAGGCATGTCAAACCACCTGATGCAACTGTCGCAACTCAGTTTTGGATATCCTAATAGGGATATCTATCATGATCTTAATCTTCAGATTTCAAGTGGAAAGGTAACGGTGATTCTAGGGCCGAGTGGGTGTGGAAAGTCTACTCTGCTGGAGTTGATGACTGGACAATTGCAGCCGAAGACAGGCGAGGTGCGCTTTGACGGGATTTCGCTTGCCGACCTATCTCAGAACTGCCTTTATAGCATGAGACGTCGAATGGGGATGATGTTTCAAAATAATGCACTACTTAGCGATCTCGATGTTTTTGAGAATATAGCTTTCCCTATTCGAGAGAACACAAGATTGCCCGAGTCTTTGGTCCGAAATCTTGTTCTGATGAAATTACAGATGGTTGGCCTTCGAGGAGCTGTTCACCTGATGCCAACGGCACTTTCCGGCGGAATGGCCCGGCGTGTGGCGCTTGCCCGCGCGCTTGCATTAGATCCAGATTTTATACTTTATGATGAACCGTTTACCGGTCTCGATCCAATATCCAAAGGAGTTGTCGCTCAGTTGATTGGCAAACTTAACAATGTATTCGACACCACATCAGTTGTTGTTACCCAAGACGTGCAGGAAGGGCTTGCGGTTGCTGATCAGGTTATCATTTTTTCTGAAGGAAAAATTGTAGAAGAGGGCAGTCCGGAGCAAGTGATTGCGAGCGTGCATCCAGAAGTACGTCAGTTTCTTGACGCCGAGCCGGATGGACCAGTTCTTTTTCATTATCCGGCCTCTGAATACCAGGAACACCTTCTCGATACTCGTCGATGAATTGGGTGCGTCAACTGGGCGGTGTCAGTATATTGATTTTTAGGCATACTGGTTGTGCCGGAATGTTCCTTCCAAAGATTTTGAAGGGAACATTAATACTTTATCGACGACCTAATCTATTGCTGCAGCAGCTCTACTCTGTGGGCGTAATGTCAGTTCTCATCGTCGTGTCTGCTGGATTGTTTGTTGGCATGATGCTTGGGTTTCAGGGGTACTACA
>Ga0114999_10005450_pt1 | contig 15005 bp, 14 predicted proteins | sample ArcticOcean_MG_C_3_FD_89820 | JGI IMG/M metagenome (GOLD analysis project Ga0114999, IMG submission 89820) | Marine microbial communities from western Arctic Ocean - ArcticOcean_MG_CB8_126 | ecosystem: Environmental > Aquatic > Marine > Oceanic | place: Arctic Ocean: Canada Basin | collected...
CGCCACGACGGGACGATCGAGCGCGCGACGCTGAGCCAGATGTACCTCACCGAGGCGCTCGAGCGCGTCGAGGCGGACTCCGCCTTCGCTGGGGACATCGTCGCGATCGCGGGCATCGAGGAGATCACGATCGGGGAGACGCTCGCCGACCTCGATGACCCGCAGCCGCTGCCGGTGATCACCGTCGACGAGCCGAGCCTGTCGATGCTGATCGGGATCAACACGTCGCCGCTGTCAGGCCTCGAGGGCAGTCAGCTCACCGCGCGCATGCTGAAGGACCGGCTCGACACCGAGCTGGTCGGCAACGTCTCGCTGCGCGTCGACGATTCGGAACGCCCCGACGCCTGGCTCGTCCAGGGTCGTGGTGAACTTCAACTCGCCATCCTCGTCGAGACGCTGCGTCGCGAGGGCTTTGAGCTAACCGTTGGTCGCCCGAAGGTTGTCACTCGCGAGGTCGATGGCAAGGTCCACGAACCGGTCGAGGCGCTGACGGTCGACGTGCCGGATGACTACCTCGGTGTGGTGACGCAACTGCTCGCGCTCCGCAAGGGCCGCATGACGCAGACCGTCAACCACGGGACCGGTCGCATCCGCCTGGAGTACCTGGTGCCGTCGCGCGGGTTGATCGGCTTCCACACCGAGTTCCTCACCGAGACGCGCGGCACCGGCATCGCCCACCACGTTTTCCACGGCTACGAGCCGTGGCACGGCGATCTCCGAGGCCGTCCGAGCGGCAGCCTCGTCGCCGATCGCCGGGGCGTCACCACCACCTTCGCCCTGATGAACCTCCAGGAGCGTGGCTTCATGTTCGTCGGCCCGACGGTTGAGGTGTACGAGGGCATGATTATTGGCGAGAACTCCCGAGCCGGGGACATGGACGTGAACCCGACGAAGGAGAAGAAGCAGACTAACATGCGCGCTGCCGCCAACGATCAGACGGAGAAGCTCGTGCCGGCACGTCCGCTCTCGCTCGAACTGGCGCTCGAACTTCTCCGCGAGGACGAGTGCCTCGAGGTGACGCCGAAGTCAATCCGACCTCGGAAGGTGATCCTCGAGGCGAACAAGCGCGCCCGCGCGGCCTCGAAACGGGACCGACTAGGGTAGCCAACTCCCCTCCTCCCTCAGGCGTTCCGGCGCTGTCGTTTGGCAGCGGTGCGAGTCGGTTGTTTCGATAACACAAGTTGTTTGCGCGCGAAGGGAGGTCCCATGAGGCTGCTAAATATCCCGCGACCTCCGTCTGCGCCGATGTCGATCATTCACAGTGGCCGACGCGTTCGCACTAGTCAGTCGGTCGCCCGCTAAGACCGATAGGTCCGCACCGAGCGACTGACCGACCGGACGGAGTCCGGGGTGCTTCTCCATCCCAACATCGAACTGACGCGCTACGCCGCTGTGCACCGTGCTGACTGGTCGGCCCCCGCGGCGGCCCAGAAAATCGGCGCGAGCACGTTCATCGAGCGACTGTTCGAGGGCTACGACACTTCGCTCGCGGAGCGTCGTAGCGACCTCTCGACGTGGCAGAAGCAGTTGATAGCGCTCGCACGAGTGGCGGTGTTCAACCCGGAGATCGTTCTCGTGATGGACGAGGGACCGCCTCGATCGATCCGGAGACCGAGGCGGTGATCCAGGCGGGCATTCGCGAGATGATGACCGGGCGCTCCTCGAGCGTGATCGCGTACCGGCTGAACACGATCCATTCGTTCGGTCGATCGGATCGTCGTCCTGGGCCACGGCGAGGACGACGAGGAAGGTACGCATGAGGAGCTGCTCGCGCGCGGCGGCCAGTACCACCGGCTCTACGCGTTGCAGTATCAGGACGATGTACTCGTTGGCGGCGGCTAGCCAGTAGCATCCTCCCGACCTCGAACACCGGGTTCGAGGTCGGGAGGAGCGTCCGGATGCGGCTGGAGAACAAGGTGGCGATCGTCAGCGGAGCTGGCGGCGGGATGGGTGAGGCGATCGCGAAACTGTTCGCGACCGAGGGCGCGCAGGTCGTCGTGGCCGAGGTCGATGAAGAAGGCGGCCGGGCGACGGTCGCCGACATTGCCGAGGCAGGTGGAACCGCGGAGTTCGTCGCGACCGATGTGACCTCGGAGTCCGCGTGGGCCGAGGTAGTTGCTGCGACGGAGCGCGACTACGGCAGGCTCGACATCCTCGTGAATAACGCGGGCCTGAGCAGCAGCGCCTTCGCGGACCCGATGGACATCGAGGGCTGGAACGCGATCATTTCGGTGAACGCGACCGGGGTGTTCCTGGGGACGCGGGCGGCGATTCCGGCGATGCAGCGCGCTGGCGGCGGGGCGATCGTGAATATGTCGTCGATCCTCGGGTTCGTCGGGGCGGACAACGGGCACCCCGCCTATGCCGCGTCAAAGGGTGCGGTGCGGCTGCTGACGAAGGCCACGGCGGTGAATTACGGGCCCGAGGGGATCCGCGTGAACTCCGTTCACCCCGGGTTCATGCCGCCGATGCGGAGTGGCAACGTGCTGAGCTCCCTCGGACGTCGCGAAGTGGCGATTCAGGCGACCCCGCTACGCCGCACGGGCGAGACGATCGAGGTGGCGTATGCGGTGCTGTTCCTCGCGAGTGACGAGGCGTCGTTCGTGACCGGGACCGAGCTGGTCGTCGATGGGGGCTACATCGCGCGGTAGAGAGAGTTGGCGGATGTCGGGCTACCGCGCGAGGTAGCCCTGCCTAGATCGCGGTCGCTCCGTCGGGTCCGAGGCCCTGACCTGGGGTCGAGAGGAACGAGGAGCGGAACTGGAGGCCCCAACGGCCGTCGGCGTTCGTGAAGATCCAGAAGGTGTCGAAGCCCTCGTACTCGGCGTCGCTTTCGTCGCGTCGCGACTCGCGCAGGGCGAAGTGGACCTTGTCGGGTCCTGCCTGGACCTCGTTGATCGAGACGTTGACGGTGTGGTGCCAGCCTTCTGCTTTCAGGTTCACGGTCAGGGCGTCCTGCGAGGCCGCGAACTCGTCGGCGGTTGCCCACTCCATGAAGCGGTTGGCGGCGGTAAGGCGCACGTGCGGAAAGTTCATCTCGGCAACCATCGCCGCCGAATCGCGCGCGTTGAATGCTTCGTGCCAGCGGTTGAAAGCGGCGATTGCCTCGGATGCTGAGTCGGCCATTGATGCTCCTCGATACTGTGAAACCGGCGCGAGCGTCATGCTACCGAGGTCGATGCACGCTAGCGTGGCGATGGTCCAACATACTGATATGAGTCAGTCGTGCGCGCCGGCGGAAATCGAGCACTTAGCAGGGGGTCGTGATGGGTTCGCTGGTCAGCTACGAGTTCGACGATGGCATCGCTTCGATTGTGATGGACGACGGCAAAGTAAACGTGATGGCGATGGAGATGCAGGCGGAACTGAACGCCGCGCTCGATCGTGCCGCGGCGGACGGGGCGGCCCGGCGTGTTCTGCGCCGGCTTCGATCGTGACGTTGTGCTCGGCGGCGGTCCCGAGTCGAGTGCGATGGTGCGAGGCGGCTTCGAGCTGTCCGAGCGCTTGCTGTCGTTCCCGCGACCGGTCGTCATCGCCTGCACCGGGCACGCGATCGCGATGGGGCTCTTCCTGCTGCTGTCCGGCGACTACCGAATCGGTCCAGCAGGCGATTCTAAGTTGACGGCGAACGAGGTTGCGATCGGGCTGACGATGCCCGAAGCGGCGGTCGCCATCGCGCGGCAGCGCCTCACTCCGGCCGCGTTCGAGCGAGCGATGATCGTGTCCGACGTGTTCACACCCGAGAACGCGGTGGAGTCAGGGATCCTCGATCGTGTGGTTGAAGCCGACGACCTTCAAGGCGCCGCGCGCGGCACGGCGAAGCTGTTGACGACGCTCGATGCCGAAGCACACGCGGCCACGAAGCTGCGCGTACGCGCCGACTCGCTCGCGGCGATCCGAAGCGGAATCGAGGCATACGCGGGCCTCGGGCCTGACGACTAGCCGGCTGCGACGCCTTCGATGCGTACGGCCCCAGTCTCGACCAGTGCGTCGTAGCGGTCGCCGAGGCCGATCTCTTCGAGGATCTCACGCGCGTCGGAGCCGGGCGTGGGCGCAGGACGACCGGGAACGAGCGGAGTCCGCGACAGACGGGCGGCGGGGCCGGTGGTGGTGACCGGACCTCGATCCATGTGCTCGCGAGTCAGGCTGAGGCCGTGGTCGACGACCCAGGGGTCGAGCATCAGGTTGCGCGGGTCCTCGACGATGCGGTGCGCCCCGGCTCCGGCGTCGTCCAGCTTCGCCACCCACTCGTCGACGTTGCCCGTGGAGATCGCGGTCTCGAAGGCGCTCGCGAGCGCGTCTCCCTCGAGGCTGGCGATGCCCTCGAGGCCCGCGCTGGTCTCGAGCCGTTCGAGGTCGGCGCGACGGGCGCCGAGGAACAGCCAGCCATCGCTGGCTTCGTAGGCGCGGTGGAGTGGGCCGTCCCCGAGGGAGTCCTGGCCTCGCGCTTCGTCCCACACATGGCCGTCGTAGTCGGTGATGAACTGGGTCTGGAGCGAGACGCCGGTGTATGCCAACGCGCTATCGATGTGCTGGCCCTCGCCGGTGCGGTTGCGGTGGAAGAGCGCGAGCGCGACACCGTAGGCGCCCATGAAGCCGGTGCCGTAGTCGTTGATCGCATTGGTCTGAAGCGTCGGTGGTCCGTCGCCCCCGAAGCGGACCTGCATGCCGGTAGCTGCCTGGGCGAGCTGCTCGTGGCCCGGACGACCGGCCCATGGGCCGTCGTGCCCGTAGGAGTTGAGCGAGGCGTAGATGATGTCCGCTTTGCGCTTTCGCACGTCCTCGTATCCGATGCCGAGCCGATCGGCAACGCCCGCGCGGTAGTTCTGGACGATCACATCAGCACTGTCGAGGAGCTGCCAGAACGTCGCGAGGCCCTCGGTGCTCTTGAGGTCGAGCAGGATGCTGCGCTTCGCGCGGCTGACGTCGGTGAAAAATACGACCGAATCGCCTCGGTAGGGGGCGTCGATCTTGATGACGTCGGCGCCGTACTCAGCGAGGGTACGGCCAGCAGTCGGACCGGCGAGGACGATGCACAGATCGAGGACGCGCACCCCCTCGAGGGCTGAGCGCAGCTCCTCCTCGGTGGGCGCCATGGCGTCCTCCTCAGCAGCGGGGTTCGCGAGGATGGCGTCGCGATCCGCGTCGATTGCGTGGCGCGGGCGGACCTCGCCCGGTGTCGCGGACATGCGGACGTTGAGGCCGGGCTGGGCGGTCTGGCCGAGGATCGGGTCTGCGACGTCGACGATCATCTGTGAGCTGCGGGCGTGCTCGTGGGGGATCCACTCGGCGCTGGTGCGACAGACCGTGGCCTCAGAGCCTGCTTCCGCGATCAGGTCCTCCCACTCCTGCGCGGTGCGAGTCTTGAAGAGGGCGATGAATTTCTCGTCGAGCTTTTCTCGGCGTTCCGGTTCGAAGAGGCCTTCTTCCGTCCAGTCCGAGATACCTGCCCGTTCCATGAACTGAGGGACGTTCTGGTTACCGGCGTGGAACTGGACCCAGCGGTCGTCCCCGCAGAGGTACTGCGTGGTACGGAGACCTGCGAGACCGCGGATCGACATCGGGTGCTGACCTCGATAACCGAGAGCGCCGAACATGCCGTCGAACAGCGGGACCTCAATCTGTTGCCCGCGGCCGTCGCGGTCGCGGGCGACGAGGGCCATGCCCACGGCGGTCGCAGCCTGGAAGGCGGCGTAGGTCGAGGGGATCGGGATCGCGGTGTAGACCGGTCGAGGCGTGTCCTCCATCTGAAATACGCCGCGTGCGAAGTACGTGGCGGTCGCGGCGCCGACGACGCCTTCCCACGCTGCAACATCGCGTCGAGGGTCGTCGGCGGCGAAGCCGGGGAGCGAGGCGTAGATGAGCCGTGGATCGGCCTCGGTGAGCCTGTCGGCGCCGAGGCCGAGTCGATCCATCACGCCGGGTCGGAAGTTCTCGATCACGACATCGGCGCTGGCGATGAGCTGGCGCGCGTGCGCGAGGTCACCCTCGGACTTCAGATCCAGCACGATGCTCTGCTTGCCGCGGTTCCAGGTGGCGTTGGCCGGAGCGTCCCAGACGGGGCCGCCGGGTGGATCGACCTTGACGACATCGGCACCCTGATCAGCAAGCAGCATGCCGGTCATCGGACCGGCGATGTACTGTCCGAAATCGAGCACGCGTATGCCGTCGAGTGCGCCCATGGTTCCCCTTCGCAACTGAACGTGTCGGTGCTGGTTTGTCATCTGCGCAGCCTACCGGGAAGCGGCCGTCGCACCTACCTCGGACTGGCCACTCGCCGAGGATGTCGCGCTGGCGTGGACCGGCGTGAGGTCGACCGGGAGCTGCTTAAGACCGCGGAGCACGATGTGGTCCTTGTATCGCGGGTCCGCCACCAGACGGATTGTTTCGTAGCGCTGCAGTAAACGCCCGAAGGCGACCTGCCCCTCCATCCGCGCGAGCGGTGCACCGAGGCAGTGATGGATACCACGGCCGAACGACAGGTGCTGCTTGCTACCTCGGGTGATGTCGAGCCGTTCCGGGCGGTCGAACCGGGCCGGGTCGTGGTTGGCGCCGCCGAGTAGCAGGATCACCTGCTGGCCCTTCTTGATCGTCTGCCCGTGCCAGTCGATGTCCTCGAGGGCCGTTCGACCGTCGGTTTGCACGGCGCTGTCGTAGCGCAGGAACTCCTCGATCGCTGATTCCATCAGCTCCGGCTCGCGGCGCAATCGCTCTAGTTGTTCGGGGTGCTTCAGCAGCGCGAACAGGCCATTGCCGATCAGGTTCGTGGTAGTTTCGTTCCCGGCGATCAGGATCAGGCGGAGCGTGACCAGCAACTCGTCGTGGCTGAGCCTATCGCCGGCGTCCTCAGCTTCAATCAGACGGCTGATCAGGTCGTCGCGAGGTACCAGGCGCCGTTGCTCGATGATGCCCTCGAAGTAGGTGCCGAGCTCGGCGTTCGCCTCTTCCGCGATCGCCTGTTCCGGTCCCGTGATCGTCGGCTCGAGGGTGCGCGCGACCCGATCGGACCAGACCTTGAAGCGGGGGAGGTCCTCGCTCGGCACGCCGAGCAGTTCGGCGATCACCCGGATCGGAATCGGGACCGCGTACGCGTCGAGCATGTCGATGTGGCGTTCACCGGCGGTGACGCGGGCGGCGATCTCGTCGAGGTGCTCGTCGACGATTTGCTCGATGCGAGGCTGGAGCGCGGCGATCGCCCTCGGCGTGAACGCCATCGAGACCAGCGAGCGCATGCGCGTGTGGTCCGGTGCGTCGGTCATCAGGATCGAGCGCGCCTCGTTGAGGTTGGCGGCGCGGTCGCTGGCGGGCTGGTCCGCGTTCCGCGAATCGTTAGAGAAGCGCTTGTCGTCGCGGAGGACGGCGTCACAGTCCTCGTAACGGGTGAAGACCCAGGCGTTGATGAGCTGGCTGAAGTGGATCGGGTCCTGCGATCGGAGCTGGTCGTAGGTTTCGGTCGGCCGCTGATGGTAGCCGTCGTCGAGTGGATTCCAGACCGTACCGGTCTTGACTCGCTCCTTCAGCAACTTGCTGCGAATCACGACCGGGGTGACCGTCCGCTCGATCGCTTTCAGCAGGGATCTACGTACAGACATCGAAGCTCCTCCGGTGACGGCGAGTTTAGCTGGTCGGATGGCCGTCGTCAGTGGTCAGAGGAGATCGGTGCTGCGGTGGACGACGCGGTCAGGGGCGTGTGAGCCGTCCTCGGGGAGTCCGGTCGAACGGCCGTTGATCCAGATGCCATAGGTGCCGTGTCGCTGTGGCGCGGCGACGTCCCATTCGAGGTTGTCGCCGACGAACCAGGTGGTCGCGGCTGCCGCTGTCGACGTTGAAGGGCTCGATGTCGAAGTTTGCCGGGCACTCGAACCGCTCCGGGTCGCGATTCCCGGCTCCGTAGAGCATGAGCAGCGCCTGTCCAGCCTTCACGTCCGCGCGGCTGGTCGAGGTTTTCGGCCAGCCCTCCGATCGCGCGGTTGATCCGGTTCGTCGTGGTCTACGGCGGCGTTGGTGTTGACGATGGAAAGTCACCGATCTACGCGTGCGGTCCAATCACCGCCCCGGGCATCACCAAGACACCGCGCCCAAGCTCTGCGTACGGAGAGATCGAGGCGGGTGAATGGATGACGCTGAGCAAGCTCGCGCCCGCCTCGACGATCGCTTCCGATAGCTCACGCTACGGGTCGTTCTGCGTCATGGCCACGACGAGGGCGTCGCAGGCATCGAGGTGCCCTCGCCACTCGTTGGGCCCCCCGAGGATGGGGCGCTCGGATCCCTGCGGAGCGTCGGTGCTGTCATCAAGCACCCCCGCCACCTCGTGCCCGGCAGCGACTGTAGCATCGAGTACCACACGGCCTTGTACCCCCGGTACTCATCAGCACGATCACTATCGCCACGACTGGCCCCCTGGCGTCGTTTGCCCGATCGTTATCGTAGTCACCTTCGAGGCGGCTGGGCCGGAGTGGGCGGCATGCGGCTGGTCGCTGCTATGGAGGGCGCTCACCTCGGGACCGAGCGGCCAGATGGCGGGCCTCGAGTGTGTGGACGCGGTCGGATCGGGATGACGCCGAGCGAGGGCCCGTTTAGCATCAGTTCTATCCAGTGAGTTCGCGCTCCGGACTGCAACGGTGTGCTCGCAGGAAGTGTGACTGACGAATGACGTTCGTGATCACGTCACCGTGTATCGGAACCCAGGACCAGGCCTGTGTTGACGCCTGCCCGGTGGATTGCATCCACTTCGAAGATGGCGCCGACCAGATGCTGTACATCAACCCGATTGACTGCATTGATTGCGGTGCCTGTCAGCCGGCTTGCCCGGTCGACGCCATTTTCCCTGAAGGGGAAGTGCCCGGCGTCGAGGCGAAGTTCATCCAGATCAACGAGCTGTGGTTCGAAGACGCGGCGGCGGCTCGTGCCCAAGCTGGAGGCGGCGACGCACCCGCGGCGGCGCCCGCAGCGGAGCCTGTGGCCGCCCAGGCTCCTGTCGCCGAAGCGCCCGTTGCCGAAGACGCACCCGCCGTCGCCAGTGACGCGGCTGCCGGCGATCCACTTACTGAGGAAGCCGCACCCGAGCCGGAGCCCGAACCTGAGCTGGAAGAGATCGCTCCGTTCCGACAGGTGGCCGGATCGGCAGGAGTCACGTCGGCGGCGCGGCCGTACCAGCCTTCGCCAGTCGGCTTCGTCACCCTCGCCCTGTTTACGCTGATCTTCTTCGCGATGTGGGTGTTCCCGGGTCCCACTTCGATCACCCTCGGTGACATCGACGTGGGCACCACCGTCTTGCTGGGCGTTCCGATAGCGATGCTGATGGGTCTGATCTTCCTCGGGAGCCAGTGGTCCGCGCTCAGCCGGTTCGCGGCAGTGCACCCACGCAAGACGAAGAAGTGGCGACAGGGCGACCTAGAGTGGCGTCGGAGCGAGGAATCACGCCGCGCCGAGCTGGTGACGATCGTCAACCAGATCGCTACCGATCGCTTCCCGTACCCGGATGAGTCGAACCCGGAGCTGCGGACCTATGTCAATCTCCCTGAACCGCAGATGGCGGTTCAGGTGCAGGGCGAAATCGAGAAGCTCCTGCCTGACATTGTCGTGCTCGATAAGCCCGGCGGACGCCCGAAGCTGATTGCTCAGGTCGAATCCAGGGAGACGATGTCGCGCCAACAGGCGGAGTACGTCTGGGCGCGACTGGAAATGAAGGACGCGCCGCTGCTGCTGTACGTGCCCTCGGGCATGGCATCTGTCGCGAAGGACTACATGAAGGCTGCTGGCATCAAGAACGCCGAGGTACGCACCTGGCGGCGGCAGCCCGACCACACGAAGGTGCTTGAGCTGAACTAGAGCTCTCTCGCCGTCAGACCACCAACGAGGTCACGCTCAGCGTGGCCTCGTTGCATGTCCGGCCTCGGCTGGTCTGCGGGACCTACACTGCAGCTCATGAAGTAGATGGACCGACAACTGCTGATTCTCGGCTCCGGGCGGAGCGGCCGCTGCGTGCGATCGACTTCGCGGAGGAGTGCGAGTGCGCCGTGCGGACGATCTACCGCGACATCGAGGCGCTGTCTGCCGCCGGTGTGCCGGTGGCAGCGCAATCCGGCGAGGGCTACCGCATCAACTGCGCGGCCTCCTCTGCGGCTCATCGCCTTCACCGCAGAGGAGGCCGCGCAGTTGATGCGGGGAATCGATGCGTGACCTCGGCACCGAGGAACACGAGGATGCGCGGCGCGCCGCGCTCGCCAAGCTGGAAGCGGCGCTCCCGGACTCGACGCCGACCGAGGTCGCTTGACTGCAGGAGCGCGTGCGTGCGGAATCCTGGTCGCGGCGACCGGCCTCGGCGTGGGTTGGGCCCGCTGCCCCAGGCGACGCTCGAGGACCGCGTCGTCCAGCTGCGTACCACTCCTTCGGCGGCGACGAAGTGACAGAGCGCGAGGTTGAGCCGCACACCTGAGTTTCTACGGCGACGACTGGCACGCACGTGGCTACTGGCGGCTGCGTGAGGGCGGTCGCGACTTTCGCCTCGGGCAGGTGCGGCACGCCGAGGTGACAGACCAGCACTTCGAGCGCCGGGCGGAGCTGGCGCCCTCGGTCGAGCCGGTTGAGGTTCGCCCGATGACCGAGGTGAGGGTGTAGCTCTCGGAGTCGGCGCTGCCCTGGGCGCGCGAGGAGTTGCGGTTCGGCTTCCAGCTCGAAGAGCCCGCCGAGGGCGGTGCGGTCTTCGTCATCGAGTCGGGTGACTAACGCCGGTTCCTGCCGTGGATTCTGCGCTGAGATGCCGCCGGTGTCGTGTCGCCCGATGAGGTCGTCGCAGCCCTCGCCGCCGAGGCACGCGCGCTCGGTCGGGCCTATGTCGGGGCGTGACGAGCGAGGTCGACACGGGAGTTCTTCTCAGGCCCGTCGACTACTGACATCCCGGTGTCACAGGCCCTCGATGCGGTCCGATCACAAGCAAATGTCGAGGAGGACTGATCGATGGAAGTCACGAGTTTCAATGTCAACATCACGAGCGAGTACCCGGAGCGGTTGCAGGCCTTCTATCGGGACATGCTCGGTCTGCCCGCGTTGAAGGACATGGGTCAGGGTGCATTGGTTGCCGCAGGCGCGCCGTTCCTGATCGACGGCGACAGTGACACCACCGGCGACTCCAAGGAGCCGCAGCGGTTGTTGCTGAACTTCTTCGTGGGAGACCGCGCCGCGGAGCAGGTTCGGTTGGAAGCCGAAGGGGTGAAGTGCATCCGCCCGGCGGACACGGAGTACTGGGGTGGTGTGATTTCGACCTTCGTCGACCCGGACGGGAACTACGCCCAGTTGATCGAGTTCAAGCCCGAGTAGACGGCGGAGGCGGCGCGGGCGCCGCTGGGCGCTACGCGCTCTTCCCGGCTACTTCGGCGCGACGGCGGATAATTCGCGCGAGGACGCTACGGGGGGATGGCTCCTCGTGCGCGTCGTCGACGAGCACGATGCCGGCCATCGATGCGGTACGAACTGCCCAGCGAATCATCGCCGGCTGCTGATCGAGCTCAGCCTCGTAACGGACCTCAAAGGTTGGCTCGTCGATCTCGTCGGTGCGCCAGGCCTCGAGCAGTTCGAGGCTTGGCGCGATCTCGCGGTCCCACTGGTCAACGTGGCCGCGAGTGACGCCTCGGGGCCATGTCCGCGCGATGAGGTAGCGGAAGTAGGGCGCCTCGGGTAGGTCGTAGACCGACTCTGTGAAGATGTTCGGCCCGTCGTTCTCAGTGGTCACGCCGGTGCTTCATCCGTGCCCTCGGTCGCGGCGCGCGTCGCTGCCATCGCGCCGGGGAGTCCGAGGTCGGGTGTGCGGACGAGGGAGGCGAGCGCCGCGAGTTCGCCCGCGTGAGCGAAGGTGTGAGCTGCGGTACGCGCGGTCATGTACTCGAGCGTGAGGCCAACGAGGAACGGCGACAATCCGTCGAGCGGTTCGGGGAGCGGCACGCCGCGGAGGTCTTCGGCGGTGAGGCGCTTGAGGGTAGTCGCGCCTGACCGGTGGACCCGACGGAACGCCTCCAGCGCCTCGTCGAAGGAGGGCGGCGTGCCCGCGGCCTCGTGTTCGACGACCCACGGATCAGCAGGAGCACCCGTAGCGAATTGGTCGAGGTAGCTGACGTGTAGGGTAATGTGGAGCAGCGTCGCTACGCCTGGATTGAGGCGGCCGATCGCTCCACCTCGGCCGGGAGCCGGGAGGGCGTCGACGACCCGCGCGAACTCGGTCAACGCGTCGAGCATCAAGTGCGTGGCCAGCGGTGGTGCGCTCATCGCGACAGTCTATCGATGCGACGGATCAGTACCTAGATGGGGCTCAGATGTTCGCGTACTCCGCGGACGTGTGCTGGCTCTTCTGCACACGCCCGCAGAGTACGTGGCCTAGTCGTGCAACGCAGTATTGCGGCTACGCGGCTCGACGCACTCGCAGCGACGATTCCGGAATAGCTCGTGGCGGTGCGAGCCTCGGGAATCGGTCGCGCGGTAACACGCTGGGTGCGTTTCGGAGACTGTCGTGCGCCCATTGCTGCACGAGTAGCACGGTCGCCGCACCGATCAAGAGTCCCAGGACGATGGCAAAGATCATGTCTACCCCCTTGCCGCGACGGTCTGCGGGGCGCGGGCGGGAGCCGCGCTTCGCAAACCCCGTCACACGGCTTCGGAAGCGCCCGTTCGACCAAGAGATAGAACATGTGTGCGTTCCGAACACATGCAATGTAGAACAGGTGTGCGGATCGTGTCAACGCGACCCGACGAGGCGAAGCTGCTCTTTGAGGGCTACGAGCTCGGTCGCTCGGCCTAGGAAGCCTCGATGGTGGTCTGGCCACCGAGGTAGGGGTGGAGTGGGGCCGGAATCTTGATGCTGCCATCCTCGAGCTGGTGCTGCTCAAGCACCGCGGCGAGCGTGCGCGGGAGGCCGAGGCCGCTGCCGTTCAGTGTGTGCAGGTAAGCGATCGGCCCGTCTCCAGTGCGGTAGCGGAGGTTCGCTCTGCGCGCCTGGAAGTCGAGGAAGTTCGACACCGAAGACACCTCGAGCCATTCTTGAGCGCCGGGTGCCCACACATCGATGTCGTAGGTCATCGCCGAGGTGAAAGAGAGGTCCTCGGTCGCGAGACGCTGCACGCGATACTTGAGACCGAGGCTCCGCACGGTCTCGAGGGCGTGTTCGAGCAGCTCGTCGAGCGCGTCCCAGGAGCGGTCGGGCTTCTCGAAGCGGACCATCTCGACCTTGTCGAACTGGTAACCGCGCTTGATCCCTCGAACGGCGCTGCCGGCGCTGAACTGCTCGCGGCGGAAGCAGGGGCTGTAGGCAGTGTGGTGGATCGGCAGCGATCCAGCCTCGAGGATTTCGCCCGCGTACATGTTGGTGACCGGGACCTCTGAAGTCGGGATCAGCCACCGGCCGTCGGTCGTCTGGAACATGGTGTCGCCGAACTTCGGGAGGTTGCCGGTTCCGACGAGGGCGCTCTCGTTCACGAGGGCAGGGGGATAGACCTCGGAGTAGCCCTGCTCGCGATGGAGGTCGAGCATCCACGCGATCAAGGCACGCTGCAGGCGGGCGCCGTCGCCGCGCAGGAGATAGAAGTTCGCGCCCGAGAGCTTCACACCGCGTTCAAAGTCGATGATGCCGAGCTGCTCGCCAAGGTCCCAGTGGGGCTTGAGGCTCGTTTCTGGAGCGGGGTCGGTCCACTCGGAACGCGGGATCGGCTCTGGGAGTCGCTCCTCGGTCCCTGCTACCGGGTCACCATGGAGGATGATTAGGTTGTCGTCCTCGGTGCCCACAGGGACGTCGGGGTGCGGGAGGTTGGGCACCTCGAGCAGTAGCCCGTTCAACTCCTCGTCGACCGTCTTGAGCTGCGCCTCAAGGGCATTAAGGTCCGACGCAACGGCGCGTTGCTCGTCGATCAGCTTTTGACGCTCGTCCGGGTCCTTCGCTGCACCGATCGCCCTGCTCGCCTTGTTGCGATCGGCGCGCTTCGTTTCTACCTCGGTCAACAGGGAACGGCGCTGCTCGTCGAGTTCGACGATGCGATCGATCGACGTCGGAACCCCACGCTGTGCCGCGGCGGTGCGGAGGGCATCCGTCTGCTCGCGAATCGTCTGCAGTGACAGCACTATCTGGCTCCGATCGCGAGGCTGGCAGCGCGATTCGCCTCGATCGCTGCGATGCCCTGGAGACGTACATCTTCGCGCGGTGCTTGCTTGGTGTCAGATGCCGCGTGGTGGAGCGTTCGTGCTTTGCGCAGTTCATCTTCGGTCACCCAGCGCCACTCATGGCCGTCGATCGGTAGGTCGGCGGCCTGCCCCTCGGCCGCTCGTGTGAAGTAGATGAGGTCGATGTGCTGGTGCGCCTCGCGCAATCCGCCGTCGCCATCAGGCAGGTCGTAGGCGCCGATGTTCACTGGTGGCGGGAGCTGGGCAGGTTCGGCGTGGGCGAAGCGCGGCTCGGCGTTGAGCAGCTCAGCCTGGATGCCCGTCTCCTCGAGGATCTCGCGCAGCACGGCCTGGACCGGATCTTCGTCGGGTTCCACGTGGCCGCCGGGCGGGAGCCAGGCGTTGAGGCGGTGCCAGTGGAGGGCAGTGCGACTGCCCTGGGAGAGGAAGCCCGTGACGGTGAAGTGGCGTTGCATTGCGGCGGAGCGTAGCAATGGCCTCGGCGTGCAGCAATAAACTCGGGGAGCGTTCAGTCGACGGTGATTCCGCGGTCCAGCCAGTCGTGACTGAAGTCGCCGAAGCTGGAGATGACGGCGGACGCGGACGCCTGCGGGGCAGGTACGAAGGTCGCCTGACGGAGCTGGACGACCTGCATCCCGGCGGTCGAGGCGGATTCGATGCCGTGGATGGAGTCCTCGACGGCGATCGAGTATGCGGGGTCGACGGAGAGACGTTCCGCCGCGTGCAAGTAGAGGTCGGGCGCCGGTTTGCCGTGCTCGACATCGCGGACGGTGACAACCACCTCGAAGCGGTCGCGGAGGCCGGCAGCGTGCAGCGTCGCGTCGGTCCAGTCGGGTTGGGTC
>Ga0114999_10005452_pt1 | contig 15001 bp, 14 predicted proteins | sample ArcticOcean_MG_C_3_FD_89820 | JGI IMG/M metagenome (GOLD analysis project Ga0114999, IMG submission 89820) | Marine microbial communities from western Arctic Ocean - ArcticOcean_MG_CB8_126 | ecosystem: Environmental > Aquatic > Marine > Oceanic | place: Arctic Ocean: Canada Basin | collected...
TATACTAATTAATTTATGAAAAATATCTATTTAAATATATATAAACATAATTTAGCTAATCTTAAAAAAGCAAAAAAAAGTATAGAAAATAATAATATAATAGCTATACCAACAGAAACTGTTTATGGACTAGCTGCAAATGCATATTCAAAAAAATCAGTTAGCAAAATATTTAAACTTAAAAAAAGACCAAAATTTAATCCATTGATTGTACACTACAGAAACTTGGATGACTTAAAAAAAGATGTGGTCATTAATATATCCTTCTTAAAACTTTATAAAGCTTTATGTCCAGGTCCAATTACTTTTATTCTTAAGAAGAAAAAAAAATCTAAAATCTCAAAAATAACGAATGCAGGAAAAAAAACTATTGCAATTCGATTTCCCAAACACAAAGTTGCAAGAAATTTACTTAAAATTTTAAATGTACCTCTAGCTGCACCTAGTGCAAATTTATTTTCTAAATTAAGTCCAACGAGTCCTTATGATGTTTTTGATGAGTTTCAGAACAAAATAAAAATAATATTAGATGGTGGAAGATGTAAAGTTGGTTTGGAATCAACAATATTAGATTTAACAGGTCGCCCTAACATTTTAAGACAAGGAAGTATTACCCAACAAAAAATACAAAGTATTTTAAAAAAGAAAGTTTTCTGCAAAAAAAATATTAAAAAAATAAAAAGTCCTGGCCAATTAAATTTTCACTATTCTCCAGGAATACCTGTATTTATGAATAAAGTTTTGCCTAGAGAAAATGGTGCATTTATTAGTTTCGGTAAAAAATTTAAAGATAATAAAAATTATTTTAATTTAAGTAAAAAAAGTAATTTAAATGAAGCTGCAAACAATTTATATAAAATAATGAGAAAAATAAAAAAACTTAAATTTAAGTCAATAGCTGTTTGTAAAATACCCAGTATAGGTATAGGACTAGCTATTAATGAAAGGCTAAAAAAAGCTTCCTACAAATGACAAACTTTGCAATTGAGATTAATAAATTAACCAAAAAATACAAAGATATTTTAGCTGTAAATAATTTAAATTTTAAAATAAATAAAGGTGAAATAATTGGTCTTCTTGGACCAAATGGTTCTGGTAAATCTACTACTATTGGCATGATGTTAGGTTTGATTAAACCAACATCAGGCAATGTGCTAATTGATGGTCAAGATATTGAAAATAATAGAACGGAATTATTAGAAAGAATGAATTTTATATCCCCTTATATTGAACTCCCAAAAAAATTAACTATAGAAGAAAACCTTGAAGTTTACGGAAGAATGTATGGTGTAAAAAATTTAAAAAATAAAATTATTGATTTAATGAGTAAATTAAATTTAAATAGTTTTAAAAAAAGAAAAACAGGTGAGCTTTCTTCGGGTCAAAAAAATAGAGTTTCTTTAGCTAAAGCTTTAATAAATGAACCAGATATTCTTCTTTTAGATGAGCCTACAGCAAGCCTTGATCCTGATGTTGGTGATTATGTTCGAAGTTTTATTGAAGAATTTGCTTCAAAAAAAGATACTACAATTTTATTAGCGTCTCATAACATGGCTGAAGTAGGTAGATTGTGTAACAAAGTAATGATGATGAAAAATGGAGCAATAATTGATAGTGGCAGTTGTAATGATCTAATAAGTAAACATGGAAGAAAAAATTTAGAAGAAGTATTTTTAAAAATAGCTAGAGAATAATATGAGATTTTATAGAATTTATGCATTATTTTTACGACACTTTTATTTAATTAAAAGTTCATTTCCTAGAATTTTGGATTTAATTTATTGGCCTACAATTCAAATTATTCTATGGGGTTTTATTTCAAAATTTTTCACGATGCATAGTGAGTATTACAGTAATACCGCAGGTGTAATTTTAAGCTGCGCAATTCTTTATGACTTTTTATTTAGAACTAGCATAAGTTTTAATATGTTATTTTTAGAAGAAATTTGGAGTAGAAATTTTACTAACTTGTTTATTGCCCCTTTAAAAATCAGTGAAATTATTACTGGATTAACTGCTACAGCTTTAATCAGAACTTTGATTGGAATAATCCCTGCAATAATTCTTGCTACACCTTTTTTTGGAGTTACATTATTTAAATTAGGCCCATCATTAATACTACTTTTCTTAAATTTATATTTATTTGGAATAACATTAGGACTTCTAGTTGTTTCAGGGCTTCTTAAATATGGACCTGCTTTTGAAAATGTAGCATGGTCATCACTTTTTCTTTTAGCGCCCTTAGGATGCATATACTATCCGTTATCTATTTTACCAGATTGGTTACAAATATTAGCAAAAGGTTTACCTTTGGTTTATATATTTGAAGAAGTGAGATCTATCTTAATAAATAATGTTGTAGATTATAGAAATATTCTATCAGCTTTAGTATTAAACTTTATTTATTTTACATCAGCAGTTTTAATTTTTTATTCTGCTTTTAATGAAGCGAGAAAAAGAGGCACGCTAGTAAATATTGGAGAATAAATTTAATGAAACTATATGATTGCTGCATGTACTTTGATGAAGATTTAATGCTTGATTTAAGATTAAATATTTTAAATAGTCATGTAGATAAGTTTATAATAGCTGAAGCAACTAGGGATCATTCGGGTAAAGAAAAAAAATTAAACTTTGACCTTAAAAATTTTTCTAAGTTTAAAGATAAAATAGAATATTTAATAATAGACGATTTACCAATACATGTAGAATCTAAAAAGAAAAACTGGACATCAAATCATTGGCGTGATCAATATCAAAGAAATGCATTAACTAGAGGTTTTGAAGATTCAAATGAAAATGATTTGATAATGATATCAGATATTGATGAAATACCAAATCCTAAAAAAATTTTAGATTTTAAAATTAAAAATAAATACGCTTGTTTTATGCAAAAAAATTTTCAATCTAAGTTAAATCTATTAAATGTGTCAGATAATTATTGGATGGGTACAAAAATCTGTCAAAAAAAATATCTTAAATCACCTCAATGGTTAAGAAATATAAAAACAAAAAAAAGACCTTTTTGGAAATTTTATAAACCTAAAGAACCTCAGTTAATACTTGATGGGGGTTGGCATTTTAGTTTTTTAAAAAAACCAAATAGTATAGCTAAAAAAATTAAAGCTTATTCTCATCAGGAGTTTTATAAAGATGAATTCATAGATGAAAAAAAAATAGCATTAAGAATAAAAAATAATCAAGATTTATTTGATCGAAATATAAAGTATAAAATAGTAGAAATAGATAAGAGTTTTCCAGATTATATATTTAACAATATTAAAATGTTTCAAGAGTGGATAATTTAGTTGGTGCGCCGCATAGGAGTTGAACCTATAACCTCCAGATCCGAAGTCTGGCGCTCTATCCAGTTGAGCTAGCAGCGCTTTAATACTTAGTTTATACATTATATGTAAATAAATATGAAAAAAAAAATGTTTCAAATAGCAGTATCTTTAAATTCGGAAGGTCAAAGACTTGATAAATTCTTACAATTAAATTTAAAAGAATATAGCAGAACTAAAATACAAGACTTAATTAAAGATGGTTATGTCAAATTAAACAATGAAGCAGTTTTCGAAACTAAAAAAAAAATAAAAGAAAAAGATAAAATAGAAATTAATTACCCCTCTCCTAAAGAAACTCATATAAAGCCTAATAAAATTTCATTAAATATTTTATACGAAGATGATGATATAATTTTAATTAATAAATCTCCTGGAGTTGTAGTTCATCCAGGTGCAGGAAATTATGAAAATACAATTGTAAACGGACTACTATTTCATTGTCAAAAAAAACTCTCAAAGGTAGGTGGTAAACTTAGACCTGGTATAGTTCATAGAATTGATAAAGATACTAGTGGAGTTATTGTGGTAGCTAAAAATGATTTAGCCCACGTTAATTTGTCAAAACAGTTTAGCGATCACACAATAAAAAGAACCTACGAAGCTTTAGTTTGGGGTGTGTTAAAACCATCTGTAGGTAAAATAAATGAAAATATTTCTAGAAGTTTAAGAAATAGGCAACTTATGGCAGTGAGAAGGGATAAGGAAAAAGGTAAACACGCTATTACAAATTATAGAACTATAAAAATTTTTAGAAATATAAATTTACCAAAAATAAGTCTTATTGAATGCAATCTAGAAACAGGTAGAACACATCAAATAAGAGTTCACATGAGTTTTAAAGGAAATTCTATTATAGGTGATAGATCATATGGAAAATTAAATAAAAAATTTAAAAATATTGATATTAATGTAGAAAAAAAAATAAATAATTTTAAAAGACAGGCGTTGCATGCAAAAAGTTTAGGTTTTGTGCATCCAAAAACGGGTAAAAATGTATTTTTTGAAGCAGAAAAACCTAAAGATTTTGACATACTGATTAAAAGCCTTAAAAAAGCTAGCATTTAGACATCTTGTATTTGCCATAATTTGATAATACATATTCCAATACTAACATGAAGACAAAAACAACTAACATAAACCTGCCTTCTATAACACTAGAGGGAAGTCTATCTAATTATTTAGCTCAAATAAAAAAGTTTCCTATGCTTGCCCCCGAAGAAGAGTACATGCTGGCAAAAAGATATAAGGAAAGAGATGATCTTAAATCTGCTCAAAAATTAATTACTAGTCACTTGCGTTTAGTTGCTAAAATTGCAATGGGTTATAAAGGTTATGGATTACCGGTCAGCGAATTAGTTTCAGAAGGAAATATTGGCTTAATGCAAGCAGTTAAAAAATTTGATCCTGAAAAAGGTTTCAAACTAGCTACTTATGCTATGTGGTGGATTAAAGCTTCAATACAAGAATATGTTCTTAGATCCTGGAGTTTAGTAAAAATGGGTACAACAACAGCTCAAAAGAAACTTTTTTTTAATTTAAAAAAAATAAAAAACCAATTATCAGCTAATGAAGAAGGTGACCTAAAAGAAGAACATGTTGATGAGATTTCAAAAAGATTAAATGTTAAAAGAGAAGAAGTTATTTCAATGAATAGAAGGTTGGCTGGAAAAGAAAAATCTTTGAATGCTCCAGTAAATGATGAGGGGGCAACTGAATGGCAAGATTGGATTGTTGATAGTAAAATTGACCAAGAATTACAATTTTCAAATAAACAAGAATTATCTGAAAGAAAAAATCTAATGGATTTGTCTATGAGTGTTTTAAATATAAGAGAAAAAGAGATATTGACTGCAAGAAGATTGTCAGAAGACATTCTTACTCTAGAAGATTTAAGTAAAAAATATAAAATCAGCAGAGAAAGAGTTAGACAGATAGAAACAAAAGCTTTTAAAAAACTGCAACAAGCTGTGCTAAACTCAGCAAAAAGTAATATTCTTCTTCCTAAAAATTAATTTTTTTAAAAGGATTTTCTAATAGAATCGTATCTTCTCTTTTGGGACTAGTGGAAATGCTAGATATATTAACGCCACAATAATCTCTAATAAATCTTATATATTTTTGAGTATTCTTAGGAAGTTCTTTCCATTTTTTAATACCACTTGTATTTTTTAACCAACCATCAAATTTTTTATATATTGGTTTTACCTTTCTTTGGTCGCTTAAAGAACTAGGAAAATAATCAATCTTCTTTCCATTAAGTTTGTAAGCTACACACACATATATATATTTTAATTCATCTAAAACATCAATTTTGGTGAGAGCAATTCCTTGTGTTCCTGATATAATACATGATTGCTTAACTAAAACAGCATCGAACCATCCGCATCTTCTTTTTCTATTAGTGACTGTACCAAATTCTTTACCTTTTTTACCAATTTTATTACCTATTGAATTTTTTAACTCTGTTGGAAAAGGACCTTCTCCAACCCTTGTTGTGTAGGTCTTCACTATACCCAGGATATAATTAATTGTATTTGGTCCACACCCTGATCCAGTTGAAGCTGCGGCCGCAACAGTATTTGAAGATGTAACAAATGGATATGTTCCATGATCTATATCAAGAAGCATTCCTTGAGCTCCTTCAAACACAATTGTTTTTTTTTTCTTTTTAAATTCATCTATTTTTTTCCAAACAGGTTTTGAAAAATTTAATATTTTAGAAGAAATTTTTCTTAAACTGTTTATTAATTTTTTTTTATTTATTAATTTTTTTTTTAAACCTTTTCTTATAGAGTTGTGATGAAATATAATCATATCAATTTTTTTTGATAAATTTTCTATGTTCGCTAGATCTATTACACGGATTCCTCTTCTACCAACTTTATCTTCGTATGCTGGTCCAATACCTCTTCTTGTCGTTCCTATATTGTCAGTATTTTTAGCATCCTCTCTAATTCCATCTAGTTCACCATGTAAAGGTAAAATTAATGTTGCATTTTCTGAAATATATAAGTTTTTCTTAGTAATTTTTATTCCTAACTTTTCTATTTCTTTAATTTCATCCAAGAGAGCCCATGGATCAATAACTACGCCATTACCAATAATTGAAATTTTATTTTTTCTAACAATCCCTGATGGTAGTAATCTTAATTTGTATGTAATATTATTAACTACAAGAGTGTGACCTGCGTTGTGCCCACCTTGAAATCTAACTATTATGTCGGCTTTTTCTGAGAGCCAATCTACAATCTTACCTTTCCCTTCATCACCCCATTGTGCGCCAACAACAACTACATTAGTCATTACTATTCCTCATATTAAATGAAACTAGATGATTTAGAGGGCCAAAACCTTTGCCGTAACCTGGTGCAGTTATAATTGCTTGATCTACGTATTTCAGAGAAGTTTTGCATGATTTATATATGTTTTTTTTTTGAGATAAACATGTTGCTAGAGCTGATGAAAGAGTGCAACCGGTGCCATGAGTATGTCTAGTTTTAATTTTCCTTTTTGGAAAAATTTTTATTTCTTTATTTGAAACTAAAATATCAAAAATCATTTTATTTTTTAGATGACCACCTTTTAATAACACATTCTTTGCTCCCATGTTGATGATTTTTTTTGCTGCTATTATCATGTCTTCTTTATTTAAAATAGAACAGCCTGTTAATACTTCAGCTTCAGGAATATTAGGTGTCACTACATTACATAAGGGTAAGAGCAGTTTCTTTAAATATTTGATTGATTTGTCATTAACTAATCTAGAACCGCCTTTAGATATCATGACTGGGTCTAAAACAATATTTTTTATTTTATATTTTTTTAAAATTTTGTGAACACATTTAACTATACTAGTATTATGAAGCATACCAATTTTTATAGCATTAGCACCAATATCTTCTAAAACCATTGTTATTTGTTTTTTAACATTTTTTGTTGGGATGGAGGTAATTTCTTTTACTCCTTTAGTGTTTTGACATGTTACAGCTGTTACGGCAGTCATCGCATAACTACCCAGCGCTGTTACTGTTTTAATATCTGCTTGTATACCTGCGCCACCCGATGAATCTGATCCTGCAATTATCAAAACTTTTGATTTAGGTTTCACTTTATTACTGAGCTCTTAATTATTTTTATACACTTTAGTATTAACTTTTTATTATAAGATTCTGCCATAATTCTTATTTTTGGTTCTGTTCCTGATTTTCGAACCAATAGTCTTCCAAATCCTCTTATAAGTTTATTAGCTTTTTTTATAGCATTTTTGCATTTAGGTTTATTGATTATATTTTTATCTCTAACAACTACATTTTCTAATATTTGGGGCAAAGGGCTAAAAGAGTTAAGAATTTTACTAGCCTTTTTTCCTTTTCTTAATGAAAACAAAACTTCTAATGCAACCATCAAACCATCACCAGTAGTTGCAAATTTCCCTAGTATTATGTGACCAGACTGCTCTCCACCTAAGTTGAAGTTAAATTTTTTCATTTTTTCTTTTACATATCTGTCTCCAACTTTGGATCTAGAGAATTTAATTTTTTCTTTTTTTAAAAAATTTTCTAGTCCATAATTGGACATTAAAGTTCCAATTACTCCACCTTCCAAAATTTTTTTTGACTTCCATCTAAGAGCGAGCATCGCAATAATTTGGTCTCCATCTATAATTTTACCATTTTCATCACACATTATAATTCTATCAGCGTCACCATCAAAAGAAATTCCAATATGAGCTTTATTTTTTTTAACAGCTAATTGAATTTTATATGGATATGTAGATCCACACTTTTCATTAATATTAAAACCATTGGGTTTAACTCCTATTGATATTACCTTTGCTCCAATATCTTTAAGTAATTTAGGTGCAGCAATGTAGCCCGCTCCATTTCCACAGTCTAAAACTATTTTTGTACCTTTTAAATTAAAATTATTTGGAAAATTTTTTTTTATTATTTTAATATATCTATCGTTACCGTCTTCAAGTCTTTTTACTCTTCCTAATAACTTGGGATTTGTAAGTTGTTTAGTATTTTTACTATCTATTAATTTTTCAATTTTTTTTTCGATTTTATCTGATAATTTTAGTCCATCTGGTCCAAATAGTTTAAGCCCATTATCATAGAAAGGATTGTGAGATGCGGTAATCATAATTCCCATATTAGCTTTCATTGACTTTGTCAGCATTGCAAGTCCATTAGTTGGTAGTGGTCCTAATGTTAAAACATGCATGCCTCCCGAAGCTAAACCCGAAACTAAAGCTGGCTCTAAAGTATATCCTGATAATCTTGTATCTTTTGCTATTATTGCGATTTGTTTTTTTTTCTTTTGATTTTTAAAATAAGAAGCTGCTGCCAAACCAAAATTAAAAAACTTTTCTCCAGTAATGTTACCTTTGTTAACGGTGCCTCTTATGCCATCTGTTCCAAAATATTTATTCGCCATGAATTAATTTGTGTTTAAAATTTTATTAAAAACTAATATTCCTTGATTAATTTCTTTTACATTATGAACTCTAAATAACTGAACTCCTTGTAAAAGTCCATTTAACACTGCAGCAAGTGTACCACCTGTTCTATCTGGAGTATCAAATTTTGTTACGATATGTTCTATAAATTTTTTTCTAGAAGGTCCAATTAATATTGGACAACCTAAACTATGAAATACTGAGATCTTGGACATGATTCTCAAATTATGATCTAAATTTTTACCAAATCCTATGCCCGGATCTAGTATAATAAATTCTTTTCTAAATTTTTTTTTTCTAAAAAAATTTATTTTTTTTTCAAAAAAATCATAAATATCTAATAAAACATCATCGTACTTTGGATTAATTTGCATTGTATTTGATGTTCCTTTCATATGATTTAAAACTAATGGTATATTTTTTGAATTAACAATATTAAAAGAGTTTTGATCATAATCAAAACCTGAAATATCATTAACAATATTAATTCCTTGATCTATTGCTTTTTTCATTACATAAGATTTTCTTGTATCCAGAGATACGATTATTTTAGGAAACTTTTTTTTAATTTTTTTTATAATTTCTTTTAATCTATTCCATTCTTTCTTTTCATTAACAGTTTTTGAACCTGGTCTAGTAGACTCTCCACCAATATCAATGATTGAAGCTCCACTTTTTATCATTAAATTTACTTGTTTAAATGCTCTTGATTTTTTAAAAAATAAACCTCCATCTGAAAAACTGTCTGGCGTTATGTTAAGAACCCCTATAACTTTAGGCCCATCTAGTTTAATTCCGCAAATTTTTTTTCTCGCAGATGTGATTTTTTTTAAATCACTGTTAACTGAAGATTTGATTTCTTTGTTTAAATTTTTTAATTCAGAAATTTTATATATAGTACTTTTTGTTGAAGATTTTTTTTTTCTTTCAAAAATTTCTAATTGGTCAAAGGAAATATTTACGTTACCCGCTAAAGGTAATGCTTTTTTATTTTTAATTAGTTTTTTAGCATAATTACCATAGTAGAAATTACACGGTCTTGTGTAATATTTTCTCATTAAAATTAAATTGCAGGTTTTGGCTTTAAGCCTAAAGATCCTAAAACTGAAGTTGCTTCTTTATCTTTGTTTTCTTCATCTTTAGTTCTTTGCGGTTCTATATTTTTGTATATTAAGTTTTTTATTTCTTCACCACTTAAAGTTTCATATGTAAGCAGTGCTTTTGCTATCTTATGTAAATCATCAGATTTTTCTGTTAAAATTTTTTTAGCCCTTTGATACCCATGGTCAACAATTTTTTTAACCTCTACGTCAACTTTTCTCGCAGTTTCTTCAGACATATGTTGTTGTCTTGCTATTGATCTTCCTAGAAAAACTTCTTCTTCATTATCGCCATAAGTTAATGGTCCAAGTTCATTGCTCATTCCAAACTTTGTAACCATGTCTTTTGCCAGTTTGGTTGCCATTTGTATATCCGATGAAGCTCCAGAAGTAACTTTATCATGCCCAAATATCATTTCCTCTGCAACCCTTCCACCCATTGCTTTTGAAATATTGGCTTCTATATATTCTCTAGTATGAGAGTATTTATCTCTTTCTGGTAAAGTCCAGACTACTCCTAATGCTCTACCTCTTGGTATAATAGTAGCTTTGTGAATGGGGTCAGATGCTTTCTCATTTAAAGCAATTATTGCATGACCTCCCTCATGGTATGCTGTTAACTTTTTATCATCTTCTGTCATTACCATTGATCTTCTCTCAGCACCCATCATTACTTTATCTTTAGCTTCTTCTATGTCAGACATTGTGACTATTCTTTTATTTTTTCTTGCTGCTAGAAGAGCAGACTCATTACATAAATTTGCTAGATCAGCTCCCGAAAAACCTGGTGTACCTCTAGCAATTGTTCTTAATTTAACATCTGGTCCTACTGTAATTTTTTTTATATGTACTTTCAGAATTGCTTCTCTGCCAACAATATCTGGATTTGAAACAACTACTTGTCTATCAAATCTTCCAGGTCTTAATAAAGCTGGATCTAAAACATCTGGTCTGTTAGTGGCTGCTATAATTATTACACCTTCGTCAGTATCAAAACCATCCATTTCAACTAATAACTGATTTAAGGTCTGTTCTCTTTCGTCATTTCCTCCACCAAGCCCTGCACCTCTACTTCTTCCTACTGCATCAATCTCATCTATAAAAATTATACAAGGTGCATTTTTTTTTCCCTGCTCCATCATATCTCGGACTCTTGAAGCTCCTACACCAACAAACATTTCAACAAAGTCAGAACCTGATATTGTAAAAAATGGTACGTTAGCTTCCCCTGCGATTGCTCTAGCTAATAAAGTTTTTCCAGTACCTGGTGGTCCAATCAAAAGAGCACCTCTTGGCATTTTTCCACCTAATCTTTTAAATTTTCTAGGATCTTTTAAAAATTCTACTATTTCCTCAACCTCTTCTTTTGCTTCATCAATTCCCGCAACATCATTAAATGATATTTTACCTCTTGTTTCTGATAAGAGTTTTGCTTTAGATTTGCCAAATCCCATAGCTCCACCTTTTCCACCTTGCATCTGTCTCATGAAGAACACCCATACTCCTATAAGTAAAAGCATTGGAAACCAAGATAAGAGTACTCCTAGCAAAGATGGCATTTTATCATCTAGAGGTGATGCAGTTATGCTAACTCCTTTTGAGGTTAATTTTTCAACTAAATTTGGATCATTTGGAGCATAAGTATTAAATACTGAGCCGTCTGATAATATGCCTTCAATATTGTTTCCTTTGATATTTACTTGAACAACCCTTCCTTCTTCAACATTTTCTAAAAAATTTGAAAAAGCAACTTTTTTTACTAATTGAGGTTGGTTTGAATTTTGAAAAAGTTGAAAAAGTCCAACTACTAAAAGGACTATTATTCCCCACATCATTAGATTTTTTAAATTCATATCTTAAAGATAATCATTATTTTTAACTAAACAAGTAGCATTTGGTCACTTATATTATCAAAAAATACATAAATTTACAGCCTTAAAGGCTTTTTTTTGTCTTTTTTTCTTTTGATATAGAAACAAAGTTATTTTTTTTTTCAATTAAACACCCTCCTAACGTAGATGTTTTAAATTTATTTTTTTTTACTCTATTAATAAGATTTATTATTTTTTTTGATCTTGGTGGATAATATGAGCCAGATATTAAAGATAAAATGTCAGCGAATGATTTAAATATAATTTCACCAGATTCATCCAAAAATATATTTTTATTTATTACACACTTATGCGTTGATAAAAAAGAAACATGTTTACTTAAAGCTTTATTTTTATAAAAATTTATTGCTTGATTTGCAGACAAAAGATTATTAATTGTTTTAATAATTTTATTAGTATCTAAGCCTTCTTTTTCCATTTCACTCCTGTAATTTCTAACTCTAACTCTTAAAAAATTTTCATTTTTATTCGAAGGATCTTTTATATAAGTCTTAAAATAATTTAAAGTTACAAGTTGCAAATCTTTTTTTTTAAAATTTAATAAAGGTCTTAAAATTTTTAAATTATTATTATATTTTGATACTTCCGACATCGATGATAATCCTGTTAAACCGCTACCCCTTATGAGCCTTATAAAAAAGTTTTCGATTTGGTCGTCTAAATGATGACCTGTAAGTAAGAATTTGATATTATTTTTTAAACAATATTTTGACAATAAAGAATATCGCATATCTCTAGCATTTTTTTGAATATTACTTTTTGGAACTTTTCCTTTCCACTCAAGGACTTTACTTTTTATTTTTTTTAAATTTAAAATTTTCTTAACCTTAAGAGATTCCTCTTTAGATTCTTTTCTAAGATTGTGATTCACAATTAAAAAATGTATTTTGTTTTTAAATTCATTTTCGTATAACTTACTCAAATATGCTAAACATAAGCTGTCAGAACCACCTGAAACTGCTACAGCAAAAATCTCTTTTTTGATATTTTTAGAAATTATATTTTTAAATTTGACGTAAAAATTTTTTGTTTTTGAGTTTTTAATTAATAAATTTTCTCTCTCAACTTTTCTTTTCACAATTAAATTTTTTCTTTTCATACTCTGCTTTTTGAATAACAGATTGATTGGCTTTTGGATATTGTGTTTTAACTCCTACAATCATAGAACATCCTTGTTCCTTTTCCCCTATTTGAACTAACATAACACCTAATTTTAATAAATTTATAGGAGCTTTACTGCTTTTGGGATATTTTTGATATCCATCTAAATATGCTGTTGCAGCATCTTGATAAAGTTGACGAACTCTAAAAGTTTCTCCATACCAATACTGAGCATTTCCCGCTAATTCATGTTTAGGATTTGTTTTAACAAATTCTATTAAAGCATATTCGGCCATTTCATAATCTCCAACTTTCAAAAAACTTACTGCAAATTCGTACTGTTCACCTGGTGATGAATCTGGAAGAATTTTTTCTGTTCGTTCGGCTTGTTCAGTAATAACGGTTCCCACTGATTCTATAGATTGTGTTTGCTGTACCCGTTCTAAAGAAGCTACATCACTTTCAGTAATTCCCCCCAAATCTTTTGGTTCATCACTTCCTGGTAATTTCTTTTTTTTACTAACATTATTTTTTTCTTGAGTTGATCCTGATTTTTCTAAATCTTGAAATCTCATTTGATTATCTGATTGTAGTTTAGTAATTCTGTTTGATAACTTGTCTAATTTAAAATTAATTTTTTCAAAATTATTAGTTAAAGTTGTAAATTGATCTTCTAAGTCTGATAACTTTAATAGATGCTTAGTCAAAACATCTCCATTACTAGAATTAATTGTTGTGCTAGAATTGCTGATTTGGGAATCCTGAGAGTATACAGCTTTCTCTAAAGTTTTAATATCGCTCTGTAATTTATTTAACATTTCTAGAGCTGAGCCAATCTCTTCTTCAGCAAATGATTTCTGTGAAATCGAAAAAGAAATTGCTAAGTATATAAATATTCTTATTAAAAAAATTAAAATCTTATTCATTATGAATTTGATATTTAAAAAAAATGGCAAAAAAAAGACCTCCAAAAAATATATTTTTGGAGGGCTAATTTAAAATTTTAGTTAACTTATTTAACTTTAACTGTTACTGATCTTCTGTTTTGTGACCATGCTAATGGAGAACTTCCAGAATTAACTGGTCTTTCTTTTCCATAGCTTATAACTGTTATTTTGCTTCCAGATATACCATACGTCATCAGATAATCTTTAACCCCATTAGCTCTTCTTTCTCCTAATGCTAAGTTATATTCTCTAGTTCCTCTTTCGTCAGCATGACCTTCAACTGAAATTGAAACATCTTTTTTTCTGATCCAAGCTGCTTGCTTACGTAAAGTGTCTCGAGCTGCTGTAGTCAAAGTTGATTTATTAGTTGCAAAGAAAACTCTATCTTTTACTCCTGATGCTAAGAATTCTACAGTATCACTTCCTGTATATACATCTCCTTGCATTTTTCCTGATTTTTTTGTTGCTGTGGCACATGCAGTTAAAACTAAACTTGCAAAAACAACTATTAAAATTCTTTTTAAATTCGGCATTTTTTTCATATAATGTTTCTCCTAATTATTTAATTCTTTATACATTAAAAACTTACTATAATATTTCAAAATACCGTTCAAGTTGCAAGTTAAATATATACATATAAATACCTACTTTGATAGCAAAGAGGACCAAGATGGGTCTGATCCATCTGTTTCTGTCTCTATCATTCTTTCATTATACCCCGTTAAATCAATCGACCAAAGTTTAGCAGAAAATCCCTTTCCTTCTGAATCTGACTTAGTTTCTCTATAAAAAATTAATACTCTACCATTAGGAGACCAAGAAGGAGCTTCTTGATAAAAGTTTTCTGTTAACAACCTCTCTCCGCTTCCATCTGGTCTCATTACTCCAATATAAAATTTACCTTTATGAACTTTTGTAAATGCAATCAAATCTCCTCTTGGTGACCAAACAGGTGTTCCGTATAAACCTTTTCCAAAAGTAATTCTTTTGACATTCGATCCATCGTTTCTCATTACATAAATTTGCTGCAAACCACTTCTGTCTGAATTAAAACAAATATATTTCCCATCTGGAGAATAAGAAGGAGAAGTGTCAATTGAGGTATGTTCTGTAATTTTTTCAACCATTCTCGTTTCTATATTCATCGTATAAA
>Ga0114999_10005453_pt1 | contig 15000 bp, 14 predicted proteins | sample ArcticOcean_MG_C_3_FD_89820 | JGI IMG/M metagenome (GOLD analysis project Ga0114999, IMG submission 89820) | Marine microbial communities from western Arctic Ocean - ArcticOcean_MG_CB8_126 | ecosystem: Environmental > Aquatic > Marine > Oceanic | place: Arctic Ocean: Canada Basin | collected...
GAGTCGAGGTTGCGTTTGTGCCTCATTTAGGGTTGGGTGTTGCCTTGAAAATTGATGACGGTGCCCGGCGTGGCGCCGACGTTGCCATGGCGGCGGTGTTGCAGCATTTAGGTGCACTTGATGGGGCAGTTCTGGATACATGGCTGGAACTGCCGTTAAAAAATTGGGCAGGGACGTTGATTGGCGTGGCCCGGCAAAAAGGGGGATTATTTACATGACGAAGACGATTTCAGCACAGGATCTAAGGGCGAAGATTGTGGATGGTAGTGAATTGGCGCTGCTGGATGTTCGCGAAGAAGGGGTTTTTGTGAACTCCCATTTGCTCTTTGCACGGCCGATGCCCCTGAGTCAGTTGGAGATGCGAATTTTTGACTCTGTCCCCCGCAAGTCCGTGCCGGTTGTTCTTTGTGATGCCGGGGAAGGTGATGCTGGGGAAGGTCTGGTGGACCAAGCGGCTGAAAAACTGGCGGGCTACGGCTACACCGATGTGTCGGTTCTGGAGGGGGGCAATCAAGGCTGGGCGGATGCTGGATATGTCCTGTTCAGTGGCTTCAACGTTCCCAGCAAAGCCTTCGGCGAATTCGTTGAACACAAAAACGATACGCCAAATATTTCTGCGGAAGAACTGAAAGCGTTGATTGATGGTGATGAAGACTTCGTGGTCTTGGACAGTCGTCCATACGTCGAATATCACCGTATGAATATCCCAACAGGCGTTGATGTGCCGGGGGCGGAACTTGCCTACCGCGTGCACGATTTAGCACCCTCGCCTGATACATTGGTGGTGGTTAATTGCGCCGGACGGACCCGCAGCATCATCGGCGCTCAGTCGTTGATTAATGCGGGAATTCCCAACCGCGTAAAAGCGCTTCGAAATGGTACCATGGGGTGGGAACTAGCGGGCTATGAATGCGAACACGGCAGCACGCATCTTGCCCCGGATGTTTCGGACCAAGGCATGGAGCGCGCGCTCGTCGTTGCCGAACACGTTGCCGACAGGTTCGGTGTGAAAACAATAGACATGGCGCAATTGAACGCGTGGCAAGCCGATGCGAACAGATCGGTTTATCTGTTGGATGTTCGCCATCCAGAAGAATACGAGGCCGGGCATATGCCAGGATCAATCTCTGCCCCTGGCGGGCAATTGGTTCAGGGCACGGATTTGTTTATTGGAACTTTAGGTGCCCGCGTCGTGCTCATTGATGATACCGGCGTGCGCGCCACCATGGCGGCACATTGGCTTGTTCAGATGGGCTGGAATGATGTGGTTGTTCTAAAAGGCGGGTTGGACGCTGATTTGGAAACCGGTGTCCACGTACCAAATATTCCAGGGTTGAATGAGATCAAATTTGATGAAATTTCTGCGGTGGAATTGGACGCTTCGGATTCGGTGGTGATCGATCTTGCGACAAGTGCGGCCTACAAGAAAGCTCATATTTCAGGCGCATGGTTTGCCAATCGGATGGTTTTGGCCGATGCCTTGAAAGTCCTTCCAGATACCTCCTGTTTGGTTCTGACATCGCCAGACGGAGTTCTCGCCAAATTGGTGGTGCCTGAAATTAAGGCGCTGACCGATACACCTATCAAAGTTCTGACGGGTGGAACAAGTGCTTGGCAGTCCTCAGGGCTTTCGGTGAGTGACGGCGAGGAGAACATGGCCACGGTTGCCGAAGACGTCGTGTTAAAACCTTATGATCATAAGAAAGAAATCCCTGCAATGATGAATGAATACCTCACTTGGGAGCTTGATCTGGTTCGCCAAATCAAAGAAGACGGCACCACCGACTTTCGGGAATTTTAACACCACATGAAGCTCATCTTGATCGTCAAACGCGGTACGGACGAGACCACTGTTGATTTGCTACAAAAGGCGGCGAAGAAATTCAAGGTGGAAATTATCGCGCATGATTATCGGGACCCGTTGCCGGAACTCGACCCGCGTGAAAAATATCTGCTGTACCGCGTGGCGCCGTACCCTGGTACCTACGATAAAGAAAAAGAATTTTACCAAACATATTGCTGTGTATCGCTGACCCGGTACGGCTATAAATATTCTCTTCAGTTGATGAGCGAGCTTGGCGGTTTTTCAATCCCTAAGACGGAAAAAGCGACCGTACCCAGTGATGACCAATTGGCGGAAATGGCGGCGCGGGTTGGCGGCTTTCCGCTGGTGGTAAAACATAAAATTCCGGGTGGTCACGGCATCGGCGTCATTCAGATTGATAGCTTGGCAGGATTGCTTTCTGTCGCCAGGACGGTGTTCGCGCACGGCGATACATCTTCATTTCAAATTCAGCAATTTCTTCCCCATGGGCGGCACGCGCGCTTGATCGTGCTGGGCGGAGAAGTTATCGACAGCATTGCCTATAATAAAACCAACGATGATTTCCGTACCAACCGTGCGGAGAAAGATATCGATGTCGAACCGATGAAGTTTTCCAAAGAGGTGGAGCAAGCTGCAATTCGCGCGACGGAAGGTCACTTGTTTGACTTTGGCGGCGTCGATGTGATTGAGGGTGAGGACGAAAATTTTGTTCTGGAGGTCAATAATCCGGCCTACTTCCCACGGTCCCAGCTTTGTACCAATTTTCCAACGTCGGAGAAAATGGTCGAATATTTGCGCGCCAAGGCATCCCAGGAACTCAGGGTGGAGTGGCCTGGGGATGACACTCGGCCCGTCGTGGTATTGATCAGTAATCCCGAGGATACGCTCCTCAAGGCAGCCTTTCAGCGTCAAGCTCTATATTTGGATTTATGGGTTATGGAGGTAGCGCCCGATGCCACCGAATTCCCTAATTTGCGTGCAGACACGCCCTATCTTCTCTATCGAACGTCGGTCCAGGGATGGCAGACAGAAATTGAAATTCATAAGCAATTCAATTGCACCTCATTTGCTGGCGCGTACCCGGTATTGAGAGATCCTGCCTATGACAGGAACGTGCTTTTTCGAAAGCACGATCTGCCTTTTGTTCCTAAAGCGACCCTTCGCGAAAAAAGCATCAAGTATCTAAAGGACCAACAGGCAGACGTGGGCGCGTTTCCTTTGTTGTTGCGGTCTACAGGTGGGGGGGCAATAACCTTTGCTCAGGTCGACACGTTCGAGGGATTGATCAGCCTGACCGACTATGTCCTGGCTCTAAAGAAAACCGTGACCTTGCAGCCCATCTTGAAGATCGCCCATTTCGTGCGCCTAGTGGTTTTGGAAGGCGAAGTCATTTCTGGGATTGAATATTTGTCTAAAGCCGAAGAGTGCTATTGTTTCTCAGATTTTGACATCGTGCTGCCGTGGTCGGCACCGGACGATATCAAGGACTTGGCTTGCAAGGCGGCGAGCCTGCACCAATTGGATTGTACGGCGGTAAACATCGTCATTGATACAGACGGCACCGCCATGATTGAAGACCTGACATACCCGTTCAATTTTTATCGTGAAGAGCATGTGACCGGCGTTAACGTTGCCGAGAAAATGCTCAACCGTTTATTGGCGCGATGCGCTGAAAATCATTATTAAGGAGACGTTTTATGGATTTGGGTTTAACCAATAAAAAGGCCGTTATCGTTGGTGCCAGTGAAGGGATCGGCTTTGCTTCTGCCATGGGATTGGCAAGGGAAGGGGCGGAGGTGTTCATCGTGTCGCGGAGCCTAGAAAAGTTGGAACCAGCTGCCGAGAAAATCCGTAAAGAAACGGGGGCTGTTGTTCACGTTAAGGACTGCGACATCACCAAGTCAGATGATGTCGATGAATTGAGCACTTGGTTATCCGGCGAAACAGATCACGTTGATGTTTTGGTGACCGCAGTTGGTGGCAGTGTGCGCCGGGCGTTCGAAGAATTATCGGACGATGATTGGTTGACCAACTATGAATTTAATATTCTGGGGAATGTGCGCTTGGTGCGGTCTGTACTTCCGCTTATTCGCAAAAGTGATGCCGGCACCATGGTCATTTTGTCGGCAGCAGGGGGTAAACAACCCTATCCAAATCAAGGCGTTTCCAACGTTCATAAAGCAGGTGTCTTTGGATTGGTCAAAACCCTGGCGTCTGAGTTGGTGGGGGAAAACATTCGGGTGAATTCTGTTGCCCCGGGTCGGACAATAACGTCGCTTTGGACGAACCGGTTTGATTCAATCTCAAAGGAAAAAGGGATTACGCCAGAAGAAGTGCAGGAAGAATTCGCACAGGAAATCCCCATCCAACGCTTCGGTGAAGCCGAAGAAATCGCCAACGTCGTGGTGTTCATGTGTTCGAAGGCCTCAAGCTACATGGTTGGCCAATCGATCAGCGTTGACGGCGGTATGTCGCGAGGCTTGTTTTAGGAGATCAAAAACGAATATTGTGAAGCCCGGGTGGGAAGCTGTGCATGCGTTCTGCTCCGGTTTCGGTAATCAGCATCATTTCCCCGGTTTGCACGCCGGCTTTTTCATCCGTCGCGATAACATTAGGCTGAACCACCAGGCACATGCCGGCTTCCAGTTCCATATCCGGCAACGGTGCGTTCATGCGACTTTTTGATCCCAGGATCGGCGGCAAGTATCCCCCGCCATAGCCGTGCACCAGATCATCATAGGTCGTGAAACCCGCATCTTCGATCACCGAAGCAGCCTCAACAATTTCTTCAGGCCGGGCACCGGGGCGCAGCACGCCAACGATGGCTTTGAACGCAGCGTCGGCGGCATCGTGAAGTTCCTGGTAAAGCGGCGTGGGATCGACATCGATGGTAAAGGTCCGAAGCACCTGACCTGAATAATCCCAAAAATGTGAACTGATTTCAGTGGTCAGAACATCGCCCGCACTAACTTTGCGAGTCGAGGGAAATTGGCGCGGCACACAGCAATCCGGGGCCGCCATGGATGTCACGCCGAAGTAATGAATTTGATTGTCGCCGCCCTGGTCCAAATATCCGCTTTCTACCAGTGCCCCCATATCGCGTTCGTTCATTCCTGTGCGAAGGCCGCTTTTCAACGCAGAGATGCCCCGGTCAGATAACGCAGCCCCAATCCGAAACCAGTCCAATTCTTCTTCTGATTTGATCCACCGAAGGCGGATGTAGTCACGCGTCATGTCAACTACGGACGAGGCGAAACCCTGTAGCCGTTCGACCTGAGCCAGTGAATACATGCCGACGAGCCCGATAGTTTCATTTTCAGCACCTCTCACTTTGAGATCACCAATCGCGCTTTCAAGGCTTGAGGCACCCCCCCAAGTGACCTCGCACTTATGAACAAGCTTGCGGGCGAGCGGCGGGTGATTGGTGTGCTGGATATAAAGCTTAGGTATTTCGCCAATGGAATAAACGATTACGGCCTCAGCCGTCACCGGCCAACCCGTTAGCCACTGAATGGACGAGCCCGCTTTCAACGCACCACGAATTATTGCATGGCGAACCCCGCGACTTTCCATTGCGGCTTCGAAGGCATTGCGGCGGCGGGCAAATTCTTGCTCAGAGAACGTCGGGTATTCTTGATTTAAAATGGCCGTCAAACGCTCGGGAAGATTGTCCAATTTTTTATCCTTAGCGCGCGAGAATCAGAATTACGATGGCGGCACAAACGAGTAAAATTCCAAGCACTTCCCTGTTGTTGGTTTTTTCGCGGAAGAAAAATACCGATGCGATAAAGGTAAATACCAGTTCGATCTGGCCCAAGGCGCGGACGTAGGCACCGTTTTGCATGGTGAAGGCGGTAAACCAGCCAATCGATGTTAGCGTTCCGACAATCCCAGTTGCCACGGTCCATCTCCAATGAACAAAGATATCTACAAGGGTTCGCGGCTCTTTAATGGCGATGTAGATGCCCATGATGACGGTCTGAATGACAACCGACACCGCAAGCGTAAAGGCGGCTGCCATGACCACGCCATCATAGCCCAGGGCCAAGGCGGAACCCCGATAAAATACCACCGACATTCCCAAGAACGCGCCGCAGGTTAATCCGATTAGTGTGGGTTTCTCAGTCAGACTGGTCAGCAAGGTGCGTACAGTGACTTTCGATTGGGCCGCAGACATCACCATTACGCCGACCACAGCGACGACAATCGCAAATCCTGCACCGATGGTCAGCGTGTCGCCTAGGATCAAGAACCCTAAAAGGGCGACCTGAATAATTTCTGTTTTAGAAAACGTCGTTCCAACGGTGAAATTCCGAAAAGAAAATAGCCACAACAATAAGACCGTAAAGATGATCTGAGAGATACCCCCCAAGACCGAATAAAATAAAAACATGCCATTGGGTTCGGGCAGCGCCATGCCGCCCCATTCATATAGTCCCCAGACATAGAGGACAGAGAACGGCCACGAATGGCTAAACCGGACGTAGGCAGCCCCCAAGGTGGAGAGCCGCCCCTTTAAATGTTTTTGCAGGGCCGAGCGCATGTTCTGAAGGAACGCGGCTGCAACCGTTATCGGAATCCAAAATTCGATCATCGGGTCTTCTTTCGGAAAGAAGCAGACTTGGGATAGGCTTGTGTGTCAAGTGTAGGCGCTACACTCCCGCCCGGATCATCAATCCAACGGTCGCATTCGTCGCTAGCATCTGGGCCAAATTAATAAACATGCTCAGACGGTGGAGTTTGGCAAACTGAGCCCGCGCGGCTTCATCGCCTTCGGCACGGCCTTTGCGGGCAGTTTCAATTTTGGGAATGAGTCCATAGCGGAGGAACAGAAATCCGAGCGTCACGATTCCCATGATGGTAGCGGGTACGGGATAGACGGAAGCGGAGAGTCCGCTGGCGATCAGGGCGACAACAGCGCACCAGGTGTAATATCTCGGGAAAAATCCTCTAAAAATGGGCGAGCGCGATTCTTCGGGGAGAAAATTAAAGATAGCGGGTGCTGCAACGCTGGCGAAAAACAACATGGCACCTAACAGGAACGAACTGGCGATCAGGGATAGCGCTGGCAGCGAAGACATGGTCATATTCTCCTTGGGTCATTGTTGGATGAAGGAATGTGCGAGCCGTGCCGAAACGTCAATTTCATCTTTTGCAGAGCAGGCGGTTTTTATCGTTGTTTGTGACCCAGTTTCTGGGGGCCATGAACGATAATTTGTTCAAGCAGGCTCTCGTTGTTTTGGTGACATTTCGCCTGGCTCAGGCGCTGGATATCAACGGCCAAATCTTTGTTACGGTTGCCGCCGGGGTGTTTATTCTGCCTTTCTTTTTGTTCTCTGCAACGGCGGGCCAGCTCGCAGACAAATACGAAAAGTCCCGGTCTATTCGGATCATCAAAGCATTTGAAATTGTGATTATGGCACTAGCAGTGGTGGGGTTTTTTCTGGAACAACCCTATTTTCTGATGGCCGTCTTGTTCCTGATGGGAACCCAGTCGGCATTTTTTGGCCCCCTAAAATATGGCATTTTGCCCGACCATTTGCGCGATGATGAACTGATCGGTGGCAATGCCTTAATCGAAGGCGCTACATTTCTGGCGATCTTGATCGGCACCATTGCGGGCGGGCTGGTTATTTTAACTGAGAACGGAATCAGTGTGATTTCCGTCGGCGTCGTGATGTTTGCCGTTCTTGGGTGGGGCACAAGCCGATCAATCCCAGAGGCCCCCGCCGCCGCACCTGATCTTAAGGTCTCAGTCAATATTGCGCGCGAGACGTGGCGGATGATTGGATTCGCCCGGCAAAAAAAAACTGTCTTTATGTCGGTTTTAGGGATTTCCTGGTTCTGGGTCGTGGGGGCGACGTTCTTTTCACAGTTCCCCAACTTTACAAAAATCGTACTCGGCGGGGATGAGACCGTCGTGACCTTGTTCATGGCGATGTTTTCTATCGGCATCGGACTTGGGTCTTTGTGGTGCAACAAGCTTTTAGGCGGCAAGATTTCAGCCCGCTACGTCGCTGTGGGGGGATTGGCAATGACGACCTTTATGATCGACCTCGCCATCGCAACCTGGAATTCTACACCCGCTAGGGGGACGATGATTAATGCCTCAACCTTTATCGCGGAGCTGGAAAATTGGAGAATCCTGTTTGATCTTCTGGCGATTTCTATGGCAGCCGGAATTTATACAGTCCCGCTCTACGCTATTTTGCAGCACGACAGTGAGAGACAGCACCGATCCAGAACCATCGCCGCCAACAATATTCTCAACGCCTTGTTTATGGTGACCGGGTCGCTGGTGGTGACTTGGATGCTGGGTGCCAGCTGGAGCATTCCCCAGGTGTTTCTGGTTTTGGCGGTGGTGAATGCCGGCGTGGCCTGGAGGATGATGCGGCTGCGAAAATTGGTGGGGTAGATGTGCATTTTGTCACAGCCTTTCGGTGCCATTTGCTATAATTTAGGGGTTTCTACTGGAAGGAAACCGTAGCTGATGTCCGACGTGATGCTGTCTGCTGTAACACAAAGATAGCTGTTCGATACACAGCGGCTTTCGGCGTTGCAGCAGATCAGTCAGGAACGGCTTTCTACAGGGCTTTGGGTTAATCGCGTTACCGATAATGCTCAGTCCTTCTTTGCCGCCCAAAGCCTGACCAACCGCGCCAGCAGTCTGTATGATGCTAAAGAAAGAGCCAATCAAGCGGTAAGTGCGCTGGGGGCCGCCCAATCTGGCATCAACGCCATCAATCGATTGGCGAACTTGGCAGAGGCGGTTGCGCTGTCGGCACGTGGTGGCACGACAGCCGAACGCGAGGCTGCAGCCCAGCAGTTCGACGAAATTCGAAACCAAATCAATAACTTAGCTAATGACGTCAATTACGGCGGCGTTAATTTTATCAGCTCTCAGCCCAGCACTTTAGATGTTGGGTCCCTATCGATTGAGGGCACCCCGTCAGATTCTCAGGCTTTGGGTATTAGCTCAGCCGTGACCACGCTCCGCTCAACGTCGTCATCTTTGGGCTCAAACAATGCGGTTTTGAGCATCCGAGAGGAATTCAGCACTAACATTGCTAATATCGCAGAAGAAGGGGCGGCGAAATTGACCGAGGCGGGTTTAAACGAAAAAGCCGTCGTGCTGGTATCGCTTCAGGCGCAGGGGGAATTAAGTTTGCTTGGTGCTTCTATCGCCAATCAAACCAACCAAAGTATTCTTGATCTCTTTTAAATTATTTTAGACGGAAAACGAAATACATGACGAATTCAGCTGCAAATGCGTATTTTCAGGCTCAAAAATCTGCGGCGACCCCTCGGTCGGCAGAAGCCATCGCGTTTACTCAGGCGGCAGTTGCTTTGGATCAGGCAAAAACTCTTACGCACGACTACGACGCTTATTCGGATGCGTTGAAATCCAATCAGAAACTGTGGACCGTGGTGCAAGTGGATTTGCTGGAAGACGGCAACAGATTAAGTAATGACCTGAAACAAAATCTTTTGGACCTCAGCGCCTTTGTCGATAAGCAGACCTTGAAAGCACTGGTTGATCCGCAGGCGGAACATCTGGACGCGCTGATCGAAATTAACAGAAATATTGCGGGTGGTTTGCGGGAATGACCACAAATTTTATCGGGAAATTGAAGGTCTGGATTAATCGTTGAAATGATTCTAAATACTTAGATTATGAATCAAGCCATCAATTCGCAAACTGGTAAATACGACCGAATTCCGATCCTGGATATGGGGCCGTATCTGGCGGGTGAGCCCGGTGCACGGGAACAACTGGCCGACCAACTCCGCCATGTTCAAGAAAACATCGGATTCTATGTCGTCACCAACAACGGCGTAGATTTTTCTCGGTTGGACGCCGCTTATGAGGCTTTAAAAAAGTTTTTCGCGCTGCCGATAGACGAAAAGCTGAAATTCTCCATTGATGATACGTCGCTGGGCTATGTGCCCATTCGATCGACAGTGTATGTCACATCGGTGGTTAACGAGAACACCAAGAAGGACCTGAATGAAACCCTGACCTTGGCGCGTGAACGGTCTGCGGACAACCCTGCCGTAAAGCAACGCCGACGCTTTCATGGGCCAAATCGGTGGCCAGAAATCGAAGGGTTCCGGGACGCGGTTGTGGCCTATCAAGAAACCATCGCAGCGCTGGGACACAAGCTGCTGCCGCTTTATGCCTTGGCTCTAGACAAACCAGCAGACTTTTTTGATCCTTATTTTACTGATCCCATCATGTGGAGCCGTAATGCGTACTATCCACCGGTGAAGCCTGAAGAAAATCAGTTCGGCATTGCGCCGCACTGTGACCATAGCTTTCTCACCATGCTGCCGCTGGCCGAAGAACCAGGGCTGCAAATCCTTGATGAGGATGGAAATTGGATGTGGCCGGACCCAGTCGAAAACGGCATGGTCGTTAACACCGGCGAATTCTTGAACTGCTGGTCGAACGGGCGGTTTCTACCAACGCCACATCGGGTGGTTCCGCCGAAACACGACCGATATTCCATCGCAACGTTTTTTAACCCTGATTCTGAGACGTCCAGCGAAGCCCTGGACACCTGTGTCAGCGCAGAAAATCCGTCGAAGTTTGAAACCACCACGATGCAGTCCTACGTCGAACACTATATCGATACCAACTATCTGCGCGGTGCGGGTGGCACTCAGGAAAACGTCGCCTAGCGAATTTTTTAAAAAATTTAATTTTTCAACAATTTTGTTTGTTTTGTCAGGCACCGTTTAGGTTGCCCTCCCATCTACTGATTAGGAGTTCATTATTTAGAGATAGGGAAAATTATGGGAAAAGGTTCACTGTTCGGTCGGCTGGCAAATGCTTTAAAAGAAGACGACGGGCCAAGTAACGAAGATATCGACCGCGAATTTGATCAAGCGATTGCAGAGATTGACGCAACAGATGTCAGTAAAGTCGACGCGGCCGCAATTCTTGACCCCGGCTACCAAGTCGCAGGTGGGATGGTTTATATCATTAAGTTGACCGAGATCTACGATAAAATCGGCGGTCGCGATGGACGGCAAGCGGAAAACTTAAAAGAAACTTCGGATCGTGTTTTTCGGGATAATAAGGGCAGCGGCGGCAGTGCTTCCTTTCAGGGTGACCGCTACTTCATGCAATTTGATGACGTCGGTGATTCTGAAGAATTCCACCGTGCCGCACTCATCATCAACGAAATTGGCCGACACATGCTGGGCACGATTTTCGAGGAAATGGAAGTTCCTGACTTGGTTATAGCTGCAAAAACCGACGATATTACAGATGCCGCTGGTGCCATAAACGACCACAAAGTTGAGGACGTGGCAGCGGAAGGCGGGGTGCCCGTAGACATGGGTAAACCTAGCCCCGGCACGCCAACGTGGATGCGAATGAGTTGGCAAAAAAACCGAGCCGCGTTGGCGGAGGAAAAGGCATCAGCGGCTACCTGATCTCCCTTCGATGACGACGATGAAGAGTTAGAATGGCGTTCTGTGCAACGGGACTAAATCCAAAATAAATATGGTGAACACCCGGTGACCCTGTCTATTCTAGCGGCTTGGAAATCATAAAGGCTTGGCGGTGACATGGCTGACGGAAAGAAGCGGGTTCTTGTGGTGACGTTCGACGCGCTGCGGCCTGATATGGTGACGTCTGAATTGATGCCCAATCTTTCGGCCTTTGCCGACCAGGGCGGACGCTTCACTCATAATCGCTCGACATTCCCAACAGAAACGCGGGTTAATCAAACAGCACTTGTGACCGGGTGTTATCCGTCTCGCCATGGCATTGTCGGCAATCGGTTTTGGGAGCCCATCGCATCACCCGAGAAATTATTTAACACCGGGGACGAAGACCAACTCTCAGAAGGCATTCGCCGACTTGAGGGACGATTGACGGACGTGCCGGTATTGGGCGAAATCCTGGCCGAACACGGTAAATCCTTAGCGGTGATCAGTTCCGGTACCCCAGGGGGCACGCGGATGCTGCATCATAAAGCGGAGGAATTGGATGGCTTTCGGTTGTCGCTTCGCAGGCCCGATACTTCGGTTCCGGCAGACCTGTCCAAAAGACTGGCCCCGATCCCGCCTCATACCGTGCCATCATTTGATTGGCTGACCTATGCTACCGATACATATCTGAACGTTGTTGAGGCCGAGAGAAAACCTGACGTCGCCATTCTGTGGTACTGCGAACCTGACAATAGTTATCACGCGTTGGGGCCGGGTGCGCCTGAAAACCTTGCTGCGATCCGTTATGCAGATGCTGAATTCGGACGCGTTCTTGCCGCCTTAAAAGGCGAAGACATCAACATTATTACCCTGTCAGATCATGGCCAGCTCGGTATTCCAGAGGAAGCGATAGATTTGCCTGCGAAGCTTTCGGCAGCGGGGTTTCCAGCGGGGGAGGCACTGACCGAAGGAATAGACATCGTCGTGGCACTTTCAAGCGCTGGCGGGTTATACGTCCGGGACTCGAACCTTGACATGATCCGATACGTGGTTGAATGGTTGTTGAAACAGCCCTGGTGTGGGCCCTTGTTCACGCGTGAAGGGGCTGTTCCAGGAACGTTGGATTTGGCCGATGTCGGGCTGGATCATCGTCGCGCGCCTGATATTGGGCTGGTGCTTCGCAGCAGTGATTCGGCGAATGCGCACGGCATCCTGGGAACAACGGTACACAATTCAATTTATCCACCAGGCGGGGGAATTCATGGCGGTTTGCACGCCAAGGAACTTCATTCCTGGCTGGCCGTGGGCGGTACCGCATTTCGTAAGGCCTATATCTCAGATACACCAACAGGCATCATCGATATACTGCCGACGATGCTGCATGTGTTGGGTGTGAAGGCTCCCCCTGTTGATGGACGGGTTCTTGTCGAGGCCTTGGTCAATGGTGGTGATGCGCCGGAGACTAAGTCTGAAGCGCTATCATCAGAAACAGCAAACGGCCACCAGACCCAGCTTGAGATTTCCCACGTGGCCGAGACGCGATATTTGGAATGGGGAAAACTAAACTAGCCCAATTTCCGGGTAATGTCGGTCCCTGCCTCACCGGGGTTCTGACCATCTTCAGGCAACAGCTTTTTCATTGAGAAAATTGTTTCCACCGACGAATAGTCCATATAGCCAAGCCGTGCCACGGGGCGAACTTTTTCAACATCGACACGACCTTGCTCGGTCATAAAGTCGTCGTTGATCTGCACCCCGACAACTTCACCGAAGACGACCTTGCTGAAGACACCGGGTTTGGTGCTCGCCAGCTTAACCGTTTGCATATATTTGCATTCAAGGTGTGCGGGTGCGGCGACAACTAAGGGGGCGTTTACGGTCTTTGCCTGCCCAATTTCAAGTCCGGCTAATTCGAACTCATCAACATCTGGCTCGACTTCTTCTGCCGATAAGGTCATCTGGTCGCGGAGTTCATAGCTCACCATGTTCACAACGAAGCAGCCGGTTTCTTCGACATTAAGGGCGGAGTCCTTGTCACTGTGATCGGGCCGCCTAGCGCCGGAAGAAAACATCACCATCGGCGGCGCATCCCCGACGGCATTGAAAAAGCTGTAGGGTGCCAAGTTCGGCGTTCCGTCCTTTGCATAGGTGGAAATCCAGCCAATGGGCCGGGGAACGACTAGGCTTTTGAAGGGGTCGTGGGTGAGGCCATGACTTGTTTTCCCCGGCTCGTAGAACATAGAAGGCTCCTTTAGGCATTGATTCGATTGGCGGACCATGCAACGTAAATGGGGATGTGACAAGTCTGGTAATTGACCAGATATAAACAACGAAGGAGAAGGTTATGGGTAAGCGAATTGTTGTGGTGGGTGCAGGCGCTGTCGGGGGATACGCAGGTGGCCACATGGCGCGGAACGGTGCGGACGTAACTTTTGTTGATCCCTGGCCGGAACACGTTAATTACATTCGCGAAAAAGGCATCCAATTGAGTGGTACTACGGAACAGGAACGTTTTTCCGTGCCGGTCAAAGCCCTTCACCTGACCGAAGTTCAACAAATCAGCAAAGAACGCCCGGTAGATATCGCCTTTATTTGCATGAAATCCTATGACACGGAATGGGCGACAACGCTGATCCGGCCCTATCTGGCAGAAGACGGCTACGTCGTATCGTTACAGAACTGCATCAATGAAGAACGCATTGCCCGGATTGTCGGCTGGGGTAAGACGATGGGCTGTATTGCGAGCATGATTTCTGTCGAATTGGAGGAGCCGGGCCATGTTGTGCGTAATGTGGAACTAGGCGGCGAGAAGCATACGGTCTTTCGGGTTGGCGAAGTTCATGGCCGAACAACCGCACGCGCTACCGAAGTCGCGGAACTTATGAAGGGCGGGGACAGTTCCAAGGTAACAGCTAATCTATGGGGTGAACGGTGGTCCAAACTCTGTATCAACACGATGCGGAATGGCCTTTCTGCCAGCACCGGCATGAACGGAATCGACCGAGATACCGAGGACTTTTCCCGTGACGTTTCACTTCGATTGGCCGGGGAAGCCATCAGAGTCGGTCGCGCGCTTGGCTATGATATTGAAAGTCTCGGCGGGATGCAGACACAATGGATTGTTGATGCCGCTGCTGGTGATACCGAAGCGCAAAACCTTTGCCGCGATGACCTGTTGGAACAATGCAAACATCGGACCCTCGGCCAGCGGCCTTCCATGGGTCAGGACATTCGCAAAGGCCGCCGCACGGAAATTGATTTTATTAATGGCTTTATCGTCGATAAAGGCCGTGAAGTCGGGATCGATACACCGGTCAATGCAGCTTTGGTCGACTTAGTGAAACGGGTTGAACGCGGCGAATTGGCTCAAAGCCCAGATAACGTTAGAGGCATTTAGGCAAACTTTCTCAGACGACTTTCTGGTCTTGGAGGCGGCGAATTTCGTCGTCTCCAAGTTCCAACTCCTGCAATATATCCACCGTATGCTGGCCCAGGGTTGGTGGCGGTTGGTCAACGTCGGGTGAGCCGCTTCCCAGTTTAAATCCCGCACGCACCACATCCAGACTTTGATCAATGCCTGGGACGTGATCGAAGTGTTTCATCAGGCCTCGGTGTTTTATTTGTGGATGTTCAAGCGCTTCTGGAACACTCAGGACCCGGCCCGCGGGAACGCCAGCTTCATTTAACAACACTTCCCATTCAGCGGAAGCCTTCGCTGCCAACGCGTGCTCTAA
>Ga0114999_10005454_pt1 | contig 14999 bp, 12 predicted proteins | sample ArcticOcean_MG_C_3_FD_89820 | JGI IMG/M metagenome (GOLD analysis project Ga0114999, IMG submission 89820) | Marine microbial communities from western Arctic Ocean - ArcticOcean_MG_CB8_126 | ecosystem: Environmental > Aquatic > Marine > Oceanic | place: Arctic Ocean: Canada Basin | collected...
CATCACTCTGATGGTCCTTGGAACACAACCGGCTATTCCAACCCTGAAATCGACCAACTAATCGAAGCGCAAGCAAGAGAATATGACTCGGCAAAGCGTAGCGACATACTGCTCGAAATCCAACAACTGATTCTCGCCGGATCACATCGATTCATGGCGACAACCAAAACCACTCATTGGATGCTCTGGGACTACGTCAATGACTTCAAGCCGAACACCCCAAGAGGCGACACTGACTTCCTAACAAGGATCTGGCTCACGCCGGAAGAGTAGCTAGCATCTACACCGCTCTGCGCTTCCGGTTAAAAGAGAACGAGGGCAGGAGAAGTGCAAAGCGCTACCAAGTCATCCGACGACATCCGAAGCTATAAGACTCCTGCGACGCGGATCTGAGTCATAAGATGACAACCGCTACTAATAACGCCCGGAGCAAATCACGCCCAAAACCCGCTACTTCGCCATATGATCCCGCAAAGCATCACCCAAACCAATCCAGCTGAGTAGTGCACACTTGATCCGTACTGGAAACTTCCGAACACCGCCAAGCGCCTCGATATCGCCAAGAATATCGGCCTCTACTTCAGTGATCTCTTCGCCCTTCAACAGACGACGCACAGCATCTACTGCCGATTCAACCTCAGAAGCAGATTTGCCTTCGACTAACTCTGCCAACAATGAAGCCGACGCCTGACTAATCGCACAGCCTCGACCCGTAATACCAACCTGCGCAACAGCATCATCTTCGACCTTTAGCTGAATATGAAACTCATCTCCGCAAAACGGATTATTCACTTCAATATCGATGTCTGGCTCGTCGATAGTCTCGGTATTCCGCGGGCTACGATAGTGATCTAGAATGATCGCCTCGTACAGCTCGTCCATATCTCCAAGACCACCTGTCATCGGCTGAAATACCCTTCGGTTTCACTAATCCCGTTGACCAATGCGTCAACTTCGGACTTCGTGTTGTAAATATAGAAACTCGCCCGAGCAGCTGCCACCACACCGAAGCTTCGAACCAAAGGCATTGCACAGTGGTGACCAGTTCGGATGGCGATTCCTTGCTGATCCAACGCAGTGCCAAGATCATGTGGATGAATCGTATCGTGAATGAACGAAATAACACCACCACGTAAAGCCGGATCCTGTGGGCCCAAAACCCTCACGTTGCCCATCGAAAGAATCTGCTCCATGGCGTAAGCAGTCAGTTCCTGCTCGTGCTTCCAAACATTGTCCATCCCAAGCTCGGTCAAATAGTCGACCGCCGCACCCGTAGCAATCGCATCGGCGATGTTCGGTGTTCCGGCCTCGAACTTGTAAGGAAGATCGTTCCAATTAGCGTCCTCGTAAGTAACTTCGAGAATCATGTCGCCGCCAAACATGTAAGGCGGCATCGCATCGAGCAATTCATACTTGCCCCACAAAACACCAATCCCTGTTGGACCGAGCATTTTATGAGCTGAGAAACAAAGGAAATCTGCATCCAACGTCTGTACGTCGACCGGCATGTGCGGAACACTCTGCGCTGCATCTACCAGTATCACTGCACCAACTTCGTGAGCCCGTGCAGCCAACTCGGCTATCGGGTTGATCGTGCCCAGCACGTTCGACATATGTGTAGCCGATACGATCTTCGTACGAGAGTCGATAACGCTAGCAGCGCCATCGAGATCAATAACGCCATCGTCGTTGTGCGATAGATAACGAAGCTCTGCGCCCTTCTTGAACGCCAACTGCTGCCACGGAACGATGTTCGAGTGATGCTCCATCGCTGTAATCACGATGTTATCGCCTTCACCAACATTGGCTTCGGCCCAAGTTGCGGCAACGAGGTTAAGCGATTCGCTGGTGTTACGAGTCCAAATAACTTCCTCAGAACGAGGAGCATTGATGAACTTGGCGACTTTCGTTCGAGCCAATTCGTATGCATCGGTCGCTTCTATCGAAAGAGTGTGAACTCCTCGATGAACGTTTGAATTCGTATGCTCGTAGTAGTCGACCAGTGATTTGATCACCTGACTCGGCTTTTGCGAACTAGCTGCGTTATCGAGATAAACTAAATCTTGTCCGTTTACCTTCCGTTTCAGAATCGGAAAGTCAGCGCGAATAGCATCGACATCGAACCCATGTGATCCAACATTCAAAGTCGAATCGCTCATGCTGTTCCTATCGTGTCTGATTCTTGAAGCAGAATCGGAATGCGTTCATCCGTGATTCGTTCAACGAAATCATTGAGAGCCTTGGGCTCGAATTCGTTGAGCATTTCTTCAGCGAACCCTCGAACCAAAATGGCCTTTGCAGCCTCTTCGTCTACTCCACGAGATTGCAGATAGAACAATGTGTCCTTGTCGACATGGCCAGCCGTCGCACCGTGAGCCGCTGTCACATCGTCAGCGTAGATTTCTAGCGACGGCTTTGCATCTATCTCGGCTCCACGTGACAGAAGCAAGTTCAGGTCCTTTTGGGTGGCGTCAGATTTCTGAGCGTCGCGCATCACAACAACCTTGCCGCTAAACACAGCGTGTGATTTGCCCGACAAAATCCCCTTATAGAACTGGTTCGACGAGCAACCGGGCTTGGCGTGTGTCGTGCTGATTTCTTGATCCTGCTGTTGTGATCCACTGGTCATGTACAAACCATGCAACGTGCAGTTAGCCCCCGGTGCATCCAATAGCGTGTGAACATCATTTCGTGCGATCGAAGCGCCAACTGCGAAGCTGGTCGAAGTGAAATTAGATTCACCCAACTGCCTCACTCGTGTCGTACCGAGGTGGAACGAAAATTCATTCTCAATCTGCACTCGATAATGCCGAATCATCGACTTGTCACCTGCGAACAACTCCCCTACGGGGGCAGTAAACTGAGCCGAGTCCGAGAGGTTCAGGTAAGTTTCGATCAATACGATCGATGTGTTCGCTCCAGCATCGACTACCAATCGTGGGTAGTTAGCTCGACTTTCGTCAGCTTCCGAAGTAACAAATACAACCTGTATCGGCTGTTTAAGCTCAGTACCTTCGGCAATCGCAAGATAAGCGCCATCTTCGATGAACGCAGTGCTCAAAGCTGTGAATGCGTACTCCTCACGACCGGCAAGACTAGCCAACTGTGATTCGATATCGCCCTTGTTAGAAGAAATAGCTTCGGCAAGCGAGCCAACGTCGAGACCTGCAGTGTCATGCAGATTCGATAGTTCTACACTGAACTTTCCATCAACCACAACTACCGTGTTCCAAGCATCGTCCCACGGTCCCGCTGCCTTGATCTGGTCAACAGTGACCGACCCGCCAACGCTGTACGCGAAATCGGCAGCAGCCAACGGCTGTAGATTCGTGTACTTCCATAGCTCGTTTCCACGACGCTTCGTAGGAAGTCCCAGTTCAGAGAAGGTCGCCCAACCCTGCTGACGAACAGCCTTCAGCCACCCGGGAACGTTTGAGCTCCCGGCAGTCAACGATTCATATGCATCCGAAAATTTCTCAACGGCTGCTGCTGGTGTTGCAAGCGTCATATTTAGGCGTTTGCTCCAGCTATTTCGAGGTATTCCTGGTAACCGTCTTTCTCCACTTCGAGAGCGAGATCAGCCCCACCAGTTTTTACGATTCTTCCCTTGACCAGAATGTGAACAACGTCTGGCGTGATGTAGTTCAGCAATCGTTGATAGTGGGTAACCACGATGAACGATCGCTCTGGCGAGCGCATCGAGTTCACGCCTTCAGCAACGATGCGAAGTGCGTCGACGTCGAGACCCGAGTCGGTCTCGTCAAGAATGGCAAGTGATGGTTGCAGAACTTCGAGTTGAAGCATCTCGTTCCGCTTCTTCTCGCCACCCGAGAAACCTTCGTTGAGCGAACGCTTCACGAGATTCGGGTTGATTCCAACTGCCTCGACTTTTTCGTCAAATAGCTTCGAAAAATTTCGTACCGACATTTTGTCTTCGCCACGTGACTCTGCTTTTGAGTCGAGTGCGGCTTTCAAGAACTGCCAGGGTCGGACACCAGGAATTTCGGCTGGATACTGAAACGCAAGGAACATACCGAGGTGTGCACGCTGGTCAGGTCGAAGTTCAAGAATCGACTCACCTTCAAGCATCACGTCGCCATCGGTTACCAAGTAGTCAGGTCGCCCCATCAGAACGTTTGCGAGTGTGCTCTTTCCGGAACCGTTAGGCCCCATGATGGCGTGAACTTCACCCCTACCGACTTTGAGGTTGATTCCTTTAAGAATCTCTGAATTTTCAATGTCCACTACGGACGCGTGCAGATTGTTGATCTCAAGCATTTTTTGTTTTGGTTACCGGATTCGAACTAACTTGCTAGCAATAAGTAAAAAGAAACAGTGCTGAGGCACTCACCCGACGGCGCCTTCGAGAGACACCTTCAGAAGCTGGCTCGCTTCGAGCGCAAACTCAAACGGAAGCTCCTTGATCACATCGCGGCTCCAGCCAGTAATTATCATGTGGTGAGCCTCTTCTTCAGATAGCCCACGTGCCATCAGATAAAACAGCTGGTCATCACTCACTTTCGAAGTCGAAGCCTCGTGCTCTAATCGAGCCGTAGGGTTCCGAACTTCGATGTACGGAACGGTGTGAGCACCGCACTCGTCACCGACTAGTAGCGAATCACACTGAGTGTGGTTCACAGCATTCTCAGCGCCCGGCATTATCTGCACTTGACCCCGATACGTGTTGCTCCCTTTGCCGGCAGAAATACCCTTTGACACAATGGTCGACTTAGTATTCTTACCGATGTGAATCATCTTCGTACCGGTGTCGGCCTGCTGATAATTGTTTGCGAGAGCAACCGAGAAAAATTCGCCAACCGAATTGTCACCCTTAAGAATTACGCTCGGGTACTTCCAAGTGATCGCTGAACCGGTCTCAACCTGCGTCCAAGAAATTTTGGCGTTCTTATCGGCACGACCCCGCTTGGTCACGAAGTTGTAAATACCGCCCTCACCGTCCTTGGTTCCAGGGAACCAGTTCTGGATGGTCGAATACTTGATTTCAGAATCGTCAAGCGCAACTAGTTCAACTGTGGCTGCGTGAAGCTGACTAGTTTTTCGGAACGGAGCCGTGCAACCTTCGAGATACGAAACGTAAGCGCCCTTATCGGCAACGATCAATGTTCGTTCAAACTGCCCCGATCCTTCCGTGTTGATACGGAAGTAGGTCATCAACTCGATTGGACACTTCACTCCGGGTGGAATGTAAGCGAACGATCCGTCGCTGAACACAGCAGCGTTTAGCGCTGCAAAGAAATTGTCGGTGTAAGGAACAACCGATCCCAGATATTTTTTGATGAGTTCTGGGTGGTTCTTCACCGCGTTGCTAAAGGAACAGAAGATGATTCCAAGTTCGCTCAGTTGCTTTTCCATAGTGGTAGCAACCGATACCGAATCGAATACAGCATCGACAGCTACTCCAGCCAGAGCGGCACGTTCCTGCAAAGGAATGCCGAGTTTCTCGAACGTTTCGAGCATTTCAGGGTCAACATCATCGAGGCTCTTGGGAGCTTCGTTCGTACCCTTCGGAGCGGCGTAGTAGTAAATATCCTGATAGTCGATAGCGGGGTAGTCGATCATCGCCCAAGTAGGCTCGGCTTCGTTCTTTTCCAGCTCGACCCAATGGCGGTACGCCTTCAGTCGCCACTCAAGAAGCCATTCAGGCTCTTCCTTCTTGGCAGAGATAAGTCGCACAATGTCTTCACTCAGCCCTTTAGGGGCGAGGTCGGTCTCAACGTCAGTAACGAAACCCCACTTGTACTCACCGCCAGAAAGGTCGGTTTCGCGTGAGATCGTGTTCTGGTTAGTCAATAAGTTGCTCCGTAAAAGATGATCTGTGGGGTCGAACTAGACGCCTTTTCGGTCGCCACAACACCGGTTTTAAACTCAAAACCGCCGTTTTTATATTCCTGACCCATTTGGTACATAATTAGTTTAAAACCGTACAGCTGAAGCGTCAATGACTTTTGTAACTACAAACCGAAGTTGGTGCACGTGCGAATCCCACAGCATTTACCTACGAAAAAGTGTCTTTTTGTCACACGACGCGAGGTTTTTACCAAACTACGCTAACCCGCCCTTAAACTAGACGCTTCGTAATTCGATCAAAAACTCGAATCGGTTATAGAGAACGTGACCAAGTCACCCGGAAGAGAGAAAAACACTCGTGGAGTACGAAGCAGTAATTGGCATCGAAACGCACGTCCAGCTTAAGACGCGCAGCAAAATGTTCGGCACCTCAAGCGCCGATTACCAGAACGCCGAGCCAAACACGCTCGTCGATGAAGTCAGTATGGCACTGCCCGGCACGCTACCCGTCGTGAACGAAACCGCTGTCGAATACGCAATGATGATCGGGATGGCGATCAACTGCAACATTGCCAGAATCACCAAGTTCGACCGCAAAAATTACACGTACCCCGACCTTATGAAGGGCTACCAGATTACCCAGATGGACGAGCCGATTTGCTACGAAGGCTACGTCGATCTGCCAATCGAAGACTCTATACGAGTTCGCATTAACCGAGTTCACATGGAAGAAGACGTCGCCCGACTCATACATGTCGAGGGTCCACTCGGCGGCACAGTTCATTCACTGATCGACATCAACCGTGCGGGCACCCCCTTAATGGAAGTCGTAACCGAGCCTGACATGCACACTTCCGAGCAAGTCGAGGCCTACATCAACAATCTCCAGCACATCATTCGCTACCTCGGTGTCGGCACTGCCAACATGGAAGAAGGCTCGTTCCGCTGCGACGCCAACGTCAGTGTCCGACCCAAAGGCATGAAAGAACTTACGACCAAAGTTGAAGTAAAGAACATGAACCGGATCCGAGCAGTAGTACGTGCCATCGAATATGAAATCGAACGCCAAATTGCTGCCAATGAAAATGGCGAACGAATCGTTCAGGAAACTCGCGGCTGGGACGATGGAAAAGGCATCACCGTTCCGCAACGCAGCAAGGAAGAAGCAAACGACTACCGCTACTTCCCCGAGCCAGATATCCCGCCGTTAATCATCAGTGAAGAGTGGATTGAACGCACTCAAGAAGCAATGCCCGAACTCCCTATCCCGCGCAAAGCCCGATTCGTTAAGGAATGGGGCCTCAGCGAATACGACGCCGATCTACTCACCGTTAATCGTTCAACTGCTGACTACTTTGAATCCGTTTGCGAAGGCGTAAAAGCACTCTCGGCCGACGCTAAACAGGCGTTCGCTAAGGCAGCATCGAACTGGCTTACTGGCGAGATGGCCCGAATGATGAACGAAGATGAACTCGTAAACATGGCCGATACCAAGGTATCGCCAGAAGCATTAGCCACTCTTGTCGAGAAGTTTCGCAAGCGCGAACTAAACAACAACTCTGCCAAGCAAGTCTTCGAGATCATGTACAAGCAAGGCACCATACCCGAGAAGATCATCGAAGATCTCGGACTCAGCGTAGTGTCTGGTGCCGACTCACTCGGACCAATCGTCGACGAAGTAATCGCCAACAACGAAAAAGCGGTCAACGACTACTTAAGCGGCAAAGAAGTCGCCCTGAAGTCGCTGATGGGTCAAGTCATGAAAGCCACCCGTGGCCAGGCCGACCCAGTACAAGCCACCGAGATGATCAAAGAAAAACTATCCGCTCGGTAGCATCGCCTGTTCGCCCCCATTCCACACGCCACACGCAAGCACCATGGTTGTAGAACTACGATGCCCGATGGCACTCGGAGCCACCGCTCATCTGACCGGTTGAGTTAGAGGGGGAGAATGCGATACGGTGTCGATTCATCCGATGACGCCAGCGACTAATGCAAAACCCCAAACCCGCTGCACAATATGTGGCGAGACAGCCCGTCTGGCTCTAACATAGATAGCTGATGAATCACCGCGTCCACTTCGGCGCCACAGGAAATTTTATGGAAACCGTATTTAGCCTCATACTAATGGTCACAGCAATTACGCTTATCAGCATATTGCTCTTGCAGGCTCGCGGCTCTGGCTCCTCGCTGTTCGGTGAAGCATCTAGCACCTTCCGATCACGTCGAGGGGTAGAGCAACTGCTCTTCAGACTCACCATCGTGCTTGCATTCGTCTTTGTCGGCGTAGCAATCGCAAACGTCCGCTTCAGTTAGTGACTAAAACAAAGCACTGTCCCTTTGCAGGGCACGAATCTCACAGGCGCCATTCGAGCGCCTTTGTTTTTGCTTTTTTTTGGCACAGAACGTTCACAAGCGAGTGTAAACTCCACCGCTATGCCAACAACCCAGAACGCACCTTTGATCGTTGAACTCAACACACCTTCAGCCCTCGATCCCGCAATCGTAGGCAGCAAGGCGGCGTCAATAGCAGATCTAGTGAAATCAGGTGTAAGAGTTCCCGCCGGATTCTCAATCCCAGTGAACGTGTTCACCGATTTCACTTCACCACTAAAAGACGATATAGCGGACGCTCTATCTAACGTCGATATCGAAAACGTTCCATCAGCGTTCAATGCCTCAAGCGCCATATTTGAACTACTAAAATCTGCGCCAACCCCGACAAGCCTCCTCGAAGCTATCGCCGACCGAATAAGTGGTGAAACCGGAGCACTCGCAGTTCGTTCTTCAGCCACCGCAGAAGACCTCAAAGGTGCATCATTTGCCGGCATGTATGACACCTTTTTGGACGCCACCGACGCCAAGTCGGTTTTCAACAGAGTAAGAGACGTATGGGCGTCCTACTACACCGGCAGAGCTATCTCATATCGGGAACGCCAGGGCATCCCACATGAAGCTGGTTCGATGGCTGTACTCGTGATGAAGCTCGTGAATGCCGATGCTAGCGGAGTGGTGTTCACTCGCGATCCACGAGACGGTACTGATCAAATACTGATAAACGTTGCACTCGGTTTGGGCGAAGGCGTAGTGTCTGGCGAAGCTCAGGCGGATTCGTTCACACTCAATTCCGAAACGTTCGAGATCACAAATAGGAATATCCTCGATAAAGAGTGGATGTTCGTCCAAGGAACAGCCGGTTCAACCGACAAAAAACCCGTCCCTACAGACAAACGAAGTTCACCGGCGCTATCTGACGATCAACTTCTCGCCACCGCTAAAACTGCAATCACAATCAAGCAGGCTTCCGGCAACGATCGAGATATCGAATTTGCCGTCGTCGGAAAAACAGTCCACATCCTCCAGTCACGTCCGGTAACGACAGGAACAAAGCCGGAAACAGGACCTATGGTCGACGTCGACTGGGATAATCCCGGAGATGAAAAACTTCATTGGACATCGGGTGGCAAAACTCCAACACTCCCGCTGGTTACCGATTACGTAAAGATGTCGGGGATTGCTGAAAAGCGCTCGGTCCAATTTACGGGTCAGTACATGGGTCGACGTGATCTGAAAAAGTGGGTTCAGGGCTACGTCTATACTGCCGAAACGCCACGCGACCCCGAAGAACTCAAAGCTACCGATATAAAACATCACCTAATGGGCACGCGGCACCTAGCCAAACGATCCACCTATTTCTACGATGTCGTCGAACCTGAACTCAAAAAGAATCTCTCAGAAATCGAAGCCGATCGACCCGATAACGACGCGCCCGTTTCTGTCCAAATCTCGTACTTACGACGTTCTATGCAGCTTGCCGCAGATCACCAAAGCGATCTCCACTGGCGCTGCTGGGCAGGATTCAAAACAAAAGACGATCTTGGCAAACTCTTCACAGAGATCACTGGTCGACCCGAAGTCGAAGCATCAGACCTGATCCTCGGTATTGATCACATGACGGCAAGATTGTCGGCTCGAATGATCTCGCTCTCGAAATTAGTGAAATCAGATACTTGGCTAACTGATGTATTTAAAACCCGAAACTACGATTCTCTATTCGCACGCGGCAATGGTAGTCGTCCAGCCGTGGCAAAATTCCGATCTCGTTTCCGAAACTTCCTGAAAATATGGGGACGCCGCAACGGCATTGGCTACGGTACGGCTTGGACGCCGACTGACCCGTCATGGAATATGAAGCCCGAGATTCCTCTCGACTCAGTAGGTTCGTTCGTGCGCCAAGATATTGATCAAGCAGGGCGCTCCCGATCCGATCTAGTGACGAAACGACAAGCGGCTATTGCAGCTGTTCGAATTCAAATCGGTCGAAATACCAAGCTACGCAAGACCTTTGAATTTGAACTTTACCGTGGCACCGAGCACATCAGGATGATGGAGAACCACAACTACCTCATCGAGCAGTGCACCTTTGGTGAATACAGAGAAGCAATCAACCGAGCAGGCGAATCTTTAGTCAATGAAGGCTCGATCAATACAGCGAACGACATCTTCTATCTGACGCTCACGCAGCTCGAAGAAGCTGCCGTAAAGAACGCCTACTCACGACTCAGCTCTCTCGTTATTGAGGCGAAGGAAGAGTACGCAAAGAACTTGAACCGTGCCCCGTTCGATTACATCGGAACAAAACCGCCTGAAGAGAAAAAAGACGACATAGAAGAATCTCTACGTGGTCTCAGCGAAGACGGCTTACAGCTTCACGGCGAACCATCATCTGCAGGCTCATTCACGGGAATTGCTCGAGTCGTAATCACCCGAACTTCAACACCACCGGATGTTCGCAAAGGAGAAATTCTCGTAACTGAAAATACCGGACCCGACTGGGTACCCGTGTTTCCTCTACTCGGAGGACTGATCCTCGACGGTGGTGACAACTTCCAGCATGCATCGCTAATCGCACGGGAATATGGAATTCCCTGCGTAATTCAAACAAAAGAAGCAACTGCCAAGATCGCTGACGGCCAACTAATCGAAGTAAACGGCACCGCCGGAACAGTCACCCTAAACCCAATGGTTTAGGCCTAAACCCGCGCCATGCTCAACTTTTCGACCGAAGTAAATCCTTAATAGGTTGAAGGGCAAAGCGAAGTAGAGAGACCTTCGACGAGGGGGGGGGCTACGCCCTTACTTGCGTGTCCAAGCCGTCTCGCCACTGGTGTCGCTAATCGAAATTCCAGCAGCATCCAGCTGATCTCGCACAGCGTCCGCATCGGCCCAGCGCTTCTCGGCCCGGGCGTCCTTACGCTTCTGCACAAGTGCACTAACGTCTGAATCACTAAGACCCGCCGCCTTCTGCGGTGGAGCTGCCAAATTGAAACCAAGTGCACCAGTCAATTCACGAACCAAATCTGCAGCAGCTGAAACATTGTTCCCATCGGAACGAGTGCGATTCATCTTTCGACAAAGATCGAAAATCGCAGCCAAAGCCTGAGGAGTGTTCAAATCGTCGTCCATCGCCTCCACGAATCGTCGTTTGAACGGTTCAGGATCTAATGACTTCTCTGATATCACTGGCACCGCCTCAACCGCTTGCCTAATACGACGCATCGAACGCTCGGCATCACCAATAAGTTTCTTATCCAAAAGCGGATTGGTTCGGTAATGACTCTGCAAAATCCAAAGTCGAATAGCGTCTGAACTAAACTCTTCAAGAGCCAAATTCACGTCGAATGCATTGCCTAAGGACTTGCTCATCGCCGCACCAGTAGTGCGCAGCAAACCGTTATGCATCCACACACCAGAGAATGGAGTCTTACCAGAAGCCGACTCACTCTGGGCGACTTCGTTTTCGTGATGCGGAAAGATCAAATCAAGTCCGCCACCGTGAATGTCGATCTGCTCACCCAAATGCTTGAACGCCATCGCCGAGCACTCAATATGCCAGCCCGGACGTCCAAGTCCCCACGGACTATCCCAGTTCGGTTCTTCAGCCTTAACTGCTTTCCAAAGAGCGAAATCGGCAGGATCTTCCTTGCCACTTTCCTCATTGCGAGCGCCTTCAAGCATTTCATCGATATTCTGACCACTCAGTTTGCCGTAGTCCGGCTTACTGCGAACACGGTAGTAAACTGACCCTCTTAGTTCATATGCGGCTTCTGCTTCGATCAACCGCTTGATCAGCTCAATGATCTCCGGCATATCCTCAGTCGCACGTGGATGCACCGTCGCACGTCGAACATTCAGTCCATCAGCAGATTTGAAAAACGACTTAATGTACTTCTCAGTGATATCTGTCCACGGAACTTTGTCAGCGTTCGCACGATTAATAATCTTGTCGTCAACATCGGTGAAGTTCTGAACCTTCTTGACCTTGAAACCTCGAAATTCAAGGTATCGATCAAGAACATCGAACACGATGCTGCTAAGGGCATGACCTAGATGAGAGTGGTCGTAGACCGTCACTCCGCAAACGTACATTTTGACTTCTTCACCCAGCGGCTTGAATTCTTCTTTTTTGCGGGTGAGCGAGTTATAGAGCTGAATCATTCGTTTTTGGGAACTACTTTTGTTCTAAGATTTTGTGGCAGGAATTAGTGTAGCGATCGCTTGAGCAGCAATGCCCTTACCCGCGCCAATTGCGCCAACGTGATCGGTCGATGTTACTTTTACGTTAATACTGGAATTTTCCAGCCCACTAATCACACCGATATTGGCCATCATATCCGGCACCACCGACGAGAGTCTCGGGCTCTGTGCAATGATCGTAGCATCGACATGCGACACCAGCCATCCAGCTTCAAGGGCGAGCCGGGCAGACTCAGCGATAAATTCTGCGGAATTAAAACCAGCGTATCGCTCATCCGACGAGGGGAATCGCTCCCCTAAATCGCCCAGACCAGCCGCACCGAGAATTGCGCTAGCGATCGAATGAAATAGAACATCCCCATCGGAATGACCATCTAGGTGCTGATCAAATTCGATGTCGATTCCACCGAGTCGCAACGGACCGCCATCCTTAAGACCGTGACCGTCGAAGCCAATTCCAAATCGAGAGCCTTCAACCGCAACACCTGAATGCGCCACAGCTCCAACCTGTCGTCTGCCCAGAATCAGAGTCGCAAGCTCAAGATCCTCCGGGGTAGTGATCTTAATGTTGTCGTTCGATCCCGTGAAGATCGCAACAAGCCCACCGACCGACTCGACCAATGAGGCGTCGTCGGTCACGTCTTCATCAGTCATATCGTGTGCCGTCTTCAGCACATCGAACCTGAATATCTGGGGAGTCTGAATCGCCCACATCTCCGATCTATCGGGAGTCGAAGTCACGACCCGATGCGGAGCAATCTTAATTGTGTCTTTCACAGGAACGGCAGCAATTCCGGCCCCCACCTTAATTGCAGCCCTCAACCCACGCTCGATCATTGCCTGGTCAACAAACGGTCGTGCGCCATCGTGCACCGCAACAAAATCTGGTGCACCACCATCTAGGCTAGCGAGTAAATCAAGCCCGATCTTCACCGAATCCTGTCGCCGCACCCCACCAGCAACCACGGCAGCAACCTTCGTAAATCCTCCGACGTTGACGGCTTCATTTCCAGCCTCGAGATTCTCGGATGACATTACAAGCACGACAGACCCTACTTCATCGAAATCTTCGAATACTCGTAGCGAATGAGAAATCACAGACAGCCCTCCCAATATGGCAACCTGCTTATCGATTCCCTCCATCCGAGAGCTTCGACCCGCCGCGACTACCACAACACCTAACCGACCCGTTTTAATGGTCATAAGAACAATCCCATAATCCAATCAATACCCCAAACACAGGCGTAAGCAACCGATACCGATTTAATCGACTTGGCGACAAACACAATTACGACGAATCTCTTCATCGGATATCCAATGCTACCCGCCGCAACGCCAATTACATCGAACAGCGGATTCGGAATTACTGCCCCTAAAAACAAAATTACCCCGCCACGCTTGCTAACCCATCCACGAACCCGAGGATAAAACCGGTTCCGTTCGAAAAACGATCGACCGGAAAGTCCGAGCATATATCCGGTCAATTCCCCAAGAGCCTCTGCTGACGCTGAAATGAGACCTATAAACAACGGATTCAGCCCGAAGTCCGGGGCTGCTGCTATGCACACCGCCGCAGGACCGGATATCGGTACAACAATCAATCCTGCGGCAATGAAATTGATAATCCAAAGTCCGCCGTACCCCGCGTTCTCAACGTTCAGTGAATCTGTAGACCACATGACTATGCCGATAGTCGTGAACGCAATAACAAACGCGATCATCGCTAATTTAAGCGCGTATTCACGATTGGTCGACAGCCACAGATGAAAACCGTTTAATTGGATGCGATCAACATCGGGCCCGTCGCTCGCCCCGGGCGGGTTAGGAGTTGAGTCGAGTTCGTCCAGTATGTCGGATTGAGAAGATTCAGACATTGAAGGGAACTATTATCCCAAATTCGAAACAAAGGGTGGATAGGAAAGAGTCGGAAGACGAAATCTAAAGTAAATCGACGAGCCACGAAATCGACTGCCGACACCCCTCGACAATGATCACAAACTTGATCAGTTTGCCTATTCCCACCCATAAAAAGAATCTTCTTATCGGGTAACCAAGCGAGCCAGCCGCGATCCCACCAATATCGAATAGTGGAATCGGTATCACAGCGAGAATGAATAATGCGAAACCACCGCGTTTTACAACCAAAGAATGAATTCGATTGTAATAACGAGATTTCTGTATTACACCCTGGCTACCGTAACCCGCAAGATATCCCGTAACTTCACCAAGGGTTGCACCAGTTGCAGCAGCGACCGCTAAACCAAACGAGTTCAAGCCAAGTTCAGAAGTCGCCGCCGCACACACTGCTGCCCACCCCGGAAGTGGAACAATAACCGCCGCTGAACCAATTAGGTTTGCGAGAAACGCTCCCCAGTAACCAGCCGATCCGATCTGAACCAGATCAAATACCCACGCAACAGTTCCGCCTACTACCGACGTGAGCACTACCGTCCAAAGAATAATTTGATAGGCGCGGTTATATTTTGCTATAAAACTAGCAAATTTTCCGCTACTTAAATTAGAACTCTGGGATTCCGTAATCTGATCTGACTGGTCTGTCACAATGAAATAGTACGTCACGTAAAGCAAATAGACCTCACTTCATGACCTAATTAGGTATAAAGCGAGGGCTATTCTTATAATTATCACACTTC
>Ga0114999_10005462_pt1 | contig 14990 bp, 15 predicted proteins | sample ArcticOcean_MG_C_3_FD_89820 | JGI IMG/M metagenome (GOLD analysis project Ga0114999, IMG submission 89820) | Marine microbial communities from western Arctic Ocean - ArcticOcean_MG_CB8_126 | ecosystem: Environmental > Aquatic > Marine > Oceanic | place: Arctic Ocean: Canada Basin | collected...
CCTGGTCGAAAGTTATCGAAAACGACATCGGCGGTGCGCACCAAATCATCGAACACTGCGAGCCCAGATTCGTTCTTAAGGTCTAGAACAATACTCTTCTTATTGCGGTTGTAGCTGTGGAACTGGGCATTCTCGCCTCTGACCTGAGGCCCAATGTGGTTACTGCGGACGGGGTCTCCTGTAGGCGGCTCGATCTTGATCACCTCTGCGCCCAAATCCGCCAACAACATTGTGCCGAACGGGCCCGCAATAAACATCGACAGGTCGAGAATGGTGATCCCGTTTAAGGGTCCCGTCATGGTCATGACCAACCCCAAATTCGCGCCGCGTTGTCCCAGAGAAACGCGGAGCGCGACTCCTCACGCAAATCCATCGACGCGACATCCGAAACCGGTTTGGCGTAATCCATAAACGGGTACCCGGTTCCGAACAGCACTTTCTCGCGCCCGTAGGAATTCAAGAAGTGTTTCAAGGCAGGTGGCAGGTACTTAGGCCGGTGCCCGGATGTATCAATGAATACGTGCTCGTGTTTCCACGCCAACCCGATCAATTCGTCGGCCCACGGAAACCCGGCATGACCGGCGATGATCGTAAGATCTCTAAAATAGAGCGCAACGTCATCTAGATAGAGCGGTCGGCCGACATCAGATCGTTCCATAACGGCGGTATGCCCGGTTAGCACGAGAACGGGAATTCCGAGATCTGCGCACGCCGCATAATACGGATAATACATCGCGTCGTTTGGCGGTGCGCCATAAAGAAACGGCAGCACTTTGTATGCACGCAGGCCATCCTCATTGACCGCGCGGCGCAACTCACGGACGCCCTCCATCCCTCGCCGAGGATCGACGCTGGCACAGCCAACGATCCGATCCGGCGTGGCCGCAACCAGTTCGGCGATCGTCCGATTATTACTCGGAGCTCCCGGGAAATCGGTTGCAGAAAGCACAATCTTTTCGACGCCGGCGGATTCAGCTTCGCCAGAGATCATCTTCCAAGTGACTGCCGCACGCTCTGGCATGCCGAGACGGTCATAGAGAGCCTGCATCTGGGGGTATGCCGCAAAGAACGTGGCGTCCCAGTAATTTGCCCATACGTCGGCAACGCGAGGCCCTAGCTGGTTCATGGCGCGACATCCTCCGGTTAAGGCTGCGCCTGTCAAGGCGCAGTACTGCAATAGACGGCTAAAAAATGTGCTCTGATAGCCGGTATGGCGCGACCCCACCATTCCTGGGTCCCAAGCCCTACCCACCATCGATCTGAAGCTGGCATGGCCTTTAGTATAAAGCAGTCATTCCGCTCTAACGTCTGGGCAGTAAATTGCTACTTAGGCGACACTAAGGAAGATTAAGGCCCAATCCGTTTGCCCATTACAAATATGGAAGGGCACAGCACTTAATTAGAGGTCGCAAAACGTTTACCTGCGCCTCTTTCGGACGGCTCCATAGCAAAGATCGATTATCTGCCTGTTCAAGCACGCCGACGTTCCTGCCCGAGAGAGAGAAATTTCGATGCGGTATTCTTCGATAGAAAGCTTGCTCAGATAGTCTGTGATATCGGACATTCTGCGCAATCGAGGCGCCAAGGCCTGCGGTAGCAGCATGGTTCAATCGGATCGCGGCGGCGATAATCCTATCGTTCGAAGTGTCGACCCAGATGCTGAAACAAGCAACGACTAGAGCGAGGCCTGACAGCCAAGGGTACTAATTAAGGTCGCCCGCTGTCCCGGGCAACCATGTGACGATATCAGGGAAGATCGCGATCAGGAGCACAAAGGCGGCCATGATCAGGAAGAAGGGCAAGGCCCCGCGAGTGATTTTTCCTATTGAGTCTCCCGTCAGTCCCTGAATTACAAACAAATTGAACCCTACCGGGGGGGTAATCTGGGACATTTCGATAACGACCACTAGAAAAACACCAAACCAAATCGGGTCAAACCCAGCAGCAACGACCAAGGGAAATGTGATCGGCAGGGTCATGACCATGGCGGACAAACCGTCGAGGACCGTTCCCAAAATAGCGTAGAACACCAGCAAAACGGCGATAAGGCCGAATGGGCCCAGTTCCATCGCAGAAATGAAATCCGCAACTTGGCGCGGCACCCCGAGGAATGCCATCGCCTTCGACAAAAACAGCGCACCACCCAAGATCAGGCCTATCATGCTGCATGTCTTAATGGCCCCCAGCAAGGCCAGGCGCAGCGTTCTGAAATTCAGCGATCGCTGGAACGCAGCAACAACGAGCGAACCGAATACACCAACTGTTGCAGCCTCGGACGGTCCCGCCATACCTGTGTACATGGACCCCAACACCAGCCCAACCAGAAAGACGATTGGCGCTAGATCAAGAATGCCGCGCCAACGATCGCCCCACGTGAAAACCTCTCCAGTGGGGGGCGCAAGCTTTGGATTAAGCACACAACGAACAGCGGTATACGCCATAAAGCTCCCGGCCAAGATCAGGCCGGGCAAGATGCCTGCAATAAAAAGTTGCAGGATCGACGCCTTTGTCAGCACGCCATAGATGATCAAGATGATTGACGGCGGGATTAGCAAGCCGAGAGTCCCCGCACCTGCGAGCGACCCCAGGGCTAGTTCACGGTTGTACCCGCGCTTGAATAACTCAGTCAGCGTAATGCGGCCGACCGTTGCTGCTGTCGCTGCTGAAGAACCCGACGCCGCCGCAAAGAGTGTGCAACCTAAGATATTCACATGCATTAAGCGACCTGGCAGACGCGTGGTCCAGGGCGACAGGCCACGAAACAACATTTCCGATAGGCGGGTATGAAAAAGTAATTCACCCATTAAGATAAATAATGGGAGCGCGATCAGTTCCGGACTGCTCATGCTAGTCCAGATATCCTTCGCTAAAAATTTTGCGACAGGCATACTTGGCTTGAAAACTTCAAGACCAATAACGCCCACCGCCACTAGCCCAAAGCCGACCCATACCGCCGAACCCAAGAAAACGACCAGCATCACAATGATTGATAGGGCTGGTAAGGTCACAGCGGAGTTTCCTCAAGGTGCTCGTTATTCATAGATTTTTCAGTTGCCTCCCCTATCGCGAGCCGGATCAAACGTGCCAGTAGCGCTAGCGTTAGCAGGCATATGCCAAAGGTGAGAGCGGTCTGCGGCCAGGCCATTGGCGTTTCACTCGGGAAGAAAGAGAGGGTACCTAACTCGTAAGTCCTGGCGGTGTATCGAATCGATGCAACTGAAAGGTATGTCGAGATACATAGGGCAAAAATAGTGCCGAACATATCAACCGCGCGGCGCGCCGAAGGCCCTAGCGGTTCCATAATGAGGTTAACCCGAATGTGCCCACCCTCATTTAGCGCCCAAGCGCTACCGCCAAACATTATGAACGCAAGCATGTAGCCTGAATATTCGAACGCAAACTGCAGTGAATAATTGAACCACCACCGCGATAGAATCTCGGCCATACCAAGCAGTCCCATAACCGCAAGGGTACTGGCCGCGAGCCAAGCTGAGGCGGTGCAAAGAAAATCAATCGATCGTAAGAAAATTTGTATCATGCTAGACGAAATGGACGGCCGCGCTGCAATAGCACGACCGTCCAATCTTCTCTATTTAAAGGCTAGGACTTGCCGCTTGCTTTAAGAAACTTCTGCAAGATCGGACCCGACCCAGAAACAGTATCTGTGAACGGCTTCCAGAACTTCCGCCCTTCTGTCAGCATTTCCTTAATAACTGAGGCGTTCATCGGCTCAACAGTCATTCCCCTATCCTGCAATTCCTTCAGTTTTACAGTGTCCTCATCTCGGCTAACTTGCCAGAATACTGGCTCAAGCTTCCTTGCGAGATCCTCGATTGCCTTTTGGTTCTTAGCGGACAATTTATTCCAAGCGTCAAGATTGACCGTAAGTTGGTTCAGCGCCCAAAGGTGGTTGGTCCTATAGGTATGATTCAGGAACTCCCAGTATTTCTGCGCTACAGCCGTAGAACCAGATGTCATGACCGCGTCAATACCTCCAGCCGCGAGAGCGGGGACTACGTCCGAGGTAGGAATAAGCCGTGGCGACATTCCTAAGGCCGTCATCAGTTCAGTAGAGGTCTTATTATAGGTGCGAATGGCAAGATCCTCGAGGTCCGCCATACTCGCCACAGGATTTTTAGTGAAGATGTTCTGGCTTGGCCAAGGCACCGTGTAGAGCATCTTCTGATTGTGCTTCTCATAAGCCGCTTCATAGAGGCCTCTGATCTCGCCAACGAACATCTCGAGTTCGTCAAAATCGTTAATAAGGTATGGCAACGCTTCAAAACCTAGCAGCGGCTCGTCACCCGTTTGCTGGAAACCTGCAAATTCGGCCATAGGTACGACGCCGTCTCGCACGGCCCGCAATGAATCGGGGCCCTTGATGCCAAGGGAACCGCCAACATGAACGATGATTTCCACCTCACCATTCGTGACTTTCTTCACCTCTTCGGCAAAGCGCACGAGGTTTTCGGTATGAAACACCGTCGGCCCCCAAGGCACAGAGGCGTCCCATTTCGTTTGTGCTAACGCAGGTGCCGCGGCCAGCGCGACAACCGCAGCTGCGCCGGTCACGGCAGCGGCGGCCTTAATAAAAGTATGTCTCAACATCGAATAATCTCCTCCCGGTTTTTATTTATTAATGATCCTAACCTCGCTGTTACCCCAGTCCAAGCACCAAGAAACTCCCAACTCTTTTAGAAGCAGGTCTTTCGGTCCGGGCGTGGGATCGCCTCCAGGAGAGCACCCCCTTATGATCGTGCAATGGCCACCACACAGGGTGTTGAGCATCGTCAACTGAAGGGCGCCACAGCGGACAGCCTTCGCGCCCACTTTCGGGCCGGACAATACGCCGGGCCAACCACCGGGCTCGCTCCGGGAAAACTTCAATGCAATCTCGCCATTCTTTCCGAGACCGACGCCCAACATTTTGCTCTCTACTGTGAGCGCAATCCCGCTCCATGCCCCTTGATCTATGTCAGTGATGCTGGAACCCCCATGCTGGACAAACTTGGCCGCGACATAGATGTGCGTACTGACCTGCCTGCGTATCACCTTCATCGCAACGGCCGCACCCGCACGGTTTCGGACATCAAGCGATTTTGGCAACCCGACTCGGTAGCAATTCTGCTGGGGTGCTCTTTGTCATTCGAAGAAGCGCTCGTGGATTCGGGCATTCGCCTTCGCCACCTTGAACGGGGTGGCGATATCGCCGCATTCCGTACCAACCGCGCAACGAACGCAGTCGGGCCGTTTGGCGGACCACTCGTGGTATCGATGCGCGCGGTTGCGGCCAAAGACGCAGACCGAACGCGTCGTATCACAGAGAAGTACCCGCACGCGCATGGCGCGCCGCTCGATGTCGATGACCCACGCGAACTTGGGATCAGAGACATCGAAAGCCCGGATTGGGGCGAGCCACAAAACCTTCAGGCTGACGAGGTCGCGATGTTTTGGGCGTGCGGCGTGACCTCCCACAGCGCCCTATTGAGGGCACGACTATCGATGGCGATCACCCACGCGCCGGGCGCGATGCTGATTACTGATTTGCCAGCGGATCAACCGCCGCCGACCTAGCCCGCGCAGTGGTCCCGAACCATGTCGGCGATCTCATCCGTGCAGGTTTCCAATGGCCACAACCCTGTCGGCGAGAGATCAACAACCTGACCATTTTTTATCACCTCAGCCGACCGTGCCGTGGCGGCATAAATGTCGTCCTGAACGTTGAACACCAGGATCGGTTGATCGAGGTCGGCAAGCGCCACCCCCATGTCATGCGAGAATACGGCTTTCATGGCGTAGGCAGCGTTCCCGCGATTGCGCAGACTGTCGGAGAGATAGCGTTCGATCATGGCGTCCGTTACACCCGGCCCACGAAACTGCGCCCAGTTGTTCCATAAGCTTGTGAGATGCGTGCCGTCGCTATCCTCGGTGGACTGTAACGCGGCCCCGGTCCACGCGCGCTGTTTGGCGCGCTCTTCATCGGTATAAACCGCAGCCCCGACAAGCACTACATGCTTTACCTGACCGCGGCGCTGCCGCGTGAACTCAACGGCAATCCGGGCACCCGTATGAACCCCGATGACGTCGATCTCGCCAAGAGCCATCGCGTCGATCACCGTTCCATGTGCCTCGGCGTATCTGGCTATCGACAAGGCCTCTGGAGGTGCATCCGATTGGCCATAACCGGGCGTATCCGGTGCAACCAAATACCGCTCGCCCGCCAAAGCGCGCATGAAAACATCGAACGTGCGCCCCGATAGAGGACTTTGATGGAAGCAAACCATGGGGCGCTGACCTGTGCCACGCTCACCGGCCTCATAGAGATGCACTTGGCCGAACGGCCCGTATGTATACCGTCGTGTGATCCCAACCGCCATTCTGCTACGCGACGTTCGGACGGTGCTCGAAGAGAATCATCTTCAACTCACGATGTTAGGCGAACACTACCGGTGATCCCGCGTCTCACGACTGCACCAATTGCTGCAACGCGCCGGATCCAGGATTTTGTACAATCGTAGTGTCAACCGTGCCCAAACCAGGTACGTCGAGCGTCATGCGCGGCGTATAAGTCTCGACGTTGAGTGCAGCACAGTCCTGAAGTGCTGAGTCGAGGTCCGCGACGAGAAAGCTCTGCATCAGATACCCGATGTTCGGGGCGACCGAATCCGGCACGAGGTCCGGCACGGGATAGTTTAGCGGTTGGGAGGTCGCGATCTTGCCGAACATGTGGTCGCCCTGCATGAACGTCACTTGCGTGCGGCCACCGTCGGGAACCTTTTGAAATTTACGGTAGTTGTCGCTGTCCAACACTTGATTGATGTGCACCCCCATCTTCAACACGCGGACGTAGAACTCTTTTGATTTCTCGATGTCGCGCATGCAGGACGCCGTCGTCACTACCGGTGTGAAGCCCGTCTTGGTCTTGCCGAAGCCCTCAACATAAGCGCGCATTTTGCCAATCCGCGTCGCTGGGTCTTTGGTCGCTAACTCCACCCAGTTGATCAGTACGCCGTCCGGCCCTTCGAACACCACCTCGATCGGCGTACCAACCTCCGGCGTGAAATCATGGGCGACCGGTTCGGACCAAAACTCGTAGCCCGCCTTTTTTAATTTTTTCGTCTCGCCAAAAATGTCGGCGGTATAGAAGTTCAAATTAATCAAACCGTAGGCACGCGCCGGTTTTTCGGCGCGTACAACCTTGCGGTCTTTGGCATCGAATTGGACCAGCAAAATGCGCCCCACCGGATCGGGGCCGTGATGTAAGAACACTGCCTCACCCTTTGAGCCCGCCGGCAGATGCCAAAACGCCTCAAAGTCTGGGCCGGCCCATGTCACTGGCGGTCCCACGGTGAGCCCCGTGAGGTCGCGATAGAAGTGGAGAGAACGCTCCATCTCCGCGACACCGATTACGGCGACGCTCATGGGTGAGCCGCCCGGTCCAACAATATCTGTGGTCATGCGAAAACCCTCCTTCTCGGACTACAATACACCTCTCCCATTGCGGAGATGCCTCCGGATAGCGTTAGGTGGCGTGTGAGAACTAGGGCGCACTTAAACGTCGCTTGCCGTCCGTACTTTTCAGGACCCCCGGTTCTTCGAGATCAATCCGGTCCCACAACTTGCACGTTACCTGTTTGTGCTTTTGGTCCAAGGCTTCGCAATAGTTGGTGAATTCACAAATTCGTACCGCGGCGCCAGCGCCGCTCAATACTTTCGAGAACCAATCCGGGTCGGCCAACGATTGGCGCGCCAATGCAACAACGTCAGCAATTTCTGACGCGATGATACCTTCGGCCTGGTCAAACCCATGCACACCGCCAGACACGATCACCGGCACCCGGAAACCGCTTGCGTGCACGGCCGTCCGAACGGCTTTCGCCGCAGCGAGGTTGCGCCCAAACGGACCTTGAGCGTCGGAGATGTATTGTGGCATGCACTCGTAACCGGACGGGCCGGTATACGGATACGCCGCCCAACCCACCGCAGGTTGCAGTGCATCGTCGAATTTTCCACCGCGGGACAACGACAAAAAATCCATGCCGACTTTAGCGAAGGCGGACCCGAACCACGCTGCATCGCCAACGTCGCTGCCGCCAAGAATGCACTCCTCTGCCAGGAACCGCGCGCCAACCGCAAACTCCAAACCCACGGCTTGGCGGACCGCACGATAAACCTTCAACGGCAACCGCGCGCGGTTTTCGCGCGACCCGCCGTAGCCATCGGACCGGGTATTCGTAGCCGACAGAAACGAGGCCATGGTGTAGGCGTGCGCGCAATGCAATTCCACGCCATCAAACCCCGCATCTTTTGCGCGCCGTGCCGCGGCAGCGAAGGCCCGCGGCAACGTTTCTGGGAGGTCGGCAATCTGCGGAAGGTGGGTATCGGTAATGCGCTCCCGATAGCCATACTGCAAAGCCTCCAACTCCTGCACCGTGAGTGCCCCGTCGAGCAAGGTTTCATCGAGCCCGGCGAGCCTTTCTCGTATCTCACTCTCAGTCGCACCGGGCATCTCAAGTGCCTGACGATGGCGGTCCGTGATTTTGAGGAAGCGCGAGAAAAATTTTTCGGGATCGGGCCGTCGGCGAATGCCGAGAAAATCGATAATCTGGATAAAGAGCTTTGTCTCGCCGCCACTTGCCTCGTGAACGGTGCGAACGAGGTCCTTCAACCCCGGGACAAATCGGTCATGGTTAATGCGCAGCAACGGGCCTGACGGCACGTCACGCACGCCTGTCGCCTCAATAACCAGCACGCCGGGTTTGCCGCGCGCAAACCGACCATACCAATCCAAAACCTCAGGCGTGACAAAGCCCGCTTCTGTGGCCCGCCAAGGCACCATCGCGGGAATCCAAGTTCGGTGCCGGGCAGTGACCGGACCTAGTTGGATCGGTGAAAACAACTGTGACGCAGCCGCCTCTTCTAGACCAGGCCAGCGCGCGACTTCAGCTTTCCACTTGATGCGCTCTTTGGGACGCCACATCGGGGCATTGTGCCACATTCGGCCGCGCCTTGCCCGCGCCGGCTATTGGGACGCGCGGCCTCCGCCGACCCAAATGACCAGAACGAGCGCCACCGCAGCGAGCACCCCATAGCCACCCACCAAAGGAAGGACTGTCCCGTCGTAGCTCCGTCCAATACTCGACCCGATGATGAGAGAAATGAAGCCGGTCAACGATGCAACAACCGCCGAACCGACGCCGGCGATGTGCCCGAGCGGCTCCATCGCCATGGCATTGAGGTTGCCAAACAGAACACCCATACAAAAGAACGTGGGGAGGCCGTAGAGCATGAACGACCACAGCGGCGGGACACCGCCAAATGACATTGCAATCACAAAGAACACAGCAGACATGACGGTCAGCGCGCTCAGCGACCAAACCGTAAGTTTTTGCATACCCAAACGCATCACCAGGCGGGCGTTGACGATCGACGCAACACCGATGGCCACGGCAAGGACCGCAAAGAAAACCGGAAACAAGTTGCCGACCCCGTACGCGTCCTGAAATATCTGCTGCGACGATGTCAGGTAACCGATCATGGCGGAAAAAATTGCGCCCGCCGCTAGTGCCGCGCCGATTGCCATTCGAGTGCTACACACCTCGATGACCGCACCACCAATTCGACCCAAAGAAAATCGGTGCCGTTTGTCGCGAGATAGAGTTTCCGGTTGTCGAATCGTAAGCCACAAGAAGGCAACAACGGCCAAAGCGAGAAATAGGAAGAAAATGCCCTGCCAGTTGCCAACATAGAGAATGCCTTGGCCCAGCAACGGTGCAACGATTGGCACCAATATGAATACCGTCATGACAAACGACATGATGCGGGCCATCGCCCGCCCAGCATATTGATCTCGCACGAGCGCGACCGCGACGGTGCGTGGTCCAGCCGCACCGATACCCTGGAGCACGCGTCCGGCCAGCATAGTGTTGAAGTCCGTCGCCACGATCGACAAGACGCATCCTGCGGCAAAGATCGCGAAGCCAATACTGATCGCAGATTTCCGTCCAATGCTGTCGGACGCCGGCCCAAAAAATATCTGCCCCACCGCGAGGCCAAGAAAGAACGCGGATATGACTAGTTGATTGTCGTTCGCGAACTCAACGCCAAGATCGCTCCCAATGATCGGCAAAGCCGGCAACATCGCATCCGTCGAAAGCGCGACGATCGATGTCATCAGCGCCATAAGCGCGACAAATTCGGCAACCGAGCGCGTCGGTACCGTGCTGTCCGATTGGGTCATCATATTCTTTCGGGTTTGACCAGCACCTGAACGGCGCAGGCACTAGAACGGGGGATGGACTATACGACGCCTTTGTCGCGGAGCGCGGCAATCGCGTGCTCGTCCATGCCGAGGAGTCCGCCTAGGACTTCGCTGTTGTGCGCACCCAACGAGGGGCCCGCCCAGTCAGTTCTCCCTGGCGTATCGACGAGACGCGGCGAGATGGCAGGTATCTTGAGCGCCTTACCATCGACCTCAACCGACTCGATCATGCCCCGGGCTCGGTAGTGCGGATCCTTCATGATGTCGCGCACGCTATAGATCGGGCCGACCGGAACTCGGACCGCCTCGAGTTGCCGGATGATATCGGCGCCGTCCTGCGTTACCGCCCAAGCGGACAGGGCCCGATCGATCTCAGCCTCATGTTCAACACGGCCCGTGTTGACTTCGAGCCGGGGATCGTTGGCCATGTCCTCACGGCCCGCCACGATCATTAGGCGTTTGAAAATCGAGTCGCCGTTGCCGCCGATAATGATTTGCTGGCCATCTTTGGACCGGTAGACGTTTGTCGGCACGATGCCCGTCAGTGTGGAGCCAGATGGTTCACGGACCATGCCCGCGCCGTCAAACTCGGGGACCACACTTTCGAGCACGTCAAACACGGCTTCGTATATGGCGACATCGACGACCTGTCCGACACCGTCTACTTTGCCGCGTTCAACCAGGGCAAGTAAAATGCCGATTACCGCGTGCAACGACGCCAATGTGTCGCCTAGGGATAGATTGGGGCGAACCGACGGGCGGTCAGGGAAGCCATTTACGTAGCGAAACCCGCCAAAGCCTTCGCACACCGCCGCATAGCCGGGCTTGTTGGCATTGGGACCAGTTTGGCCATATCCAGAGATCCGCGCGTAGACCAACTTGGGATTCTCTCTCTTAAACGGCTCAGGCCCGAGACCCCATTCCTCCATTCGGCCGGGCAAGAAATTCTCGACGAGCACGTCAGCTTTGAGAGCCAGCTGTTTTGCAATCGCGCGACCTTCGTCGGTGCGCAAATCCAAGGTCACCGACTTCTTGTTGCGCGACATAGCCCGCCACCAAAACGAGGTACCGTCCTCGCCTAAGGCCCGCCACACGCGAAGCGGGTCTCCCCCTTTTGGGGGCTCGACCTTGATGACCTCCGCACCAAAATAACCCAAGACCGAAGTCGTAAACGGGCCCGCAATAAGTTGCCCCATTTCAAGGATTCGCACTCCATCAAGAGGGCGCCGGCTCTTCTTCGGTGCATCAGTCATCATGATCTCCGGTGTTGGCGGAGGCATTAATGGATCGGAGGCGCGGAGTCCACAGACCGGTTCGCCAATTTGGGACTAGAATATCGCCATGTCAGACCGCCCGCCCTTTCACCTTGCCTTCCCGGTCACTGACCTTTCATCGGCACGAGAATTTTATGGCACGTTGCTGGGTTGCGCCGAGGGCCGCTCCTCAGACAAATGGATAGATTTCGACCTTTACGGCCACCAGATCGTTGCGCACCTCGCACCACCCGAAGACGCCGCGCCAACCAGCACCGTGGATGGCAAGGCAGTCCCGGTGCGCCACTTTGGTATCGTGTTGCCCTGGTCTGAATGGCAGACCCTGGCGGAGCGGCTTCGCGAGGCCAAGACCATCTTTATCATTGAGCCGAGGCTCAGGTTCGCCGGAGAGATCGGCGAACAAGCAACCATGTTCTTTCTTGATCCTTCGGGGAACGCACTAGAGTTCAAGGCGTTCCGTGATCCCAGCCAGCTCTTTGCCAAGGCAACCGAAGTTCGCTAGCCCCCAATCAGCCGCACCACCACGACAAACCCCATCCCAACCGCGATGGTCACGAAGAGATTGCGGGTCAACGCAGCGGCAGCAAGCGTCGGTAGCGCCGCCCAGATTGTGACATCATCAATAGAGAAGCTAAGCGCGCCGTTCTTGACCATGACCAGTTGCACGACCATCCCGGACAGAACGGCCACCGGTAGATGCTTGAGCCCATCCTCGACGACCCGGGGGAGTTTCCGGCTCCCGAGAATCGCAAGCGGCGCCGCCTTTATCAAGAGAGTGACCGCACTCATGCCGAGAATGATGAGAAGGATTGTTATTTCGTCCATCGGTCCGCCCCCCAGCCAATAAGAAGACCAACTAGCGTCGCAATCAGAATGGCCCAAAACGAGGCGCCGACCGCTTGAAAACAGACCGTGGCCACTGCGGCACCCAAAGCAACGAGGATCTGGCTACGACTGCGTATGAGCGGCACCAACAAGCCTATAAACATTGCAGGCATCGCAAAATCAATCGCGAACGCGTCGAGATTGTTAGCGGTCTGTCCTACTACAACACCAGCGATCGTTGCGCCAACCCACACCAAATGCCCGACAACATTGGTCGTGAAGACCTCGGTCTTGCTCGCGTCAGTCTTTGGCAGTCGTGCAATATGCAGCGCAAACGTCGCGTCGGTCAGCTGGGTGGCATAGAGCGTACGCTCCCACCATTTAAGCTGTCGAAGATACGGCACGAGCGCCGATGCCATCACGAAGAACCTTGCGTTAATGACAGCGGCCATAACAATGATGGACAAGGGTGGCAGACTCAGCGCGATCATTTGCACGCCCACGAGCTGCGCGGTGCCGGCGTAAACCAAAGCCGACATGAGGACCGCCAACCACGGCGTGATGCCGTTGTCGACGGCGAGCACGCCGTACGCCATGCCTATCGCCACGTAAACCAAAAGGACCGGAGAGATGACCCCGATGCCACGCACAACATCGCGCAAACCGCTTACCTTTTGAGATAATTCAGGCCCTTGGCTCATGCGGCGTGACTGAACACGCTGCAGGGCATCATGGCAAGCCAGAACGCGCTACGCCGTGATCAACCGAGCGCCAGCAACCAAGCCCATCCCGACAACAACGGTGATGAAGATATTGCGGGTCAGGATCGCAACGAGAATTGTCGGAAGCAGCGCCCACCAAGTGACGTCTTGAGGTGAGAAACCCAGTGTCCCATCTTTGACCACCATCATCTGAACCACTAAGGCGCTCAGCGCGGCTGCCGGCAAATAGTGCAATGCATTTTCAACGTGCCGCGGCAATCTTCGTGCGCCAAGCAAAAGTAGCGGGGCGGAACGAATGACCAGCACCACCGCACCCGTAGCGACGATGGTTAGGAAACTGGTCGCCTGGTCCACGTCTGCACGCTCCAACCGGCAGCACATCCGGCGCCAGCAGCTAAAAGAATTGTCCAGTGCGACGCGCCGATCATGTACGCGATGATCGTCGTCACGCCCGCGACAGCGGCCGCCGTCGCTTGGCTTCGACTTCGAATGAGAGGGACCAACAATCCCACGAACATTGCCGGCATCGCGAAATCAGTCCCGAAAGCATCTAGGTCCCCGACCCACTCGCCTACAAACGCGCCAACCACTGTGGCCCCGACCCACACGACGTAACCAACGATATTGGTTGTGAAGAGCTCAACTTTTGGCACATCCCTCTGCGGCAATGTCGAGACATGTATTGCAAAATTAGAGCTGGTGATATGAGCACCGTAACTCAAGCGCTCCCACCGCGACAAATAGCGTAAATAAGGTGCTAGAGCCGCTGACATTGCGAAGAACCGCGCGCAAACGACCGCCGCCGTGGCAACAACTGCCGCGATTGGAAGTCCCACGACGATCATCGGAAGTACCGCGAACTGCGCGGTACCGGCAAACACGACTGCAGACATCATTACAGCGAGCCACGGCGACATGCCAAGATCTACGGCGAGGACCCCGAACGCCACCGAGATCGCGGAATAAGCGGGCAGAACAGGCAAGATGAGGAGCGCGCCGCGCACAAGGTCGCGACGCCACGTCGATGGCAGAGATAAGGGCACAGGCGGACTCATTGTGCGCGAGGGAACACTGCCATTCGTAGAAAGGCAAGCGCATCGACCTTACTCGGGCCTCATATCCGCGCTAGGCTGCGAAACATTCTTTCGGGCTCGAGGAGAAGGTCAATGGATACGAAACATTACGATCTCGTCGTCATCGGGTCGGGCCCCGCGGGCGAGAAGGGCGCGGCACAAGCCGCCTATTTCGGCAAAAGTGTTGCGCTGATCGAAAAAGAGACGGTGCTTGGCGGCGCCGCGGCCAACACTGGCACGCTTCCATCTAAAACTTTGCGCGAAACCGCACTCTATTTATCGGGCTTCAAACAACGCGGGCTCTACGGGATGGAGATCAGCCTCAAGGACCGAGTCACCGCGCAAGACTTCCTCTACCGAGAACGCCTTGTTGTACAAAGCGAACATCAGCGGATCGCCGAAAACCTCAAACGCCACGAGGTTGACCTATATGACGGCTGTGCATCGTTTGTTGATGCGCACACCGTGGAAGTAAAGCCTGAGCATTCGCCACCCGTTCACCTGCACGGCGATGTCATTCTCATCGCGACCGGTTCCTACCCCCACCACCCTGACAACCTGCCGTTTCACGATCAGCGGGTCTACGATTCAGACACCATCTTAACAATCAACGACCTGCCACGATCGATGCTGGTGGCAGGCGGTGGTGTCATCGGTTGCGAATACGCCTGCATGTTCGCCGCACTCGGAATTGAGGTGACGCTCGTCGAGGGCCGAGACCGGTTGCTGACCTTTCTTGATTCCGATATCTCTGAGGCACTCGCTGCGGCGATGAAGAAGTTAGGCATCCACGTGCGCCTGTCCGACATGATTGAGACTGTCGACACCGTGCCAG
>Ga0114999_10005463_pt1 | contig 14989 bp, 22 predicted proteins | sample ArcticOcean_MG_C_3_FD_89820 | JGI IMG/M metagenome (GOLD analysis project Ga0114999, IMG submission 89820) | Marine microbial communities from western Arctic Ocean - ArcticOcean_MG_CB8_126 | ecosystem: Environmental > Aquatic > Marine > Oceanic | place: Arctic Ocean: Canada Basin | collected...
ATCACCCGCACGGTGGGGCAGCAATGAGTAACGGCATAAGATCATTGCCCCGGTATCAGCATGGTGGGCCACACCCTGAGATCCCACGGGGTAATTATCCGAGCATCGGGCCAACGCCATCATGGGTGGAACGTGTTGCTGCTCAAATTAAATCTGTTCCACGCAGGATAAATAGAGCCTTGCAACCAGAGACAGCCGAGGAAACTGCTGCTTTGGTCGGTGCATCTATGATCCCCGGCGTTGGTGAGGGTATCGACATAGCTGACATCGCAGCTGGAGCGCGGACATCTGACCTTCCCAGAATAGGATGGGGTCTGGCGGGGCTCGCTCTTCCTTTTGTCGCTGGCTCGGCTTTGCGAAAAATAAAAAAAGGCGCACCAAGCTCGTATGGATCTGCTGGTTGGTCAGGCTTTCGCAAAAATAGTCTCGTTTCTCCTGAGGTATATTCAGACCATTCTGAGTTGTTCAGGTCTGTTACGCAGGATCAGGAACACGCAGACGCCTTGGAAGCTATTATGAAAAATAACAATATAGATCCATCGTCTTTATCTTTTGGGCATTGGGAAGATGTGATGGACGGAGAATATTTTGATTGGTGGCCTCCAGAGGCCCACATGGGCCGTGAGGTCCAGAGGACCTTGGCCGAGCATATTGCTGATAATGCACCAAGTATTAGTAAAGACCTACAGCCAGGGATTACTGCTCTTGGGCGTGAAGCAAGAAAATTACCAAGCAGGATTGCCCGTAAGTGGGGCGACATCCGCCTTCCGATGGACGAAGCATCCGTTGCAAGGCGTGTAGATGAGCAAGAATATTTGGAACTTTTACATGGGACAGGTCGCAGGGGAAGAAAGTTAGAAATAACTGATGACGCTCCCTTGGATCCAGATAGAGTGTTTTATCAAACAGCCAACCCCGCCGCAGCTGAAGATTACGGCGAGGTCATCAAAACTTATTCACGGGCACCCAACCAGCTTCGTTTTGATGCAGAAGGCGCACCTTGGAATGACATACCACTAGAAAACGTTCGTCGGCATATGGATCTTGATGACCTTGTGGAGTTTGATCGGCTGGTAGCCGAGTACGCTCCGAAGGGAAGCGTCAGTATTGACACTGATAATCTTTCCCACATTGCGCGAAGAATGGGCTATAGTGGCTTTGATGCAGATAGACTAAGGGACGCTCCCTATTCAGGTTCCGTACAGTGGGAGGGGGCGTTAGCAGATGTTCCGTCTTTTGTGAGAGCTACTTTAGATCCTGGGCTTATTAGGTTCGAGGGTGCTAGGTTTGATCCACGCGATTTGGGAAAAAATCTACCATCATCTGGTATAGTGGGACTGTTAGGTGTTGGAGCCGCTGGGGCTGCTCGCAGGAATTATGTTGAGAGAGAGCGCAGCAATGAGTAACGGCATAAGATCATTGCCCCGGTATCAACAGGGTGGTTCAACAAAACCTGTGTCTAAGAATTATTTTACAACGTTGCCGAGCTGCGTAGCCTGATATACTTCTCAAAAATTGTTTTTAGTGGCCCGGACGAGCCGTAACAATGAGTATAAAACCAAAGGAAATTGCTGTACTGGGAGGTGTTCTTCTCATATTGATTTTTGGCCTCAGGGGTGTCAGCAGCGCGAAGGCCGAGGCCCTGGTAGCAGAAGAACGAGTGCGGGTACTAGAGGGACAGCGCATAAAACTTGAGCGCCAGATGGAAAAAGACGCCGAAGGCTATGAGGTCCTAAGCGATAGCTTGGATCAAGCCCATGATTCCATCGCTGAGGTACGAGAAGAGGCCGTTGCAAGGGCCTCCCGTGCCTCCATAAGCTTCGCCACGGACTTGGAGATGCTCAGGGATAGCATCAATGTCGTTCAGCCTGACAGTGGCTTAGGGGAGATCGTTGACAGGATACAAGCGGACCACGAAACCCAGATCCAAGCGTATGAGGCTCAGGTCGAAACGCTTGAGTCAGATAATCTTTTGTTGTGGCGACGGGTGGGGGTGTTGGATTCCCTGTGGATCCAAGAGCAGAACCTAAACGCATCTCTTAGAATTGAGATAGCCGCCCTCAACCAAGAGTCCGACGCTTGGCAGAGAGCGGCTAATCCCAACATCTTCAAAAGACTAGGCGGGAGTATTCCCTATATCCTAGTTGGTGCCGGAGCTATGGTTATCCTGAATTAATTTTTAGCCTCGGCCTTGTAGCTTTTCGTTAAGGGTTTCCCTCAAAGTTTCGATTGACCTGCCGACTGCCTCTTCCATTCCCTTAACGGTAGTCTCAACTGGAAGACCAACCGCCTTCTGTCCACGGATTACTACCGCATGGTGGAAAAGCCTACCATGAGCCTTGATAAGTTCCACAAAATTATCAACGAATTCAGTTAACTCCGCTAGGTCGGGGTCGGAGATTGGCTCCACCAGTTTCATCTGGGCAGGAGACAAGGAAAAAGTTTGTTCGGCCCGTGCCGTCTTCGGGATGCTTGCTTCTATCGTGACCACCTCAATGTCAGAAGCATGGCCAGACGTAAGATCTGCAATCCGATCTTTTACTTTCTGAAGCCCTATCAATTTATTTGCTTCTTTTCGGATTCTACGTTCTGTGAAATTATCAATACGGTAGCCAGACTTCTTGAATGCCTCCACAAGGGTGGCACCGCCTGCCCTAGCTTGGCAGAATTTTTCTTGTCTATCTGTGAGCCTGACGGTCCAGCCACGCTCCGCACGGACCCAAGGTTGCAATGGTGCCGCTACCGTAGGCGTACCTTCCAGGGCTCCGTCCCCACCCCTAAGCTCCACATTAAGTTCCGCGATCTTGTTCCTTATTTTTTCCAAGCGCAGTAACTTGCGAGCAGCGTTATTGGAAAACGCAGGGTTTGAGACATCGTAAGAATTAGTGTAAGCGTCAGCCCTGCTAGATCCCAATGCCATAAGCTCACAAAATGAGATCTGTTTACTGGTGAGCGGGCTTTCCCTTCTAGCCTCAGGAACGGCAACCTCACCTACCATTCCCTGAAGTGCCTTTATCAGATCGCTAACGTTGATCCTGTCATCATTGCCATTGGGGTCCACAATATTCTCCTCGAAATCCATGGTCTTATCCTCTTTGTGATTCGCATCGGGCGAAAGCCCTCCAGCGTTGGGGCGACAACCGTTTTCTACATGGCCCAGTTCTTTGTTATCGGTTTCATTTAAGTGCTATATGCCACGATCACGCCCCCAGTTTACAAATCTCCCAGCTTTGATTTGCTCGCCACACTTGGCGCATGGCCCGCCATATTTGGCCGCTATGATCATAGCAGGACAGCCCCCCACTCATAGCCAGACATGAGCCTTGAGTAATCGAAGTGCTTACCAAGCGCATCCACAATACTCACTTGGTCTGGCTCAAACCCCAGTACCTCTCCGGGGGGATGGCTGTAATAGCAAATGCTATTAATGGTGGTCTTGTTAAGTGCGAAATCCCTGCCCGTTGTTGTCAGCCTCCACAGGCCGGACGATTTTTTCTTTGGATCTGGATTCTTCGGGCTTTTTTCAATCAGCCCCCAGTACCGAAGCTTCGCATAGTCACCACCACCATTGATGGCCCCTGAGGTGGGTATGTGAACGTACTCCCCCTCCTTGTCATGGAATGCCATCCAGATTAGCACCCGCGCATACGATCCAATCTTGTAGGCGTACACCTTGCTGTTGGCACCGCAATGACGGCACTTGGAGATCGGCTCGTTAGACATCTTTCGCAAGCGATCTAGGTCAGAAAAATATTCTTTGGTATCAAAAAGATCTTGGAAGAATTCATCTTCTTGACGATGCGAATTAAACATGGATAACTGGCTTGGACAGTTTTCAGCCTCAGTAATCCACTCTGTTCCCTTGTCCATTACTCCTCCTCTCAATAAAGAATCCCGGAGGGTTGGGCGATGTGTGTTTCACCGCCAACCCCCCCCCGGTTCCACTACTTAGTTTATCCACCATCTCCCGTCTGGCTGAGGTGGCACAGCCACAGCATCCTCACTTTTTACTTCATCCGTGGCGTTGTACGCTACTATCGCCTCGTTCATGTACGCTGTGATGCTGATATTCTCCCTGTCGGCACACGAACGGGCGCTCTCAAACAGGCTGTGTGGAAGCCTGAGTAAGAACTGCTTCCTACCAGGGGAGTCCATCACTATCGCCCTTGTCTTCGCTCTCGGAAGCGACATCGTTAGTTGGCTCCTCCATGGGCTTAACACGCTCCAGTTCCAGCCGGAAGAACTTATAATCCAGTCCAGCTTTACTTGTGCGATTCCACATAGCGGCCCTCAGGACAGGCATCGTGCCCGTCTTGGCCCTGTCCACCATCGCCTTTAGGAATTCCCTGGTAAACTCTATCTTGCCTACCTCCGAAGGATGGCGGTCAGTTTTCGCATACTTGTTCGTGAAAACCGCAAAGTCCAACTTCGGGTCGTTGTCGTAATCATTCATCGTGCTTGCCCTCCTCAATATCGTGAAGTTTTAATGCGCTCTCTGCGAGGTTTAGAATTTCCCTTCTCAGCCTGACCAGGGCTCCGATGTCACGGCCCTTGATCGCATCCGTGATCTGCTTCTTGGCGGCATCGTCGGCAGGTGTCCACCCTCGCTTGTGCAGGTCGGTTACTGTTGCCTTGAGATTTGTGATCGCCTCGTCCACTGACACCTCTTCGTAGGTGAGCGACGGTTGATCTTGTTTGGCCTCCTCCACGGCCTTCTCAGGTGATTTCTTCGGTGTTTTCTTGGTAGCTCTGAGCGGCGGCACCTTCTTTGGGACCGCCTCAGCGGGCGTAACGTCCCTTGGAAAGTCCTCGCCAGCATATATGTATGCACCTAATCCTAGGACCCCAAGGCATTTCGTGAGACAACGTTGCTTGGCGTCAGAAATGGCACGACTGTCAGGATTGGCGATTGCCTTGTTCCTGTGGTCCATTACTGGCAACCACATCTCTCGCTTTACATCATCGCCAATGGTCACGGAACAGCAGACGGATGCGGTGCCACCGGGGTAGGTTGTGATATCCCTGGTTACACCACTTTCATCTGTCATGCCATGCCACTTGACGGTAAGCTGTGGATAGTGGTCCATCATAATCGACCACGCCCAAGCCCAACTCAGATAAGTTAAGCCTCCCTTATCTTCGGTATGTTCGTTGACGTTGATACCAGACAGCGTGTCCCAAACTTCCTTAGCTGTTGGATTCTTTTTTACTGTTGCCACGGCTATCTCCTCCCCATTGTGGACAAAACTCACTTACAGAACACCATCCTTCACATCTAATAAACTTTGTTCCAGCATCATTCATCCAACGTTCCTCGTCTGTACATGGAGTAGTTTCCTCCTTTGTGTGGATGGCCACCCGTCGGGCTACAAACCTTTCTCGTCTTTCCGGTGACCAGAGTGGAACCGGAATCGAAACAATAGGGCTGTTTGGATAATTATTTTTACTCGCCCTGCTCTTCGTCCAGTCCCGGCATACTGCGACGATAGTTAAACTACTTACTTCGGTTCCATTTTTTCCCAGAAGCCACGCATACAAATTGAGTTGTGATTCCCAGTCAGACTTGAGGGATCTGGTTGTGGTATAAACAGACGTAACCTTGTAGTCGGTAACGTGCCCATCTTTTACCAAGTCCACGGCACCGGAGATTTTTACGCCCTCATGCTCAGAGAACAATCTCTGCTCCACGGTACCGTCACCGTGACCCTCCAGTACGGCATGGACGCCGGACCCCAGAAGTTTCCACACCTCATCACGAACGTCGGAGGTAAGGAGATCTTCATTCTCCTTCCACAAACGAGTGATTTGCGGGGGCTGGAGTAGCCCTGTCACGCTGAAGTCAGCTTCTCCCTTGTCATAGGGATCAGCTTCAATGGCTTTTATAAAAACATCTGGTGCCCCGTATTGGTTTGTAAGATTCACTCCGTTCTCCAGACACCGATCTTCCTGTCCTCGCTCATAAAGCGACAGGTGAATTTCTTATTGAGCTTCTTGCCATAACGAAAGGCTGCTGATCGTAACCGATTTTCTATTGTCCTACGCCCAGCATTTTCCTCGTCCGTCCATGCATTGACCACAAAAGATTCCCCAATATCTAGGTCATCAAAAGGATAATCCAAAGACCCAAGGCTCATCTTACTGGGCATCGGCCTGTCATCACGAATATCAAACGCACCTTCTGGATCGCTCACCTCACCCTCCATATTCCAATTCCATAATCAGTTTTGCGAACAGTAAATTTCCTGCTCGTTCTGCGAGATACACGATAGACGTAACTTCTAATTGAGCTAATCAATCCATCTACTCCCTCCTTGTTCATTGGCATTTCAATAAGATCTCCTACTTCCACGCTCTCAAGCGGCAAGTCGCCCCACTTGCGGCGTGGCCCAGGATTTACGGGCGGCGGAACGCCCACTCCCTCGTAAACCCTGTACCTCCTAGACTCTTCTTGCACCTTTCGCCTCCAAGTGTTATCGTCTGGGGTGCCCAACGTCGAGGGGAATGATAATCAACCGCCGAGAGAAACGCAATAGTATTGACAACGATCCGTGTATCATTACTATACTTGGCGAGCCAGCTTCCAAGGCGAACTCCCGTCGCTTGGTTTACATGGGCGGAAAACCCAGATTCATTAAGTCAAAAAAGGCTCTTTTGTATTCTAGGGATTTCGATTTACAGTGCCCAGTTAGAAAGAATCTGTTTGAAGAAGACCTGAGTATAGCTATAAAGATTTACTATAGAACTAGAAGACCTGATCTAGATGAATCTTTAATACTAGATCTTCTAGAAGGTAAGGTGTACAAGAACGACCGAAGTATAAAATCTAAGTATGTTGAACATGGATTAGATAAAGAACATTCCCGTTCATTGATTGTTATTAGTAGTCTGGGTAATCAAGACTTAGTTAGAAACACCTTATTAACTCTAGTAGAGGAAGAGGAGGGTATCCAATGCAAGTAGTAGAACAAGTTCGCAACGTAGTCTCTGGCCTTGGTAGTGGACAACACAAGAAACAATGCCCAGAGTGTCAGGGAGATAGGTCTAGTAAGAACCGAAAGGATCGTCCCCTATCCATTAGGATAGATACTACAGGGGTTAAGTATAGGTGTCATCATTGTGGGGTGGAGGGTGGCTGGGACCACAACGACGATCTTAATTTCGATTTATCCATGGCACCATCCAACAACTACATCCCTCCGAAGGGGGAAAGTTTCCCCATCAATGTTGATCGCGGAGCCACCAATGGCGCGGCGTTTGATTACCTGAGGTCTAGGCACATAACCGATGAGGTCATCAAGAGTCATGCGATACTTGGCACCTATCGGTTCAATGGCAAGGTGACCCCAGCAGTTGGGTTTCCTTACAGAGATGGCAGTGTTGTTAACGCCGTGAAGTGGAGATCCGCTGACAAAGAGAAGCGGTTTAGCCAAGAAAATATATGCGAAGATTTTTTCAATCTGGATTCCTACACCGATGGCAATGATGTTCTAATCTGTGAAGGGGAGATTGATGCGCTCGCTTGGATGAGTACCGACCTTCCAGATAATGTGACCATTCTTTCTATACCCAACGGCGCACCAGCAGCGGTTCGGGATGGAAAGATTGATCCGAAAGATGACAACAAGTTTCGATATATCTGGCGTGCAAAGAGGCAGTTGGATTCTGCGCCAAGGATTATTCTGAATACCGATCTTGATGATCCCGGAAAAGCCCTCCAAGAAGAGATCATTCGCAGGGTGGGTAGCACAAAGATCTGGACGATAGACCTTGGTGGCCACAAGGATGCTTCGGAAGCCTTAGGTGCCAAGGGTACAGCGTACCTTGAGCAGCAGTTGGAGTATTGTGAGAGGATCCCAACCATTGGGTTGCATGGCGTAGAAGAATTTGTCGATTCGTTTGTAGACCTGTATGACAACGGCCAGATGAAGGGGGCTTCCACTGGCTTGGCCTCGTTAGATAGGTACATACAAATCCCCCTAGGTATGCTTACGGTAGTTACGGGCTTTCCTGGCAGTGGAAAGTCGGATCTGGTTGATCAGATTTGCATCAACCTAGCAAAGTCACATAACTGGAAAACAGTTTACTGTTCTTTTGAAAAGCCACCTGAGTTGCACATGGCTCAACTGGCGCAGAAGATCTGCAACCGCCCATTTTTCAAGGGTACGTCTACTCGTATGAGTGCTGAGGAGCGTGACTTCTCCGCTGACTGGATTAAAGAAAACTTCATGTTCATGGACAGTCGGCGTGACAGTCCGAATGACATTAAGGGAATCCTCTCTACTGCTAGTGCGGCAGTAATGAGAATGGGTTGTCGGATCTTAGTGATAGATCCTTACAACCACATAAAACTCAACCACGGTCAGCGTGAAACAGATGCTATTTCGGAGATGCTAACTTCCGTGCAGCAATTCGCCCGTGACCATGCGTGCCATGTATTCTTTGTAGCTCACCCAACGAAGCTTCCCCCGGATCGTCGTGGAGATAAGAAAGTAGTCGTGACTGGCCACGATGTGGCCGGTTCTGCGGCTTGGTTCGCAAAGGCTGACATCGGTATGACTGTGTGGCGTCACCCAAGAGATGAGGACCCTCCAGAGGCCCACATTTGGAAAACCAGATGGTCTTGGATGGGCAAGAACGGTGTCTGTCCCCTGCACTTTGATCCCATCACCGGACGTTGGCAGGACTTCAGCCCTGCGCTTGACGATTACGATTGGGAGTTTGAGTAATGTCCTTTAATAGTCTCTAGGACTATTGAGGTACATGTTAAAAATTATTATTAGGTGAGGAATCTTTCCAATATCACACACTTGACGGGGGGCGACCGCTGGAATAGATTGTGGTCATACTACATGACCTCCTCTTTGTAGTATTAGATGTGGATTGAGCTAGATCCACCGCCGTCAGCGCGTCTCCCAGACACCCGTTGGCGGCGGTTTTTTTATAGGGGTGATCACTTACTTACCCCTTAAAGAAATTTATAGAATTTTAGTACCCGGTGATAAAAATACTTTGCTGCCTGCCTGGCCAGGATGGCGATTGCCATCCAAGGGGATGGCGATTGCCTACCATCGGGACACTCCACTTCGGCCATTGATCCATTGACTATGGCGGGTGAGTCCCAGATATCCATGACAGCATCGCAGTTATTGAGGCATCCATATAGCTCAAGGGCTCCCGAACTGGAGATGAGGTCTACGTCATGCCCATGCTTCCGCGCACTCTTTAGCGCCCTGTCCCTCATGCGTCTCGCCTCACTGGTTCTCATCAATTAGCCTGTTCAATGTAAGTATCTTCTTCGTCTACTTGCTCGGCAAGGTGTCGAGAGATCTCCCGCCAGTTAACCTCACGCAACGCTCCGCTTAATAGATCCAGATACAAGCCGCCAATATCTGGCATCATTTCATCGAATTGTTCAGAAAGAACTACGGAAAGCTCGTGTTCGGCTTCACGATGGGTCACATCTTTAGAAAGCTCTTCGCGGGCCGCGATTAGATAGTGTTCGTAGATGGTTTGCTCGTTATCAATCCACAAACTAACTAGCCAAGTTTCCCAGTTGGTCCATCCGTTATAAGTATTATCGCCAGTCTGTCGGACGCTGCCGTAACCGTTTCCCATGTTACTCATCCTCTTCGCTAGGGTCAAAATCTTCGGGGTAGTCGTGGTCCGGCTCTTCGTCGAAGAAACTGCTGTACTCCTCGCTTCCGCACTTCGGGCACGGCCACTGCTCTGGCCCTGATTTGTTGTTCATTTCTGCTCTGCCGCAGCCCAGACACACATGATCCATGCAGGCCATTGTTATCTCCTTTCTTCGGTAGCATCAGCGACCGCCATCAATGCAACCAGCGCGAACACGAAGATCCACCATATGAACAGACCCTTTATGATCGTCTCCATCATGCTATAACCTCCTTTAAATGTGAACCACCTTACCAAATTCTTTGCCTCCGAAGCGAGGCGCTCTGGCAGTTGTAACCCATAACACAGGGAAGTTGGGGCTTCTCTGTCGGACGCTGCCGTAACCATCCGTGAAGTATACGAGTCCACCTACATCTTCATTGTTCCTATCTATGTAATCAAATATAGGATCGAATGATGTTCCGCCTCCCCCGAAGATATTTAGTTCCATGGCATCCGCCCCGGTTCCGTTCTTCAGATCTATATCATACCAAGGCTTATCCGTATCTGGATTTTTGTGTATCACACTATCCACATAGGCTACCCGAATTTTACTTAACCCCAATTCCTTGGCCCATCTCACTAGATTCTTTCGGCATTTTTCAAAATCATTTCGACCCATGGACGCCGAGGAATCAATGCAAGCATAGAGTGTGTGCGGAGTTTTTATCCTGCTTGGTAAATATATTTTTCTGTGCAAGAACCGCCTGTTGGGACGCTTGTAACTACGGACATGTGAGAAGTTCTTCTTTAAGAAGTATCGGATGTGGTCCGACGATGTAGTTTTGCCAGTCGATGTGAAGATCTTGTCCATCATAGAGCCAGCGCCCTGACCTGCCTGCCTCTCAAGCATAGCTGCCTCCGCTACACGACAGTTGACGCTCCGCTCCTCTTCGGCCATGGCGTCCTTGGCTTCTTGGGAGTCCCCCTCGCAGTCCTGAGGGACTAGGATCTCCCCACATCCATGTTGCGGGGGGCCGTTGGCTGTGCCTTGACCACCCCCGCTGCCGCCACCTTGCTTGGGCTTGGGCTTCCACCCCTTCCTCAGTATATCGTTGCATATCTTTTCAACGGGCCACCCACATGTGGAGTAATGGTCGTCCCATAAAACATTATCTGGTAACGTGAAGTCTATGCCGTAGTTCGTGCTGTTCTTTATGCCACCGTTGATAGCATAATCAGCACCTATATTCCATAATTCGCACGCATCTCCTTTGGAAAGCACACAACGTTTCATCCACCTTACGAGTCGTAGGTGATGCTTGAGCCCGATGTGCAGAGATTCGTGGATTATAATTCCACGGGTGTTGAGATCGTTTATGGATTCCGCGTAAGATCTGTTGACCAGAATTACTTTTCCATCAGTGGCGAATGTCGCGACCTGATCGCTCACTTCGATGGGCAAGAAACCCATTAGCGTATGGGTGCCACGCGCACATCCGAATAGCTTGGAACGTTGCTTCTTAATACGTCTGACGATTAGCTCGTCATCTGTTAGTTGGTTGGATTGATTACCGTACATATCTCCTCCTCTTTTCATGCGTGGCACAGGTGGCACACGCACTTTGACAAACTTTCCAGGCAAATTTGCTGTCTAAATTTATTTTTATAGGGCAGGCTTAATGTCCTAGGGACATATAGCCTACCCTCTGGTTAGTTACCCATGAATGTGTCGAACTTGTCCGTTGCGGGTGCGGCTGCCTTTGTGATGTCGGTTAATTTGTCCCTGACATTCTTCCGCTCGGTATCATCCTCGCCCGATAGCGCCGACCGTGCCGCGCTAAGATCACCACCCCCCAGATCTTTTATATCCTTCATCAGATCTCTGATCCTATCAGCGGCATCGGTTAGGTCTTCGTCGTCCAGTGCCTGACGCCATCCATCAATTTTATCTGCCAGGTCTTCTAATTTCTTCCACCCTTTTTCGTATGGCAGGGTGTTCTTTCTGTTGTCACCCTCAACGTGGACGTACTCATCAAGGCGTTTCACGATAGCATTCGCTTCATCCATAACGTTGTCTGCCATACTGCCGACCACGTTCGCTATCTTCTGGGCTTGCTCACGCTTGGCTCCCTCCACACATCTATCTATGACCTCTGACGGAGCCTTGAGCCTAATGTCTTCACCGATATTAGCTACATCTATGAGCGGCTTGATCCACGTTTCCCAATGGAACCTCTTTCGCAAGTCCTCAACGGGTATGAAAAATTCTTGGAACCTGCCGTTTAATTGCGTCAGCGCCTCGACCCGGAACAAGTCCCACTGGGAAAATAAATTATTCTCCAGCAGGCGCTCCCACTCCATCCTATAGTTGGTCATTCTTTCTTCATATTCGACTAGCTTTTCCGGCGCGAGTAGGTACTCGTTGCCACTGACGCGACTGCCGTTGTCGTTGTTTCGTGAAGTACTCCATGGATCAGTCACGCTCTTCATGTACATCCTAGCTTGCGACACCGGAGCTTTGATCGCTCGCACTATCCCCTCATCGAAGATAGCTACCTGACCCTTGGCCCTGCGCTTGTCTATCCCCGTGGCGTCGGCCCCCGCATCGGATAAGTCCTTGCATCTCTTGAGATGGCCGTATTGCTTAACGTTGATACCAGTGAGCGTAAAGTTTTCAAAGAGCTTCTTGTTCATAATGTTTCTCCTAGAAGTAAAAGTCCTGATTCTTGGCGTAGTGTCTTACAAATTCCTCCTCATTTTGAATGTCTTTATTGAGTGCGAGTGCTGCGCTTACGCACGCAACTGAAGCCTCCTGGTCGATTCTATTTACAAACTTAATTATATTATTAATCTGGCCTGCGCCTCCCAGTGCTTGATAGGTGCTACGCTTTTTATCTAAACGCGACACGAGCATACAAATAATACTGCACAACATCGCCTTCCCATTGCGACTTGTATCATTCCTTAGTCGATCTATCTCATTACTGTAGCTGTCGGGGTCCGCGAGCATCTTGTCTAGATCCCCAAAGTTTTTTCCCGCCGTGTACGTTGCGAACAACTCGGCTGTGCCCCGAAATCCAATGATCCCTAGCACCATGGCTTCGGACACAGGGGAGTCCATATCCAATCCGCTATTTAATAAAGCACTGGTTCGGAAAACTGTACTCGGAGTACAGAAGGGCTTGCCGCTCGCCTCGTCATCTTGGGTGAACAGGAATTGGTCGCCTTGGTACTTGAGGATGGTTGACACCAAGGGATGCAAATCACCCTTGTGATGTGCCAAGAAACCTTTAACGGTAGCTCGCACCTGTAGGGTACACGCTCTCCTAATCAGGTCACTGTGCATGGCGAACGCTCCCGCTCCATCGTCCGCACCGTTGGTTGTGCCGATGAAGTATGTGTGGGGCGGCACTTGGTAGTTGGTGCCCAGAGTTCTCTCGTTAAAAAGCTCTGACCAGATCTTAAAATTCTCTGGCTTCTTCCCCATCTCTTCTGCGATAACAGTACAGCGGATGTCTTCCCGCTCCACACCCTTCGTCCAACTCGCATCTGCTCCTGGCAATGCGGTCGTGACGTACCTGTCGTAGGTACTATCTCCGATAGCGGGCATTGCGAAATCTTCTGGATCATATCCGGTAGCATTGAAGATCTGCATACCGTACTCGCCAGCCCTTGGCCTACCACCAGAATTGCAGTTCACGATTGGCATGGGCTCGCCATCGTTGTGGCGGCGAGAGATCTCTATCACCGCCTTCTTGGCGGCTTCAGTCTTACCGTGCCCCGGTGGCCCCGATAGAATTACCGGATAGCCTTCTCTTTCTAGCTGGGCTACGGCGTCTGGCACCTCACTAGGCTCCACAAACTGCCTAAGGTGATACTCTGACTCGTGCATACATCCCTCCTCTTTCTAAGACTGGGGAAATTTTCCCCTACTTTGCTTCTCTCCTGCGGGTACAATTATTTACTATACACCCCCCTCCGCCTGGTCTTTGGTTCGCTTGGCACTCACCTGATGGTAATCAATAAGTATGTCTTCGATTCTTTTTACCACAGCAGTTATGCGCTTATGTAGTCGGCCCTCGTCCTGATCGTCCCACAACCCAAACCTTGCTTTTTCTTGGCAGCATGGACTCTTTGCGGAGTTAAGATTTTCTGCCACTTCGGACAGGTCCTTAACAGAATCTTCTAAGCACTCGGACATCCAATGTGATAGCGCCATAATAATCCTCTAAGTTTTATTTTTAATAAGTTCTGGTTTCACGCAAACCGTGACCACTGCTGAAGCCCATGTCTATCAACTCGTATATCATGTACTCGGCCTCCCTCACTCTGGCGTCGGATTCTGTTCTCAGTGTTCGCCGTGTGTAAGCTCCTTGGGATAGCTCGGACTCCACCCTCAGGCTGATCGCTTCCCGTATCTGCGCCATTAATTTGTCTACGTCATCCCTGCTCGGATGCGACATGATTCTTCCTCCTGTTATAAGTTTACTTCCTCTAGAAATTTCCCTCGGCTACTTGAAATACCGTGAGCCCTCGCTCCCGATATGTTCTTACTACACGGGACCTGTCCTCGAAAATTATATCGGGTGGGTGATCCCAGTCGATGAACTCCATCTTGCTGATGTAATCGGGACGGCGGTCGCCATCCTTTCTCATCTTCAAGCGGGAAGATGTGTCAGCCCACTGTCCTCCAAAGGCTGAAGACCGGCTTAACTTCTCCAGATACAGAGGATGATCCCATCCTTTCCGGCATACCTCACGGGTTAGAACGTGTTTGTTCAACCATTCAACTGTCGTGTCCCGCTCGGCCTCCCTCCTGCCCGTCCAAAATTCCACGGTATGACCCGCAAGCATTAGATCTTGGCAAAGTTCCACGGTCTGAGGTATCGGAGTGTCCCGCTCGCACGCTGCAAAGAATCCATCCCAATCTTTTTTCTCGCCCACCCGCTCGGGTTGGATGAAGTGCAGACGATGGTCTAGATTCGACAGTGTGCCGTCGATATCGAATACAATTTTCATATCATCCTCCCCCACTTTTCTCTCAACTTCCCGACCGTGACCTGCGACACCCGATCTCTGGTGGCAGAACTGCGGGACGTTCCCACGCGAGTGGGTGGGGGTGGGGGCTTCACCTTCACGGTGTCAATGAGCCAATTCAATTCTTCGTCGCTGACTTCGTGCATCGGCTACTCCTTTTCTTTGGGGGAATATTTCCCCCGGTTATGGTATTACTTCCCAAGCTTGGGTGATCTTAGTGCCGATGACTTGGTGGTCATCGACCTCCTGCACGGACCACTTGTCCAACGCAAATTCGATGGCATCATCGTTGCTCTCTGCGCTTACGCTGATCTCGTATACGACAGTCACTTCA
>Ga0114999_10005467_pt1 | contig 14984 bp, 14 predicted proteins | sample ArcticOcean_MG_C_3_FD_89820 | JGI IMG/M metagenome (GOLD analysis project Ga0114999, IMG submission 89820) | Marine microbial communities from western Arctic Ocean - ArcticOcean_MG_CB8_126 | ecosystem: Environmental > Aquatic > Marine > Oceanic | place: Arctic Ocean: Canada Basin | collected...
GTTTGGGAATGGAGGTAAACTGAGCCGTTACCTTTACATTGGCGTCCCGTGAAGGCCGGGACGTCAATGAACGGTAGGGCAAACGAATTCGGTTGATCAACTCGTGGCATTCGTAGAGATCAACTGCTTTCACTTGCTACAGAGGTCGTCTGACCGATCCGGACAAACACTTCTTAGGTAGTGATCGTCATAGTCGGTCAGTTCGATTAATTTGGTGAGTGCTCGATGCTTGTCCACGTGTGGGAGGCAAGGTCGACTTCATCCCAAACAGCGCCGCGTACCTCCCCCGAACGCACGCCCGTTAGAATCAGGAGCCGTAAACACAGCGAAGGAATGTTCTGTTCCTTAGCAAGCCCCTCCATAAGCTGCGGCGCTTCCTCGTAGGGCACGCTGGATGGTATGTTGTGACAATTCTTCAACCGCATTGATGTTCCCTGGGATGCAATTTGCTATTGATATGCTACCGGTAGCATAATACGGATTGCAGCCATTGGCGGCAATAGATATTGGTATTCGACATGGCTCAAATCCTGTTCAAACCATTCTGTCACGTGACACACTGAGCCCGATCGAAACAGACCCATCCCCTTACCTGGAGGTCATGGAGTGTTGCCGAGAACCCGATTCCTGAGAAACAAGGCCCAAATTCAGTTCGTCGTACTTTGCCTGGCTGTACCGCTGGCCGGATGGGCGCAGGAAGCGGAGTGGCAGACGCTGTTCGATGGTTCTGACCTGGCCGGTTGGGAGCAGGTCGGAGGCAGCGCGCGCTACGAGGTTCATGGCAGCGAGATCGTTGGCCACACCGTCCCGGATTCGCCCAACAGTTTCCTTGTAACGAAGGCGAATTACTCCGATTTCATTCTGGAATTCGAAACGCGCGTGGATCCATCGATGAATTCCGGCGTACAGATTCGCAGCCATGTCGGTGACAACGAGACTGTGCAGGGATACCAGGTTGAGGTCGACCCCACGGATCGCCGCTTCAGTGGCGGAATCTACGACGAGAAGCGTCGCATGTGGATGTATCCCCTGACACGCAACGAGAAGGGCCTCGATGCATTCAGGAACGGGCAATGGAACCACTTCCGGGTTGAAGCCATCGGCGATTCCTTCCGTGTCTGGGTCAACGGTATTCAGACAGCCGACATGGTCGACAACATGACAGCAGATGGCTTCATCGGACTACAGGTGCATAGCATCGACGATCCTGAATTGGTTGGCAGAACGGTACGCTGGCGCAACATCCGCATCCTGACCAGCGATCTTGAGGTCAACCGAACAGCCCCTGATCCGGAAGTCGTACAAATCAGTTATCTCGAGAACCAGTTGACGGACTATGAACTGCGACAGGGGTGGCGGTTGTTGTGGGACGGCAAAACCAGCGCGGGCTGGCGTGGTGCCAAGTTGGATCATTTTCCCGCATCTGGCTGGACCATCAGAGACGGTGTCCTGACGGTTGCAGAAACCGAGGGCGGCGAATCCGCCGGTCCGGGCGACATCGTCACACTGGACAGTTTCAGCAATTTTGAAATGCAATTCGACTTTCGTATCTCAGAAGGTGCGAACAGCGGCGTGAAGTACTTTGTCGATCCGGATCTGAACACGGGTCCGGGATCAGCGATCGGCTGCGAATTCCAGATCCTGGACGATAAGGTACACCCGGATGCGAAAATGGGTGTGAATGGAAATCGTACGTTGGGCTCGCTGTACGACATGATCACGGCGGAAAGTTTGCAGACCGACGGGCGTGCCAAACAGTTCAAGGGCATTGGGCAATGGAACCAGGGCCGTATCGTTTCAAATGACGGACATGTTGAGCACTGGCTGAATAACGAGAAAGTCATAGAATTCAATCGAAACAGCCAGACGTTCCGGGCACTGGTGGCCTACAGCAAATATAAAATTTGGGACGGTTTTTGCCAGTGGCCGGACGGACGCATCCTGTTGCAGGACCATGGCAATGAGGTGAGCTACCGCAACATCAAGATACGAGAGTGGTGAGAAAACAATAATGAAACGACGAGACTTTCTGATTACTGGAGGGTCAATAGCGGCGAGTGTCGGGCTGGGTCAGGCGCTTGCGCGTACCGGTCCTGCAACCGATCAAATTGGAATTGGCATCATTGGTGTCGGGTCTCGCGGCAAACAACACTTCAAGTTCCTGCAGGACGTTCCGATGTTCAAGCTCGTCGCCTATTGCGACGTGTTGACTTTTCGACTTGACGAGGCAAAGGCTGAGGAACCTGGCGTGCGCGCGTATGCAGATTACCGTCGCCTGCTCGACGACAAAGACGTGGAAGCGGTAATCGTGTCGACAACCTTTAGTGAGCACCATCCCGTTGTTTTGGCTGCACTGGATGCCGGTAAACATGTCTATTGCGAAAAAACGATGATCAAGGGCCTTGCTAAAACCCAGGAGGTATTTGACGCGGCGCAGAAACGACCGCAGCAGATTTTTCAGACCGGCTTTCAATATCGCACGTCGCCGTTGTTCGAAGCAGCAGCCGCGTTGATCCTGAACGGCGATATTGGGCAGATCACCGCAATTAACTGCCAGTGGAACCGTAATGGCAATTGGCGTCGCCCGGTACCCGATTCCAAATGGGAGCGACAAGTCAATTGGCGTATGTACCGTGAATATTCCGGTGGCCTCGTTGCCGAACTGTGCTCGCATCAGATGGGCTTTTGTGACTGGGTGATCGGCAGCGAGTTACAGCACATCCAGGGTGTTGGGGGCATTGATTACTGGGCCGATGGTAGAGAAACCTACGACAACGTGCATGTTGTCACGCGCTACAAGTCAGGCGTAACGGCGACCTATGCCAGTCAAACGACGAACAGTCTTGACGGATTCCGGATATCCGTACTGGGAAAGAAAGGGACGGTGATTTTAACAACCCGTCAAGGCTGGTTAGTACCGGAAGGTAATGTAAACGCAGCGCCCGGCGATCTCGACCTGGTATCGGGGGCATCTGTCGATGTCGGACCAGAGAATGCCTACAGGACTGCAAATGAGGACTCCACACAACGTATTGATGCGCCGACTGATGACCCTACGCCAGTGGCACTGCAAAAATTCTCTGAGGCGATACGGGACCAGCAGCAGCCAGTTTCGAATGCGGGGAGCGGCGCCAGAATTTCCGTGATGGTGCAGTCGGCGATTGACGCCATGGACGCAGGGAAAGTCATTCCGTGGCGCGCCGAACACAATTATCAATTGGGACCATGAGGAAGCGCTAATGGAGCAATGCTGGAGGTGGTTCGGTCCGGGGGATCCGATTTCGTTAGCGAAGGTCGCGCAAGCGGGCGCGACAGGTGTCGTCAGTGCGTTGCATGAAATACCCACAGGCGAAGTTTGGCCGGTCTCTGACATCCAGGAGCGTAATTCCCTGATCGAGGACGCAGGTCTCAAATGGTCAGTCGTCGAGTCGGTGCCGGTGCATGCGGACATCCAGAAAGGCAATGCGGGGTGCGAGCAGAAGATCGATGCCTACAAACAGACAATCCGCAACCTAGCCGAAGTTGGCGTCGGCGTCATTTGTTACAACTTCATGCCGATCGTCGACTGGACGCGTACGGAGCTCGGTTTTGTGTTGCAAAACGGTGCCGAGGCCCTGCGTTTTGATGCTGCGCAATTTGCAGCCTACGACGTGCATATTCTCAAGCGTCGCGATGCAGAACTCGACTATGACGACGACATGTTGCGTCGTGCAAAAAAATACAACGCTTCGCTTGACGAGGACGGACGCACGGCCCTGGAGAAGAGCATCATCGCCGGGCTTCCCGGGGGAGAAGGTTCTTATGATCGTGAAGGACTGCGCAGCGAGATAGAATTCTTTCGTGGGCTGGGCGAGTCGGGACTTCGACAAAACCTTGAGGTTTTTCTGTCCGGGATCGTACCCGTCGCAGCAGAAAACGGGATCGCAATGGCGATTCATCCAGACGATCCACCGTTTTCCTTATTCGGCGTTCCTCGTATCGTTTCGACGGCCGATGACGTACGCAAAATATTCTCGATACAGGATACTGCCACCAATGGCCTGACATTGTGTGCCGGATCATTTGGAGCCCGAGGCGACAACGATCTAACTCAAATGGCGAGAGAATTCGGCGAGCGTATTCACTTTGTTCATCTGCGCAATGTAACGCGCGAACACGACGGTTCGTTTTACGAAGCGGAGCACCTCGATGGTGACAACGACCTGATCAGCCTGTTATCGGCATTGCTAAAGCAGGAATCCGCGCGCAGTCAGTCGGGGGGGACATTATCAGAGATTCCGATGCGGCCGGATCATGGCCACACGATGGGCGACGAGCTCGAACACGGCGGTGTTAATCCGGGTTACTCCTATGTTGGCAGGCTTAAAGGCCTTGCTGAGTTGCGCGGTGTCATACGGACTCTGGAGTGGCAGGATCGTGGAGCATCTCAATGAGTGATCCGGGTAAGCCTGTGTCGTCGACGTTTTACGATACCATTCAGGCGGTACCGGTGATTCCCGTTATTGTCCTGCAACAAGTTTCTGACGCGATACCCGTTGCTGAGGCACTGATTGAGGGCGGTATCTCCATTTTTGAGATAACCATGCGAACGGAAGCAGCCCTGCCTGCTATTGAAAAAATAGCAGTGCAGTTTCCTGATGCCTTAACCGGTGTTGGAACAGTGCTCAACAGGGAACAGGCGCAGCAGGCAGTCGACGCCGGTGCTCAATTTATCGTCTCACCCGGAACCGATACGGCGACAGTCGAGTTCGCACAAGCTTCCGGTATTCCCATTGTTCCTGGTGTGTCGACGGCGAGCGAAGTGCAGCTCGCGAGAAATCTCGGGCTGCGCATACTTAAGTTTTTCCCCGCCGGCGCGGCCGGGGGCATCGCGATGCTCAAAGCGCTTTCCTCCGTTTTTGCAGATGTTCAGTTTGTACCCACGGGTGGCGTTACTGCGTCCAATTTGGCGGACTACCTGGCAGTACCGAATGTTATTGCCTGTGGCGGAAGTTGGTTGACGCCTGCCAAGCTTGTCGCCGATGGACAATTCAATGAAATAAGCAAGCTCACGGCGGACGCGATAGAAATTGCCAGGGGAGCAGAATCATGAACAAATTTGTGACCTTCGGCGAGATTATGCTGCGCCTGAAGAGCCCGGGGCATGAGCGCCTCTTTCAATCAACTTCTCTGGAGGCAACATTCGGTGGCGGTGAGGCAAATGTAGCAGTCGCTCTCTGCAACTTTGGTATGCAGGCAGCCTTTGTAACAGCGCTACCGGACAATGACATCGGCACTTCCGCAATTCGTGAATTGCGCAGTTTCGGTGTGAACACTGATTACGTTCGTCGAGCCGGGGACAGAGTCGGCATTTACTTTCTGGAATCCGGTGCGAATCAGCGACCGTCCAACGTCATCTACGATCGGGCCGGCTCATCAATTTCAGAAGCACAGAGCGGCGACTTCGACTGGCAGGAAATTTTTGCCGGCGCCGAGTGGTTTCATATTACCGGTATAACTCCGGCCCTGAGTGAGTCGGCTGCGAAATTGAGCCTGGAAGCCGTTAAGGCCGCCAAAGCGGCGGGTGTCACCGTGTCATGTGACTTCAACTTCCGCGGCAAGTTATGGAAGTACGGCAAGAGTGCGCCCGAGGTCATGAGCGAGCTCGTAAAATTCGTCGACGTAGGGATCGCCAACGAAGAGGACTGTCAAAAGTCACTTGGCATTTCAGCAGGCGTCGATGTCGAAAGTGGCACACTCGATACGGACAAGTATGAGGCACTGAGTAGTGCAGTAATGGCAGCGTACCCAAACCTCTCATCGATCGCCATTACGTTGCGCGAGTCGCGTAGTGCCGACATCAATGGTTGGTCTGCGTGCCTGCGTGACAAAGACTCTTTTATGCTGTCACGGAAATACGAGATCACCGACATTGTCGACCGTGTCGGTGGTGGTGACAGTTTTGCCTCAGCGCTCATTTATGGGCTAAACGCCTGCGACAGAAGTCAGGATGCGCTTGAATTCGCCGTCGCAGCGAGCTGTCTCAAGCATTCCATCTCTGGTGATTTCAACCGCATTTCCGTGGCGGAGGTTGAAAAACTGTTGTCCGGTGATGGATCGGGTCGTGTGCAGCGATAACGTACCAGTTGTTTAGGTCAGTGAGGTGATGCAACGCCTGTCGCCGACAACGCAGCACTTGCTTAAAGAGCCTGTTACCAGGCCGCAATATGATCCTTCGAAGCAAGGCGTCGGTATTGTGCATCTTGGCGTCGGCGCATTTCATCGCGCACATCAGGCCGTTTACACGGACGGCGTACTCGCCATGCATGGTGGAGACTGGCGCATTGCCGGGGTGTCTCTTCGAAATCCGACAGCCGCGGAGCAACTGAATCCGCAGGGCGGCTTGTACACCGTTGCCAGCATCGATGACCAATCCTGTGATTATCGAGTTATTGGTTCTATCAAACGGGTGATTGCAGGCGCTCAGGATTCGCATGAAGCCATCGATCTAATGGCGGCTCCGCAGACAAAAATCGTGTCGCTCACAATTACGGAAAAGGGCTATTGTCACAACGCGTCGACGGGAGGTCTTGCGGCTGATCACCCGAACATCGTTGCCGATCTAAATGATCCGCAGAGTCCGCGAACTGCAGCTGGTTACATAGTCGAGGCGCTCAGGAAACGTCGCGAATGCGATCTCGCAGGGTTTACTGTTTTGAGTTGTGACAACCTGCCAAACAATGGGGCAGTCGCGCGTCAGGTAATCGTCGAATACTCAGCCTTGCTCGACAAGGACCTGTCACGGTGGATTGAACACAACGTGACGTTTCCATCTTCGATGGTCGACCGAATCTGCCCCGCAACCACAACGGCCGATCGTGAGAAAGCCGCCAATGTGCTCGGACTGATCGACCACGGCCTGGTCGTCGCCGAACCATTCAGTCAATGGGTCATAGAGGATCAGTTTTGCAATGGCCGACCTCGATGGGACGATATTGGTGCCAAGATGGTTGCGGACGTCGCTCCCTATGAAACCGCAAAACTCCGCCTTCTGAACGCCAGCCACTCTGCGCTGGCTTTCATCGGGTGTCTGGAGGGCCATGAATTTATTCATGAGGTGATAAGAGACGACAACATGGCTGCCTTTGTCAGACATCTCATGGAAGAAGAAGTCAGAACAACGCTGCAGGAGCCCGATGGATTCGATGTCGGCCGATACATAGAAAGCATTGTCGAAAGATTCGGGAATTCGGCATTGCCTTACCGGACCGCACAGATCGCTACAGACGCGTCACAAAAACTGCCGCAGCGCTTGGTTGGTACAGCCATGGATCGACTGGACGCAAATGAAAAAGTCGATGCAATATCGCTTGCGATTGCAGCGTGGATTCGTAGTGTTACCGCTGAGGATGAGCGTGGCAGGCGGAGTGTGATCGACGATCCGCTCAACGAGCAGTTGGCCAGTCTGCCTCCATCAACGACAAACAATGCGAGCGATGTGGTCGATGCTGTGCTCGGCCTCGCTGATATTTTTGCACCGAGAGCAGCAGGCAGTGCCGTCTTCCGCAACAGCCTCGTCGCATCGCTGGACGAAATCGCGCGCCATGGTGCCAGCGGTGCAGTCAGGCGACTGGTGCAATAATTCCACTAAACGGCAGGGTCCCAGCCGGGCGCATATTCGCGACCCCAGAACTTATCAGCCGCATCGTTGGTTGGTCTGCCGGTTTCCGGGCGGCAGTACAGCGTCTGGCCTGTTCGGTACGCAATGTTGGCCAGGTGGCACATCAGCGTACTCTTATGACCGTCGTCCACCGGCGAATGCAGATCGTTGCCCGTACCGCGAATGACACCGAGTAGATTGCTGACGTGCAAGGTGTTCAGCGGCCCCCCACCACGTGTGTCGGTTGTTGCGCTGGCGGCATCAGCTTTGACCTCGTGCTGTAGCTTGCCGCCCAGGTCATAGATCTCGTAACCGTTGCGATCAACAATCGCCCAACCTTTGGTACCGTAAATCAGCGTCCCTCTTCCCCGGCCGAATTTATTGACCAGGTTGCAGCTGTGACCTTCCCAAATGACCGTGGCGTCGGCAAATTTGTAGGTTGCCTCTATTGTGTCGTACATCTCCCAGTCGTCATCCGTGTAGTGGCGCCTTGCGCCGCTGACCTCGACCTTGTCCGGGTAGTCGGCACCGATGGCCCAGCGGGCAATGTCGAGTTCGTGCATGGCATTATTGCAGGTCTCACCGGTGCCCCAGTTCCAGAACCAGTGCCAGTTGTAGTGTACGACGTTGTCCTGGTAATCCCTGCGCGGCGCGCGCCCTTGCCATAGGTCCCAGTCCAGCCAGTCCGGTGCCGGTACGACCTTTCCGTTGCCGATGGTGCCGCGGTTGTTCGCATACCACGTATAAACCTTATAGATATCGCCCAGCTCCCCTTGCCGGATCCTGCGCGTTAGCTCAATGGTCTCCATCGCCGAGCGCTGTTGATTACCGATCTGCACGACTTTGCCATATTGCTCTTGTGCGTTGATCAGGAGTTCACCCTCGGCAGGGTTATGGCTGACCGGTTTCTCGAGATACACATGTTTGCCGGCCTGCAGGCCCATGATTGCACCGGGCGTGTGCCAGTGATCCGGTGCTGCGATTACCATCACGTCCGTATCTGACGATTCGAGGGCTTTGCGAAAATCCGCATGCACACGTGCTTTGGCGAAGCCGCCCTCTGCAAGTGTTGCGTTGGCCGCATCGCATCTGCGGAGATCCGGATCGCAAAGATCTGTGACCATTGCATTGTTTGCGCTGGCGAAATCCTGTGCCAGGACTGCCCCCCGGCCACCCACACCCATGACGACAGCATTAATGCGGTCGTTGGCGCCGATAATTCTTGCGTAGCTGGCTGCGCTATTCGACAGGGTAGAAACGGCCAGCGACGCACCTGCCGCGTGCTTCAGGAATTGTCTGCGTGATGTCATTTTCTTCTCCAAATGAATTCTATTGTCACCTGACCGAGCGTCGGCGGTGGCTAACGTTCAGGCGCAGGTCCCGTCGACCCCCTGGGAACAAACCGGGGAGAGACCATCGTCTCGACGGCCCCTGCGGCTTCCGTATCCTCATTGATCTGCGCCAGTAATTTCTGCGTTGCTAATCGTGCAACTTCATCGGATTGCCTGATATTGGTCGACAGGGACGGCACAACGAATGTCGAGAATGGCGAACCGTCGAATCCGACCACCGACAAATCGTCCGGGATATTCAGGCCCAAATGAGCGGCGACATTCATGACCGCAAACGCCATTTCGTCGTTGGCGGCGAAAATGGCGGTAGGGCGCCGTTCGTGCGACAAAAGTGACTTAGCTGCCTGAAAACCGGAGTCGTACGTGTATGCGCCCTCAGCCACCATTGCATCTGCCAGTTCGAGACCGTGATTTTCCAGCGACTGTACGAAGGCGTCATGTCGTTTACGCGAAGACAGGGAGGCACTCGGCCCGGAAATGAAACCGAAATCGCGATGGCCCAGGTCCACAAGGTGCCGAACCATGTCCACAATGGATGAGAGATAGTCGGTTACGACCAGCCGGGAGGCTACGTCGCTGACGTCCGAAGTAACCCGCACGTAGCGGCAGCCGACCTCTTCGAGTTTATCCACCAAGCCCGCGATTTCCGAAACCGGGGGGAGAATGATGACGCCATCCAGATTGGCACGATTCACAAATCGCGTGATATTTTCGACCGCACGTTCACTTTCAAAACTGCAGACGTGGACAACTAGTTCGTATCCCTCATCCTCGACTGTATGCAACATGCCTTGCTGCACTTCATTGACGAACAGCGTCGGCAGATCGTAGATCAGGCCAAGCAGAAACGAGCGCTGCGCCGCGAGGCCACGAGCCTGCCGGTTGGGCGAAAAGTTGAGTTCCCTGATGGCTTGTTCGACCTTGGACCGCGTGGCCACCCTAACTTTTTCGGAGCCATTCAAAACGCGCGTCACAGTACGTTTGTGGACGCCGGCCAGCGCGGCCACATCGTTAATAGTCGGCGTTTTTGTCCTGACAACCATTAGTTCATTCCGAAGTCTGGCTCAGTCATCAATCTATGAGTCCAAAGAATCGCGGCAGCGCCTCGCTCAGCGCTGGCACGTAGGCCACTAACATCAGTGCCAAAATCATGGCAAGGTACATGGGAATCATCGGGCGCACGATTTTGCTTATGCTTGTTTTCGCAATCGCGCAGCCGACAAAAAGAATACTGCCAACAGGGGGTGTGCACAGGCCGATACAAAGGTTTAGCACCATCATGATACCGAAGTGCAACGGTGACATGCCCAGTTCGACAGCTACCGGCAGGAAGATCGGTGTAAAGATCAGAACGGCCGGCGTTATATCCATGAAAATGCCAACTATCAACAACACCAGATTGATCAACAACAGGATGATGATCGGATTGTCGCTAAGCGTCACCATGGCATTGGCTACGATGGCCGGGATGTTTTCGTAAGCAAGTATCCAGGACATCGCCATCGAAGTGCCGATCAGGAACATCACGATCGCAGTCGTTTCCACCGATTTCAACAACAGGGCTTTCAGGTCCGACAAGTTGATTTCCCGGTAGATGAAGATGGAAAGCAGTCCGGCGTACAAAACAGCAATCGCACCAGCCTCGGTTGCTGTGAAGATCCCGGCAAGTATCCCGCCGATAATCAGCACAATCAGGAACAGGCTGGGCAAAGCGGACACTGTGCACATGACCAACGCGCGGAAAGGCACGCGCACACCGGCCGGGAAATTGTGCTGTCTCGCGTACACGGCGCACACTGCCATGAGGCCAAGGCCGACAAGGATACCCGGAATGTAACCTGCAATAAAAAGTGCCGAGATCGATACGCCGCCGCTGGCGACGGCATAGACGATAAGTATGTTACTCGGCGGAATTAACATACCGGTTGTTGCCGACGTTACGGTGACGGCTGCATTAAAATTCTTGTCATAGCCGGCCTTGTTCATCTCCGGGATCATGAAGCCGCCGATAGCCGATGTTGCCGCTACTGCTGAACCCGAAATCGAACCGAACAGCATGCAGGAAATAATGTTGACGAAAGCCAGTCCGCCTGGCACCGAACCAATCAAGGCTTTCGAGAAGTCGATCAACCGTCGGGCTATCCCGCCGCGGGCCATCAACTGGCCGGATACGACAAACAGGGGGATGGCTAACAGTGCAAAGCTGTTGAGCCCGCCGGCCATACGTTGTGCAACGGTGGTAACGGCCGGGTCGAAGTCCATCGTCGTCAGCATCATTGCCAGCGTAGACAAGCCCAGGCTAAATGCGATGGGCACGCCGAGCGCAAACAGAATGACGAAGACGAGAATCAGGATTGCGGTAGCCATATCAGACTCCCGAGTCCGTGAAACCATCCAGTTCCGCTGCACCCTCGTCCGTTGCAGCCGCAATCGCGTAGATGCTGATCAACGCACCCGCCGCCGGAATGACCGCATAAACAAATGCGATGGGCAGTCCGAGCACCGCCGAGTATTGTTTCAATTCCCAGGTGAGCACGACGAGGTTGCTGCCCCCGACAATCAGGACCGTTACGGAAAACAGAATGACGGCACCGAGGGTGAAAAGTTTAAGAATCTGTGCGGACCGACCCGACAGCTTGTTCGGCAACAGGTCAAACCCTAAATGTACGCCGGATCGAAAGGCGTAGGCAGCGCCGAGCAATCCAACCCAGATCATCAGGAACCGGGCCACTTCCTCAGTCCATGAACTGGGTGAAGCAAAAACGTAACGAGATATGACCTGCCAACTGACGGCAGCCACCAGGGCCACCATCAACGTGATCAATACACTGTTCAATACGGCGTCGAGGACACGAGCAATTCGGTGCATTGCTTTACTCCACCGCTTCGATTGCTTTTAACAGGCGGCCAATTTCCGTGCCATCGTAAGAGGCTTTCATTTCCTGCACGGCTGCGACGAACGGCTGTTTGTCCGGATACGTAACGGTTACGCCGGCTTCCTTCACTGCGGCGAGTGCCTCCTCGGTCGACTCCTGCCACAGCTTGCGCTGGTAGGCGACGGAATCGTCAACAGCTGATTGCAGCCATTCCTGTTGCTGCTCATCGAGCAATTCCCATACGTGCCTGCTCATCAGAATCATGTCCGGCACGGATGTATGCTCATTCAACGCGTAGTATTTGCAGACCTCGTAGTGGCCCGACAGGTACAAGCTCGGCGGATTGTTCTCGGCGCCATCCACCACACCTTGCTGCAGTGCCGTGTACAACTCGCCCCAGTCGATTGGGGTTGCGCTGCCGCCCATTGCAGCAATCATCTTGACCGCGGTCTGACTCTTCTGGACGCGGATTTTCATACCGTCAACATCCGCCGGCGTTTCAACAGGTGTATTGACCATGTAAAAGCTTCGACTGCCGGAATCGTAATACCCCATACCCTTGAGGCGCGCGACGTCGACTGAACCAAGCAATTCCCGGCCGATCTCCGAATCGAGTGCCGTAAAGTAATGCTCACGGTCGCGAAATACGTACGGGATGCTGAAGACCTGCATGGCGGGTACGAATGCTTCCAGCGGGGAGGCCGAAACCTTGGTCATGGCCAGCGAACCGATTTGTACCAGCTCGACAAGGTCCCGCTCTGCACCGAGCTGGCCGCTTGGGTAAATGTCGATGCGCATCGTACCTTTGGAATATAGGTCGAGCCGCTCCGCCATGTATACCATGCCCTGATGTACCGAGTGTCCGGTATCCAGTCCGTGGGCGAGTTTCAATACAAGGGTGTCCTCGTTCCGGGAGCACGAGCTGAGCATCGCGAACAGGACTGCCAGTCCAGTCATCCTGACGAAGATTTTTGTCATTGGCATTTCTCGACCCTTGTCTTCTCCGGGCACATTAGATCATAATGCTACCGGTAGCAACAGGTATAAACCTAGCCAACAGCGGCAAGAATAAAGCGATGACGCTAACTACAACAAAACGTTCCGAGCGACTGTTTCCCGCAGACACCACGTTGCGTCGAATCGCAATCGAGCTGTACGAGTCTGTTCGACACTTGCCGATCGTGAGCCCGCACGGCCACACGGATGCGGCCTGGTTCGCACTGAACGAACAGTTCCCGGATGCCGTGGAATTGCTGATAAAGCCGGATCATTATCTGGTACGAATGCTGTACAGCCAGGGCATTTCGCTGGAGTCGCTCGGTATCGCGCCCCTTGACGGGAGCGGTGCAAAAACAGATTCGCGGGAAATATGGCGGCTATTTGCACAAAATTTTCACCTGTTTGCAGGTACCCCGTCTCGCATCTGGCTGGATCACGTATTCAATGAGGTTTTCGGCCTGGACGAGTTGCTTAACGGCGCGACCGCCGACCGGTTTTTTGATCACATTAACGAGTGCCTTGGCCGCCCTGAATTCCGACCACGAGCATTGTTCGACCGCTTCAATGTCGAGGTTCTCGCAACCACAGAATCACCACTGGATTCCCTGGGGCACCACCAGGCGATCAGGGACAGCGACTGGAATGGCAGAGTAATTACTACTTACCGGCCCGACCCCGTGGTGGACCCGGACTATGAGAATTTCCGTGCCAACATCGAACGTTTCGGTGAGATCGCTGGCGAGGATGTTTCCCGATATTCCGGTTACCTGGCTGCGCATCGCGCTCAGCGACTCGTATTCCAGGCAATGGGAGCGACCGCTACCGATCACGGGCACCCGTCGGCAGCCACGGCCGATCTGGACGAACAGTCGTGCGAAGCACTTTATCGCAAGGCTCTCGACGGAAACTGTACGATCGAAGAGGCAGAGTTATTCCGCGCACAGATGCACACCGAAATGGCTGCGATGAGCCTCGATGACGGCCTGGTCATGCAAATCCACCCTGGCAGCTACCGCAATCACAACTCGTCGCTATTCGGCAGGTTCGGCCGTGACAGGGGAGCGGACATTCCGCAACGCACCGATTATGTGCATGCACTGAAGCCCCTGCTGGATCGATTCGGCAATGAGCCCGGACTCACGGTCATTCTTTTTACTCTTGATGAAACGAACTACAGCAGGGAATTGGCGCCGCTGGCAGGTCACTATCCCTGCCTGCGGCTCGGCCCACCCTGGTGGTTTGGTGACAGCGCCGAAGGCATGCTGCGTTTTCGTAAACAAACGACTGAAACCGCCGGGTTTTACAATACCGTCGGCTTCAACGACGACACACGGGCGTTTCTTTCTATTCCGGCGCGCCACGATGTGGCCCGGCGTATGGACTGCACATTCCTGGCAACCCTAGTTGCTGAGCATCAGATCGGCAAAGCCGAGGCTGAATGTATCGCCGGTGAACTTGCCTACGGTCTGGCCAAGTCAGCTTATCGACTTTGAGAAGCTGCAAGCGAAGCCAAAGCGACATACCGAAGCGTTCAACTGTGCGAACGCGGCAATGGCAACTTTCCCAAGCCTGCTGCGGAATAGTCATTCAATAGCGCATTCAATAGATGTAGGCAACGGCACGTTCGAATATGGCGAAGAACCATCAGTTGCGGTCTTCATCACGAGATGAATTGATGGCTCCGATGAAACGAGCCGTCTCGATCATAGCTTCACCGCGATGTATATAGAGTCTATTTTTTCATCTTGGATGCATAGATATGCAATCGTTTGCTATTGGCTCGGGTGTGTCCGATGCGTCATCTTTCAACAGTCGCTTCCAGCGACTGATTAAGTTTCCTCTAACGCCCAAACTCCTTCCCGCCGCCGCACAACTATTGCCTTGCTCAACAACCAGCGCCACGGCTTCTTGCTTAAATTCCGCACTGAATATTCTGCGTTCCTTTTTCATCTAACACCTCGTTTTGAATCATTGTCATTATATGATTCTTAACTCGGTGTCCGGTATCGTGGGGGAAGATCAATCCTCTCCTTAATCGTGCGGGTCAGTACGGCTTCTTTTGCTTCAAAGGTCAAAGGTGCTCTTTCTGATGTCCGGGAACGAGTATGTTTATAGTGA
>Ga0114999_10005469_pt1 | contig 14978 bp, 11 predicted proteins | sample ArcticOcean_MG_C_3_FD_89820 | JGI IMG/M metagenome (GOLD analysis project Ga0114999, IMG submission 89820) | Marine microbial communities from western Arctic Ocean - ArcticOcean_MG_CB8_126 | ecosystem: Environmental > Aquatic > Marine > Oceanic | place: Arctic Ocean: Canada Basin | collected...
AATTATTGACTGTACCGATTCAACGTCAGTACGCTTAAACACAATACCTGATCCAGAGGGGGCCGGTATTAACGATAACTGGACAGAAGCACCAGAATGCAACCCAACGCCATCACAGTTAACAGCTTTTTTTAAGGTGCGCTGGTAAACGACTTGTTGTTTGGCTGTATTTTCATAGAGCATATTCTTGGATAACCTTAGAAATCTTTTAAGATCGTATATATCAGAATATATTATTAACAATATCCTTAGAGCTATACAAATCACTCTTTGTTTCTTTTTGTTACCCTTTTAGACAACAAATTGTAACTTTTTCCTCAATTAGCCTGACGTCTCAAAAAAGCTGGGATATCAAGCATATTATCTACCGTATCAGTCTCTTTCTGTTTGGGCTCAGGTCGGGGGCCTAATCCGACTAATTCATTTTGTCGAGCAGGCTCATTATGATCCGATTCAAGAGTAGGTGCTGAAACCGACTTGATAGATGCTATTAATTCACCTTCTTTCTTTTCTTCATGGATTTCGGGCGTTGAAAGAACGGCTGTTTCGGCCGTTTCGCCAGTATTATCAGCAAATCCAATTGCTGCCCGTCCAGTGCGAGTGACCCGCTCGAATAGGCTCGGTTTTTGTAATCCTTCAAAAGAATTTGTAGTGGTGACGTTTTGCGGAATTTCAAAATTTGCCCCATCAGCAAACCGTAAAGAATCAATTTGGGTTTTTTCTTCCATAGCCTCTACCAATTCAGGTTTTGGCGGAATGAAGGCATCAGTGACCCCCATTCTTTTAGCCATAGGAACAGTGGCTTCCTGGGTAACAACAGATTCTTGTGGAAAAGTGGATTCCAAATCATCTTTTATTTCCAATACAAGCTCAGTATCCAATTCCGCCATTTCTGTTCGCTTCATCGCCAACAAAGCATCTGTATCTGCATCAATCTCTTCTAGTAATGTTTCATTTGAAGAGACTTTAGTTTCCAACAAAGCATCGGCTTCTTCGGCTCCAATGTCTACCTCAGCCAATTGCTCTATCGTATTAAAGGATTGTTGTATAGGCGTCTCCTCAAGTTCGAGAACCTTAACTTCTTGTTCAGCAGGTCGTTGACCACTATTTGCCAAGTTCAACACGGTTGGCTCTGCAATTTGTGATGAATTTGCATCTATGCCCGTTGCCACGACAGAAACCCGCATTGTTCCATCTAAGTTTGGATCAAAGGCTGAACCAACAATGATGTGTGCATCAGCATCAACTTCAGCACGAATACGTGTTGCAGCCTCATCCACTTCAAATAAAGTCACATCTAAACCACCCGTGATGTTGATCAATACCCCTTTGGCACCTTTCATAGACATGTCCTCCAAAAGAGGGTTAGCAATGGCAGCTTCGGCGGCATCAAGCGCGCGACGATCTCCATTGGCTTCTCCTGTCCCCATCATCGCTTTACCCATTTCTTCCATAACGGAGCGAATATCAGCAAAGTCTAGGTTGATTAGTCCTGGCATTACAATTAAATCGGTTACTCCACGAACGCCTGAGTATAAAACTTCATCAGCCATATTAAAGGCATCAGCAAAAGTTGTATTTTCATTAGCAATCCGGAACAGGTTTTGGTTTGGAATAATAATCAACGTATCGACATGCCGTTCTAATTCACCAATCCCCTCCTCAGCCATTTTCATGCGGTGCGAGCCTTCAAATTGGAACGGCTTGGTGACAACACCAACCGTAAGTATACCAGCTTCACGCGCAGCTTGTGCAATAACGGGAGCAGCACCGGTTCCAGTGCCCCCACCCATACCTGCTGCTATAAAAACCATGTGCACCCCCTTTAATTCACCCATCACATCTTCAATCGCTTCTTCTGCAGCACTACGACCAATTTCGGGTTTCGAGCCAGCACCCAGACCTTGGGTCAATTGTGCACCCAATTGTATCCGGCGTTCGGCCGATGACTGGGTCAACGATTGTGCATCAGTGTTTGCAACAACAAAATCAACTCCTTCTAACTCGCGTTTAATCATGTTATTTACAGCGTTACCACCTGCGCCACCAACGCCAACAACAGTTATACGTGGTTTTAATTCTGGGTTTTCTGTAGATTTTGGAACGGTTAGGTTGATGCTCATATCGATCTCCTTAGTTTGCGCAATTGCACAGAGTTAATAGATTTCACGTGGGCTGCCCCAGCCCAAGAAAAACTATCGCCGCTCCAGTGCGGCATTTTTTTACAGTCATCAAAAATTTTCTTTAAGCCAGTTGCCAAATCGCCCCAAACGACCATCAGACCGAGGAGCCTTGTGTTTGTAGGGATACCGTAACAGATGATGTTTTTCACTTAGGGCATAATTCAAGAGCCCAACACACGTCGAAAATGCGGGTCCAGATGCAGCTTCAGCCAACCCATCCATACCTTTGGGTCGACCAGTGCGCACTTGTTTGTTTAATATCATACCTGCCAATTCTGGCAATCCCGGCAATTGACCAGCCCCACCAGTTAAGACCATACGTCGGCCTGCTACTTTATCAAAGCCAGCTTGCACTAAACGGTCACGCACCATTTCCAAAATTTCTTCCATTCGAGGGCGTATAATTCCAACTAACATAGAACGTGGGATTTGCCCCGCTTCTGGATTACTTTCTTCCCCTACTAAAGGGACCTTAATAACTTCGCGGTCATCATTACTAGAAGGAATAGCATTCCCATAAAGAGTTTTCATTCGCTCAGCATGTTGTAAAGATGTTGCCAAACCACGTGCAATATCATTACTGACATGTTGCCCACCAATTGGAATGCTATCCGTGTGAACCAATTCTCCATCAAAAAAAACGGCAATCGAAGTTGTCCCACCGCCAATATCAACGCAAGTCACACCCATTTGCCGTTCGTCTTCAACAATGCAAGCTAAAGCAGATGCGTAAGCAGATAGAACTTTAGTCTCCAGACCTAAGTGACACCGAGAAATAGCTGTTTCAAGATTACGAATTGGTCCGCTGTCTGCCGTTATAATATGCATATTAACGCCCAAGCGTTCCCCAAACATACCCCGTGGATCCCGAATGCCTTTGTTTCCATCAATGCTATACCCAACAGGTATTTTATGCAGAACCTCGGTATTGCTTGACTCATTATCGACTAAACCTTGAGGGACCAGAATGCGACGCATATCTGGATCACTAATTTCATGGCCAGCAATGGAGACTTCATAAGCAATTAAACGCGATTTGGGATTTCCTATGTTCACATTGACGATAACATCATGAATATTTTCGCCAGCCATTTGTTCCGCCGCTTCAACGGTTGAGCGAACAGCTTTTTCAACGTTATCCATGTCAACTACAATCCCAGACCGAACGCCTTTTGAAACATGATGGCCAAAGCCGACAACTCGTGCCTCATATCCAGTGTCAGTGAACTGATCAAAAGATGGTTTTGCGATTATACAACCAATTTTAGTTGAACCTACATCAAGAGCAGCAATTAATTTGCTGCGCGTTCGATTATGGTTAACGCCGTTTCTCATAAGCACATTATTTCCATCAAATAATTCAGTTGTTACGTTTCACGGCCAGATTTAGTTTTATCTGCTTTTTTTTGCGAAGATTTGCGAACAATCAAACGATCAGGTATACGTAAATCCAAAATTTGGACATCACGTTCTAGTACCCGGTGAACCTTTTCGTACTCAGCTAAACGTGTCCATGCTGCGATCGGATCTCCTTCAGGAAGACGGACATCAATGTCACCCGTTAGGCGTAAGTTCCAACGACGTCCACCAACCCATACAGCAGCTTTAACCATGCTTCGTAATGCGGGTTGTGTCTTCAATGTAGTTAGCAATTGAGCTGTTTGGACTGGTGCATTTTCACCAACAACAATAAGCAAATCATTAAATCGTCCAATACCTTGCTTTAAGATCACTTCGCCTTGTTCGTCGATCAAGGCAAATTTACCTTTGTGTTGCCAAATGGCCAAAGGTGTACGTTCCTCAATCGATAATAAAATCGTATCTGGCAACATCCGCTCGACCGTAGCACGACGAACCCATGGCAAAGATTCAACACGAGCGCGGGCGGCAATTAAGTCAAATGCTAAAATAGGAGCACCACGTTCCAGCATAATAGCTTCGCGCAAAACCGTTGCCGTCGTTTCTTTTCGGCCTACGACTAAAATTTCGTTGACCTGAAAGCCAACTTTAGCTGACAAGGTAATGGCTCGCCACTTAGTTTGTTCTGAAATTCTATTGAAAACGTTGTTAGAAGCACTCCACCATAAACCAACGCCCATACTCACAGCGATAATCATCAATGATGACGCAATGACAGATCTTCTGCGCCAAAGTGGGACTGCTTTGCGTCGGGGTTTACCTAATCGAATAGCTTTAATATTTTCTTTCATAATTTCCTTTTTATCGCTCAAGCGTCACTCTCCGCATTATCAACCATCCAGGTTACCAATTGATTAAAAGACATATTTACATGTGCTGCCTGTTCTGGGACCAAGGATGTGGGTGTCAGCCCAGGTTGAGTATTTACCTCAAGTATGTATATTTCCTTTCCATCGTAACGAAAATCTGCACGCGTAACGCCTCTACAACCAAGTGATTGATGCGCGAGCAATGCCAATCGCATGATTTCGTCATAGAGGTTCGCATCAATATCAGCCGGAATGAGATGCTTTGAACCCCCACCGACATATTTTGCATCGTAATCATAAAAAGCGTGATCTGTTATGATCTCAGTTACTGCGAGAGGTTTGTCACCCAGAACTGCAGTGGTAAATTCACGACCCGCAATATATTTTTCAACCATGATAGCCCCCCCAAAGGGCCATCCTGGCTCAGAAAAACGCTTTTTGTTATCACCAGAATTGACAATATGAACTCCAACGCTTGATCCTTCATTACTCGGCTTGATCACATACGGTGGTTCCATCACATGTGAGTTCCTAATCTCTTCACTAGTCGCGATAACATGTTTAGCAACTGAGATGCCTGACATCTGAAAAATATGTTTTGCCATCACTTTGTCCATTGCTAATGCAGATGCTAGAAGGCCTGAATGTGAGTAGGGGATATTTAGGATATCAAGAAACCCTTGGACACAGCCATCTTCGCCAAAACGGCCATGAAGTGCATTAAAAACAACATCAGGTTTTGGATAAAGGCGGGTTAGAAGTGTCCCCATGTCGCGTTGGACATCGATAGCTGTTACGTTGTAGCCATTATCATGCAACGCTTTAGCCACAGCAGCACCAGTCACCAGCGAAACTTCGCGTTCAGCCGACCACCCCCCCATTAATACAGCTATATGTTTTGTTATTGTTCAATCTCCTTGACATTGTCATCTGCAGGAATACCCATATTTTTAATTTCCCAATTCAGCATGACACCTAATTGATTAAACACCCGACGGCGCACTTCTTCTCCTAGTCCTTCAATGTCTTCTGCAGTCGCATTACGCGCATTAACTAAAAAATTACAATGCAAATTAGAGACTATCGCTCCACCCCTAACCAAACCACGGCAACCCGCTTCGTCAATCAATTGCCATGCTTTATGACCCGGTGGATTTGTAAAAGTCGAACCGCTAGTTAACGTTCTAACCGGCTGGTTTTGTTCACGATCTAACTGAATATTTTCCATGCGTGTCGTGATATCTGAGAGTGTGCCATCCTGTCCTTGAAGAGTTACTTCGGTGATAATCCAAGTTGGATCAATTCCAGAGTGGCGATAGATAAATCCTAAATCTTGATTTTTTAATTCATGAACTTTACCTTTTCTATCAACAGCCTTAACAGATAAACAAACATCTTTAATCTCTGCTCCATAAGCACCTGCGTTCATACGTATAGCACCACCAAGTGTCCCCGGAATACCCGATAAAAACTCAAAACCGCTGATGGCATTATCTCGAGCTTTTCGGGCAACATTCAAATCTGCAGCAGCCGCACCAATACGTATTTGGGAATTTGTTATTTCAATTTTTGAAAAGGCAGCTCCTAAACGAATGACTACTCCTGGGACTCCACCATCACGAACTAATAAGTTGGATGCATTGCCAATGATCGAAATAGGTATATCAATAGGCAGTTTCGACAAAAAACCACATAAATCTTCTTCATCTGCAGGCTTAAACAAAACCTCAGCAGGGCCACCAACCTTGAACCATGTATATCGAGATAAGGCTTCATCAGCTTTTAATTTACCACGAACGTTTGGCATGATATCAATTAAATGTTCTGGTTTTAGACCCGTTGCCATCATTGGTTAGTTCCTCCATTTGATGCCTTTAACGTAGCCAATTGCTTTGGCAGCACATTCGCCCATTGTGAAATATTTCCAGCACCCAAACAGACAACTAAATCACCCGATTTTGCAATCATGTTTATAGATGTTGCTAAATCATCAGGGCTAATTAAGAGTTCTACATTTCTATGACCATGATGACGTAAACCATCAACAAAACTTCCTTGGTTAACGCCTTCAATGGGCGCTTCGCCGGCGGCATAAATATCTGCAACAAAAACTACATCAGCATTATTGAAGCAAGTGCAAAATTCTTCGAACAAATCTCTAAGCCGTGAATATCGATGCGGCTGAACAACAGCAATCACTTGACCACGCGTGGCTTGTCGGGCTGCATTTAAAACAGCCGTAATTTCGACTGGATGATGGCCGTAATCATCAATTATAGTAATACCATCGACTTCACCAGTTTTGGTGAAGCGTCGTTTTACGCCTTCAAAGTTAGCTAACGTCCGGTGGATAACATCATCATCCAGACCCATCTCATAAGCGATCGCGACTGCAGCCAATGAATTTTGTACATTATGTTGTCCAACCATTGGCAAATGTAATCCATGAATAGATCTTTCCTCACCCAATTTTCGGTTGGTTAGGACAATATCAAATCGTGTGCCATTGGCGTCTGGTTCCAAATGCATTGCCCGAACGTCAGCCTGTGGGCTCATGCCATAAGTAATTAAGCGACAGTCCGACACCCGAGGGATCATGGCTTGAACTTCTGGATGGTCAAGGCACAACGCAGCAAATCCATAGAAGGGTATATTTTGTATAAATGCATCAAAAGCGCTTCGTAAATTATCGAATGTCCCGTAATGGTCTAAATGCTCAGGATTAATGTTTGTAACTACAGCGATAGTTGCAGGTAACTTTAGGAATGTTCCATCAGACTCGTCTGCTTCAGCAACCAGCCAGTCCCCTTTTCCAAGCCGCGCATTTGTTCCCCATGCATTTATAATACCACCGTTTATAAACGTTGGATCCAAACCTGCAGTGTCTAACATAGCTGCAACAATAGAAGTTGTTGTTGTCTTACCATGGGTGCCGCCAACAGCAATAGACCATTTTAAACGCATTAGCTCACCCAACATTTCAGCTCGGCGAACAACAGGAATTAATTTTTGGCGAGCAGCAATAATTTCTGGGTTATCGTTCTTTACTGCAGTTGATACGACAATAACCTGACTATCACCCAGGTTCTCAGCTTGGTGTCCAACAAACACAGAAATCCCCATATTCCTCAATCGTTCTACATTAGAGCTCTCGGAAATATCGCTTCCTTGCACAGTATATCCAAGCGAATGTAAAACTTCAGCAATACCGCTCATACCGATGCCACCAATTCCGATAAAATGAATTGTGCCAATATTTAAAGGAAGGGCTCTCATACGGAACTCCTTCCACAATTTGTTGTATTTTCGTTAGATACACCTAGGACCATTAGATCTTCGATAATATCAGCAAGCCGTTTAGTAGCGTCTGGGCTGCCCGACGCCTTTGCACGGGCCGCTGCGTTATTTAAGGTATTTGGGATTGACAACAAATTATCCAACCGAGCACTAAGTGTCTCAGGTGTGAAAGATTTTTCTGCGATCAACCAACCTGCCCCAGCCGCATCGACAGCATGAGCATTTTTGGTTTGATGATCATCAATTGCGTACATATAGGGTACCATTATCGTCGGACAACCTACGACCAAGGCCTCTGCAACCGTCGATGCACCAGAACGGCTGATAACCAAATGTGCCTTCACCATCTGTTCAGGAATATCATCAAAAAATGACGATAAATCAGCTTTAATTTTTGCATCTGAATATTTTTTATGCACACGATCTATATCTTCAGGGCGACATTGTTGAGTGATACTAATTCTGGCTTTGAGTTGATCTGGCAAATTTATGATAGCTTGGGGAACGACATCACTTAAAATTCGAGCCCCTTGCGACCCACCCAAAACTAATAGGCGTATTGGTAATTCAGCACTCAACTCAGGGTAAGGCGTTTCTCGTTGCGCTATAATCTTAGCTCTAACTGGCATTCCACTTTGAACAACTTTTCTGAGGAAACTTGCTGGTAACTGTTCAATTTCATCAAAGCACGTTATAATCTTATCAACTCGTGGCGCCAGCAGTCGATTTGCCCGACCAAATATTGCATTTTGCTCATGGATTGCCGTTTTATACGAACCAAACGATGCTGCAGCTATTGAAGGGATAGAAGCATAACCGCCAAAACCGACCACAACTTGGGGGTTTAGTTGAGTAAGAATTTTTCGTGCTTGCCAAATCCCCACCATAATTTCGGATATGCTTTTAATTCTAGACACAGCAATTTTACCAGCAACACCGCCGGCAGGTACTCGATATGTATCAAGATTACCCAAAACTCCCCCATAGGCATATCCCCGACGATCCGTGATTAAGGCCAATCGAAATCCACGGGTTAACATTTCAGTTGCCAAAGATTCTGCAGGATATACATGCCCACCAGTCCCACCAGCGGCTAATACAATTAGAGGAACTTGCCTATTATCCATGGCTACTTCCTTGCGAAGAGCGAATGCGGGTCAGCGCTAAAACCATTCCCATTCCCAAACCTAATGCCAAGGTCGACGAACCACCATATGAAATAAAGGGCAAGGTCATTCCCTTTGGCGGCATCAAGTTTAAAGTAGATGCCATATTTATAATGGCTTGAATTGCAAACTGAACCAACAAACCCGTAACCGCTAATAGTACAAAAAAATCATCATCTTTGAAAATGCGAGTAAACCCACGTAGGACAACAAATAAGAACAAAGCGACTATTACCATACAAACTATTAAACCAAATTCTTCACCAGCAACGGCTAATATAAAATCGGCATGAGCATCTGGCAGCACTTCTTTTACCCGACCTTCACCCGGTCCACGCCCTGTCCATCCACCATTACGGAAGGCTTCAATGGAACGCGAAACTTGAAATCCTACAGAGACATCAGGATCCAAGAATCGATCAACACGACCTCGAACGTGATCAAACACAAAGTAAGCACAAAAGCTTCCGGCTAAAAAAAATGCAGCAACCGCAATCACAAAGGTTAGTGGTAATCCAGCTACAAAAATTTGCATCCCCCATATGGCTGATATTACGATCGACATCCCAACATCCGGTTGCAACAATAACAATCCAATTACAAAAAAATACATCCCCGTAGCAATCGAGTAACCTGGTATACGGTCGTCAAGGCGGCTGACAGAAAACATCCATGCTGCCAAAATTGCAAAAGCTGGTTTTACGAATTCAGATGCTTGAATTGAAATTCCACCAATCTTCAGCCATCTCGAAGCGCCTTTAATTTCATCTCCAAAAAACAAGGTCAAGATCATGAGAATAACCGATACAACCATCAAAACGACAGAAAATCGGCGAACACCACGTAGAGATAAGAAAGAAATAGCAATCATCGCACTAAGTCCCAGAGCCAAAAAAACTATTTGGCGGCGGGCAAAATAAAAAGTATCTAAGCTAAGGCGCTCGGCAATAGCTGGAGACGCTGCGAGAGTTAACAATGCACCCAGCATCGCTAGAATTGCGACAGCACCCATATTCCAACGATCAATAGTCCACCACCAGTAGCCTACAAGGCTTGTATCAGTGCGGGCTAATGTTGCCATCAGGCCGTTTCCCCAGCTGATTGAGTTCTTTGTTTAATTGGAAATAATCCTACCTCTTCAAACGGGTCTTGATGTTCTCCTGGTAATGCTTCAACCAAACTTTTAAACGCATAGCCACGTTCTTCGAAGCTTGAGAATTGATCAAATGATGCACATGCTGGCGACAACAAAACAACGGGCTTAGCCTCATCAGCTTGCTTGGCCATTTCGAAGGCTTTGATTGTTGCCGTCTCCAAGTTTCCCGCCATAGTCACGGATACTTTACCATATAAAAACTTTTCAAATTCTACTTCTGATTCGCCAATCAAAAATGCATGACGCACATCACCTAAATGGATTTCCAACTCCCCCAAACCGCCATCTTTTGAGAGACCACCAACAATCCAATAAATATTTTCATAGCAAACTAGCGCTTTAGCTGTGGCGTTTGCATTTGTTGCTTTACTGTCATTTACGAATGAAACGCCATCAACAATTTCTACTGCTTCTTGTCGATGGACTAAACCAGGGTAACTTTGCAAACATGCCATGATCGCATGCGGTTGAACACCAACCGCTTTAGTTATTGCATAAGCAGCAGCTGCATTTTGCCAATTATGAACACCAGGCAAGCTTGGGATATTATTTAAATCAGTAACAGGTATTTCATGACCATCTGTATCATCAATTAATACACCATCAATAACATAAACCCCCCCATGTACTCGTTTTGATCCAGATATGGGTACAATTGCCTGATCGCCAATATCTTTTAAATCAGTATAAATTGCTTCACAGTAGGGATCATCAACCCCAATAACAGCTGTGCGTGGATATGTTTGGCGATGAAAAATCAATTTTTTAGCTTTAATATAACCATCCATTCCACCGTGACGCTCTAAATGATCAACGCTAATATTTAGTAAGACGGCAAAATCATGGGTTAAAGAAACCGTTCGCTCTAATTGGTATGACGACATCTCAAGCACATAAAGATCAGTTTCACCTAACGGCTCTAAGTCTAAAACAGGAATACCAAAATTCCCTCCAATTTCAGCTTTTTTCCCAGTGATTAAAAGTATGTGTCCGATTAACGCAGTTGTTGTTGATTTACCATTCGTTCCAGTGATACCTATATAATTAGACATCCGTTGTGAGCGCGCCAACAATTCAATATCACAAATAATTTCGACTTTTACATCCCGCGCAGTTACGACAATAGGATGTGGTTTGGGATATGTATGCGGAATGCCAGGACTAAGAACCAAAGTTGAGCATAGGTTCCAATCGCAGGTGTATAAATTAACCAATGGAATATCAATATCGGCAGCTCGTTGGCGCGTTTTTTCATTGTCATCCCATGCCCAAACTTCAGCTCCACTTTCATGCAAAGCTTTAGCTGCTGATAACCCAGAACAACCAAGCCCAAAAACCGCAACTGGGTAACCATTAAATGCAAATACATCGATCATTTTTAATTACCTCAGTTTCAATGTTGAAAGGCCGAGGAGAGCCAAGATTGAAGCAATGATCCAGAACCGAATAACGATAGTACTTTCCGCCCAACCTTTCTTTTCGAAATGATGGTGTAATGGTGCCATTGCGAAAACTCTCTTACCCGTCAACTTAAACGAGGCCACTTGAACAATCACAGAAACCGTTTCTAGGACAAACAATCCCCCAACAATCGTCAAAACCAATTCATGCTTAGTAATAATGCTAATAGTACCTAACGCTCCACCGAGCGATAATGATCCAGTATCACCCATAAAAACTTTAGCTGGTGGAGCATTATACCAAAGAAAACCCAAACCAGCGCCTATGACAGAGCCACAAAATACTGATAATTCACCGCTGCCTGGAACATAATAAATTTGCAAGTAACCTGAGAAAACGGAGTTACCAGCCAGGTAAGAAATAATAGCAAACACTCCAGCAGCAATCATCACAGGAACAATCGCCAAACCATCTAAACCATCAGTTAAGTTCACGGCGTTTGAAGCGCCAACCATAACCAAAACAGCAAATCCTACAAACATCCAACCGAAGTTAATAACAGTGGACTTCAAGAATGGTATAGCAATAATAGTCGCTAAATCTGGTGGCATTTGGCTCATTATATACAATGCTGCAACAATGCTGATAACAACTTGCATCAAAAACTTTAGCTTTCCTGGCAAGCCTTTGCTCGTGCGTTGAGTTATCTTCATATAGTCATCAAGAAACCCAATGATACCAAATGTTAATGTTACACCTAATGCCGCCCAAATATAGCCATTACGAAGATCTGCCCATAGAAGAGTTGCTATGGTTAATGCCAATAAAATTAAAAATCCACCCATTGTTGGCGTACCCTTTTTAGTCAGCAAATGGCTTTCGGGTCCGTCTTCACGAATAGGTTGTCCACCCCTTTGTCTATTTTTAAGCATGTTAATAACAATTGGGCCAAACAAGAAGCTTATAACTAACGCAGTAATTACAGCACCGCCTGTTCTAAATGTCAGGTACCTAAAAACGTTTAAGGCAGAAAATTGTTCAGCTAATGGAAAAAGAATATTATAAAGCATGGGCCCCCTTCTCTATTTTCCGCTGGGCATGTGGCATAGATGTATCACCACCCAAATCACATTCTAGTTTCAAAAAGTCATCAACGATCAAACCTGTTTTACTTCCCAACGAACCTTTGATCATTAAAACATCACCAGGACGAACAACAGAGCGGACGAAGGGGGATAGTTTTTGTGGGTTTATAGAATTACAACCCTGCATTTTTGGCGGCAATGCCGCCCATAAAGCAGACATATTTTGTCCTGTTACGAACACCAAATCGATCTCATTTTTAACTAATATTTGAGCTAATCCTTCGTGTATAATTTCAGCTTGAGGTCCCATTTCAAGCATATCACCCAAAACTGCAATTTTTCGCCCATGAACATCAACGTGAGCATTACCTAAAACTTCAATGGCCGCTTTCATAGATGCAGGACTGGCATTGTAGCTCTCATCAATCATCCGGAATGTTCCTCCAGGAAGAGAAATAATATGCTGTCTACCACGTCCTTTTAACCCCTCCATATCTTTCAATTTTTGTGAGGCCATTTCTGCATCCGCACCAGCTGCATCAACGGAGCACAAAACGCCCAGTGCATTTTGAATCCAGTGTCGACCTGGAACACCAATTTGGAATTTAATTTGTTTTCCATGCAATTGAATTTCAACACTACTACCAGCTGCACCTAACTCGAAACTTACCAGTCGGCAATCTGCATTATCCTGCGATCCAAAAGTCCTAATATCAGAAATTCCACAATTTACAGCAACGTCATAAAGGCGCCCAAACATTGGGTTATCGCTATTAAGTACAACGGTTCCTGAAGGCTCAATGCCTTCAAATATTTCGGCTTTCGCATCAGCAATATCTTCTATAGAATTAAAAAATTCACTGTGTGCTAATTCTACTGTAGTAATTAAAGCTACATGGGGCCGAGTCATTTTTGTAAGTGGAAGAATTTCTCCCGCGTGGTTCATGCCAATTTCAAAAACACCAAATTCTGTATTTTTTGGCATCCGTGTTAGGCTGAGCGGCAAACCTAATTGGTTATTTAAATTACCTAATGTTGTCGTTGTCTGACCTTGCTCGCTTAAAATCAGCTTCAACATTTCTTTGCTACCAGTTTTACCAACACTACCAGTGACAACAATAACTTTTGCAGTCGTCCTACCTCGTGCAAATTGAGCTAAATTTTCGATTCCAGTTATTGTATTTTCAACATACACCAGCTTTGCGTTTTCTATATCACAAGACAGAGAAAACCCAGGTTGATCAATAACAGCTGCAACCGCGCCTTTTTGCAAAGCTTTTGAAACATATTGATGACCGTCACTATTTGGGCCAACAATCGCAATAAATAAATCGCCTGGCTCAATAGTACGACTATCGATTGAAATACCCTTGGACTGCCAATATCCTGAAGTTTCACCACCGGTTGCAAACGTGACTTCTTCAGATGTCCAAAGAAATGGAGGAAGTTGGGTCATACAGATAGCCCGTGTATTATTTTTGTGGCGGTTTCGCGGTCATCAAAAGGTAGTGTCCTGTTGTTAATAATTTGATTAGTTTCATGACCTTTTCCAGCCAATACTAATATATCTCCTGCCTTCAAGCCCTCAATTGCTTTCATAATAGCTAGTTTTCGATCCCCAATTTCTACTGCACTTGGACATCCCTTTAATACAGCACTTCTAATTAATGAAGGATCTTCACTGCGCGGGTTGTCATCCGTTACAGTCACCCTGTCTGCTAAGCGTGAAGCGACCTCACCCATTTCAAAACGCTTCCCACAATCGCGATCACCACCACAGCCAAAAACAATATGAAGATGGGTTTTGGTGTGAGAGCGAAGTGCGTTTAAAATATTTTCTAATGCATCCGGTGTATGGGCATAATCTACGAAAATAGCTGCACTATTTGGGTGCGTTCCAACATGTTCCATACGCCCAGAAACGCCCTTTAAATTGCTCAATTGCGAAATTGAATTTTGGACATTTTCTCCAAGACCGATCACAAGACCAAGAGCACACATGGCATTAAAAACTTGAAAGTCACCAATCAAGGGAAGTTTTAAATTATATTCAATACCTAAAACTTCAATTTTGATAAGCTGGCCATCATGTTCAGGTTGCAATTTAATAAGACGAATATCATGACCGTGGCTTCCGTATGACAGCAACTTAAAACCGCGTGCCTGAGCAGTACTACAGAAATCATTTGCATATTTATCATCCGCATTAATGACCGCAACACCACCATCAACAACCAACTCAGAAAATAATCGCAACTTTGCTTCTAAGTAACCTTCAACAGTTAGGTGATAATCTAAGTGATCACGAGATAAATTAGTAAATGCAGCAGCAGAAATTTTAATTCCATCCAAACGGCATTGATCTAAGCCATGACTAGATGCTTCAAGCGCCAAATGGTTTATACCGTAACTCTCAAGTTCAGAAAGGCTACGATGAAGATCAACAGAATCAGGTGTCGTTA
>Ga0114999_10005474_pt1 | contig 14967 bp, 12 predicted proteins | sample ArcticOcean_MG_C_3_FD_89820 | JGI IMG/M metagenome (GOLD analysis project Ga0114999, IMG submission 89820) | Marine microbial communities from western Arctic Ocean - ArcticOcean_MG_CB8_126 | ecosystem: Environmental > Aquatic > Marine > Oceanic | place: Arctic Ocean: Canada Basin | collected...
AATCTCCAAAAGTAGCGATAAAGAGCATTCAGTATTCAGTCTTGATGAATCAATTTTTAAGGAAAGACGTAATAGAATCGGAAGATTTAAAGAAAAGCTTCTTCCAGAGAGAGCAAAGCAAAAAAATAATCCAACTGACTATATCAAGATAGAAACTTCAGAGGAGGAGGTCTCGACAGAAGCTATTTTAACAACTCAGACAGAGGACTTAAATAAAGAGATAAATTTAACGACCGAGGAGCCCTATATTAATAATCCTGATCAGATTGTTGTATATTGGAAAAGAAACATAAAAACTTTTCTGCTACTTATATTATTTCTATTGATAGGCATTCGGTCTTTTAATATGTTCTGGGAAAATGTATCTTTGTTTATAGATAACTTAATATGAGTATCGGCCGTTTGAAGTACCTAGCTCTTACTGGGTTATTTTTTTCTATCTTATCAATTCTTGCTGGAGCCGTCGTTAGGGCAACTGGGTCTGGTAATGGATGTGGAACTTCTTGGCCAACATGCAATGGGAGTCTTCTCCCTGATTTCTTAACTATTTCAGAACTAATTGAGTATACACATCGAGTACTAAGCGGAGTGTTACTCATAATTACCTTGGCACTGTTTCTTTATAGTAGAAAATATTCATTTTCTCAAATTACAAAAAAAGCTATCAATCTTTTATTTTTTTTTGTTGTTCTGGAAGCTTTAATTGGGATGACTATTGTGTTGCTTGAGTGGGTTGCCTTCAATACTTCTCTACCAAGGATTATTGCAGTCCCAATACATTTAGTGAATACATTTTCCTTATTAGCTTTGTATGTTATTACATATTGCATTCTTGCATCTGGACTTAGTGAAATAAACTTTTATTACAACAAAAAATTTATTATTACTTGTATTCTATTTTTTCTTGTTGCCGTATCAGGTTCAATTACCGCACTTTCAGACTTTCTTTTTCCTAGTCAGAACTTCACACAAGGTTTAGCAATGGATTTCAATGAGTCTAGTGAAATATTAACAAGGCTTAGAGTTCTTCATCCCATAGTATCATCCATATTGCTTGGTTGGATTTTCTTAGAGGCGAAGAGACTTAGTTCTAGGGAGAATATATCCTCAGCAATTTATTTGAAAATACTAGTTTTAATTGTCTCATTTTTAGGGGTGATGAATGTATTAATAAACATAAATATTGTTCTTAGCGTGCTCCATTTATTTTTTGCTGATTTACTTTGGGGTTTGTATATATATGCCAATATGGAGATGTCTTATAACATAAAAAAAGAAACTAATTAACGTTGTTTTATTTAGTAATCTCTCTATTCTTAACAGTTCGGTAACAGTTATAGGACACAAGAAGTCAAAGTAGAGAAATGGTAACAAAAACAATACCTACAAAAGTAAAAGCAAAGAGAACTTCAAAAGCTAAAGAGGTTGAAATTGCGGCAGAACAGGACACCTTAACTCCTGAACAAGAAGTTGCTGCAAAAGAGAAAGCAAAATCAATAACAAAAAAATTAGCTGACGATAAAGGAAAGTTAACAACAGATTTAGTTAGCCAGTATCTTACTGCCATAGGGAATTATGAACTTTTGTCTGCAGAGCAAGAAGTTGAGTTAGCACAAAAAATTGAAGCAGGAGAAAAGGCAAGCAAGAAACTCGACAAAGGTCAATTTAAAGATAAAAAAGGGGAAATAAGATTAAGGCGTGAAAGAAAAAAAGGGTATGAATCAAAAGACGCTTTTCTTACAGCCAATCTTCGTTTGGTAGTAGCAAACGCAAGAAGATATGCAAATACGTCTGGAATAGATTTTTTAGATTTAATCCAAGAGGGTAACTTAGGGTTAATTCGAGCAGTTGAAAAATTCGATTGGAGAAAAGGTTTTAAATTCTCTACTTATGCTACTTGGTGGATTAGGCAAGCAATTACTCGAGCAATTGCAGATAAATCTCGTACAGTTAGAATCCCAGTTCATCTTCACGACACTATGGCAGCTGTTCGTGCTGCACAAGCACAATTAAAAGCTGAATTAGGCAAAGATCCAAAACCAGAAGAGATAGCAAAAGAAGCAGGAGTAAGTGTCGATAAAGTTGAGCTAGCCTTAGGGGTTGCAGATACTGTTTCTTTAGAGCAACCTGTAGGTGAAGATGGAGCACAGCTTGGAGATTTTATTCAAGATGAGGATGCAAGCGATCCATCTTTAATTGTTCAAGACTTAGACGTTGCTGAAAGCTTAAGAGAATCTATAAGCAGACTTCCAGAAAGAGAAGGACGAATACTAGCTTTGAGATACGGCTTTTATGATGGGGTTCCAAGAACTTTGGAAGAAATTGGTGCAGAGTTCGACCTTACAAGAGAGAGAATTAGACAACTTGAAAAACTGGCTCTTTGTAGATTAAGACACCCATCATTTGGGATAAGAGAACAAGACCTGGTTTAGTTAGATATTTTACTCATAAGATCATTTTCATCTGAGTAATAATTTAAGACGCCTAATGGCAATTGAAGATCGTTAGACATTTCTTCGAGTACAGGCTTCCAGAACGACTCATCTAAGTAAATAGTATGAGATCGTTCAATACTATTACATTCCTTAATAAATTCTTGATTCCAGACTAGTAATAGTTCAGTCAATGTACCGATTGTTCCTGGGAGAACAATAATAATATTAGAGTATTTGATCAAATTTCCTATTCGTTCAGAGAGCTCAGTACTTTTAATTTCATTATTCAGATATTGATTTCCACCTTTCCTTCCTAGAAATAAATCAGGGGTAGTACACCCCATGACTTCCACGCTGTATTCACTGGCACCTTTTGAGATAGCCTCCATTGTCCCTTGGTAACCACCCGTAGCGACACTAAATTTAAATTCACCTAACAATTGGCCTATTTTGTATGCAGATTCATAAGCTGGATCACCAGGACTACATTTTGAAGAACCAAATACAGTAACTCTCTTCATAAAAACAGATTAGTCTATAAGATTTTTGCTATATGTGTAAAATTAGATTATATTATGACAACTTCTGATCATCCATATTTTGAGGGAGATTACCCATTGGTTATACCTCATAGAGGAGGGTTAGACCTTGTTCCCGAGAACACGTTGGGAGCTCTAGAGTACTGTTATAAAAATAAATTTACCCACTTTGAGACAGACTTAAGAATGTCACTAGACGGTGTCATTTTCTTACATCATGATGAGACGCTAGAAAGGACGACCAACTTTAAAGGGAAAGTAAAAGATTACTCTTGGGAAGATTTACTAAAGATTAATGCCGGCCAACAGTTTTATGACCAAAAAAAAATTAAACAAAAGAAAACAGTGTTTGTATCGCTACAAGATGCATTGTCTCGATTCTCAGATATGAAGTTTAACTTAGACCTTAAAGAGGAAGGGATGTCAAAAAAAGTTATAGAAATTATTTTAGATTGTAAAGCTTCAGAGAGAACACTAGTTTCTTCATTCAGCCCTAAAAGGCTTCAACAGTTTCAGACATTAAATAAATATAATATTGCAACCTCCGGTTCAATAAAAGAAAATTTGCAGGGAATTATCAATTCAAGACTTTTAACTTTATGGGAACTCAAAATAGAAGCGCTACAAATTCCTATAAAGTGGAAGGGAGTAAAAGTTTTGACTAAGCGTTTGGTTGACTATGCTCATAGTAAAAATATGCAAGTTCATGCGTGGACGATAAATGATCCGTTAAGTGCGAAAGATTGCTTTTTGCTTGGTTGTGATGGGATAATGACCGATAGGCCACTTGAGATGAGAGAACTAGTTAGAGAGATGTATGGCTAAAGACAAGTTAGAAAGAAGGCTCTTTAATCTTTTTCTTTTTGTTATATTAGCTTTTCCTTCCTTACATCACCTCCCGATTGATGGCTTGCCATTCGACTCATTTAGGGAATTATTCCTATTGTCTTTGACCCTAATTGTTGCTGGCCTTCTGTACCCGGAAAGTAAAAAAATTGTAATTTGCTTTACTCTTTTGCTTTTAGTCTCAAAAATTATTTTAGTAATTGAGCCTCCAAGTTATTGGAAGACTTGTTTTCTTGATGACCTTTCTCCTTTAACTGAGAAGTTTGAATACGAAGAAATAAATGTTTTATGTGAAAAAAATTATTCATTAGTTTCCTCAAAACTATCTGGATATGAACCTGTAATTGATTTTCATTCAGTTGACTTGACCCAGAGCTGGAGAGGGTCTAATAACTCAACATTTCCTCTTTCTTTTTTTAATTCAAAAAAATTTAATTTTGACAGAAGATATGAACCAAGAAGAGAATGGCTTCCTTTTAGAGCATTGTTGTATGCCGATATTGATAATAGATCTAGTCACATAAAGTTCGACTATGTAGGGCAGGTATCGGTCAAATTTGATAATGGAGACACAGGATTTGGTTTTCCAGATTCTTATTTAGATGAGAAAAGTGTTGTATTGCAATTACCTAAAGATGCGAGAAGTATAAAGGTTGATTTTCGATTTAACAAGACACCACCAATATTGTGGGATGAAACATTGCAAATAAATTACCCTAATGATCCCTATGCAAAATTAGTAATTTCTGAATCTACTAACAATTTAGATTGGGTTCTTCTAAAGCACAAAATTGAAAGTCCTTCAATATTTGCAAATTATCTGTTTACCTCAGCTTCTTTATTATTATTTTTATTCTTTGCATTCAAAAAATTAAAGGACATTTCTATATTTTATGCTGGAAATATTATTTTCTTGATATCCCTTTTCTTACTTATTCAAAATATTGAATTATTAAGAGAACTTCCAGTTGTTGGTGTTGTCGACACTTCAACAGTTCTGATTCTTTTGATCTCAGCTATTTATATTTTTTTATCTAGAAAAAAATTTGTTAATTATTTTTTATTAATTTTTTGCTATTTTATTAATCTATTGTTGGTTGACTATCCATGGGATAAGCTTAATTTTTACATTAAACCAGGAGGTTCCGATTCTTTGACTTATGAATCTCAAGCAAGACTAGTCATGCTTGGAGATGGTTTAAGAGGGGGAGAAGATATATTTTTTTACTCTCCCGGCTATAGGTATATCCTACATATCCTACATGTTTTTTTCGGAGATAATTGGACTATTGCTTGGTGTTCTTTAATTTCTGTTTGTCTTTTCTTCTTTTTGAAATCCTCTATAGAGTTACTTAGCTCAGAAAGTTTTATCAAATTCTTTTTCCCAATGTTAGGATTTATATATTTAACTTCAAATGCTGTGCAGACAGTTTTTCGATATGGGATGTCTGAGATAATTTCAGCAGTAGTTTTGTGTATTTTATTTTATTATATTTTATCACCTCTATCGATGACAATCATATCCCAAGGGCTTGTAGGGGTTTTAGTTGGGGTTGGCATTGTAGTTAGACCAGATTGGATTTTAGGTTTTTTTATTTTATTAATGATTGGTAAGTTTAGAAGCAGTTTGACCTATTCTATGGCGGTATTCATTTCAATATTGCCACTTACTCATAACCTCTATTATGGAAAAGAATTTGTTCTTTTCTCTACTGCTGCAACTTATGGAAGGAATCTGCTTGTTGACATGTCAACTTTTGACAACTTTATAAATTCATTAATAGAGATAATAAATCGGAATCTCCCTTATCTTTTTATGAGCCCTTTTAATCAGGATGTTTTAGGAAGAGTTGGTTCAATTTTGCCTCTAGTCTTCCTCCTAGTTTTACTTAGTGCACTTACCTTATTAGTTATTAAATTTAAGGTACTTTCAAACATGGATACGTTTCTAATTTTTATTGCTATCTTTGGTTTTTTTGCTCCTTTTTTCCTATATGATCCAGTTCTTTTTTATCCACGACATGTGTTAGGTTCACACATTGCAATTTTATTTACTCTTCTTTATGTCAGTTCTTCACCAAATAATGTTTTTTCTCCTCGTCTTATCACAAAAGACATAATTTAATTTAATACAGAAAATCTTTCAGTTACACTATTGACTGTGAACAAATTATAAATGAGGAAAGAAATATGGAAATTGAATTTAGTTTATTAAAAAGCGGTTTTCTTCCAGAAACCGTTTGTTCCACATTAAATACAGATTATTCCGATCTTGAAGACTGTTTAGACCATCTCCCTAAACTTCTAGCGACGAATACATTTAAAAAGGATCTTTCAAATTTAAAAATCTATACAAAGTTTGACTCTCTAAGCCCAGCAGAGCTAGAGCGTGCTATGCTTCTTTATTCGTATTTAGGGCACGCCTATATGTGGGGAGGGTCTTCCACTCCCTCATCAATTCCAGAGAACATTGCAAAGCCCTGGGTTGAGATATCGAAGCTACTAAAGAGACCTCCGATTTTGTCTTATGCATCTTATGCATTGAATAATTGGATTCCTATAGATGAGGGTAAGGAAGAATTAGATCCTGAAAATATAGTAATTCTTCAAAACTTCCTTGGGGGGGTTGATGAAGATTGGTTTATCATGATACATGTTGCTATAGAGTTTGAAGCTAAAAACCTATTAGAATCTTTAGGCCAGTTCTTTCTTTCTAAAGAAAAAGAAGAATTTTTAGAAGAAGCTTTAAAAAGTATAAAAAGAATTAATAAAATAATGAATAGGATGCCTGAAAAGTGTGATCCTTACATTTATTACAACAGGGTCAGACCTTACATACATGGATGGAAGAACAATCCGGCTACTCCAAATGGAGTTATTTATGAGGGAGTTGCAGAGTTTTCAAATGAACCAAAATTTTTTCGTGGAGAAACAGGAGCACAAAGCTCAATAGTTCCAGCAGTGGATGCTCTTCTTGGAGTTCGGCATTCCGAAGACGCTTTAAGAGTTTATCTAGATGAAATGAGAGATTATATGCCTTTTGAGCACAGGCAGTTACTTAATGGTCTTGATAAATGGAGTAGCCAAGAAAATATGACGAATAAAAGAAAAAATATTTCAAAAAGTTCCCTTGATCTCTTAGATGAGATAGTTTCGGGGGTTAAAAGTTTTAGGAACACACATCTTTCTTTTGCAAGAGACTATATTCACACCCAAAGTGAAGATGCTCAAACTAATTCATATTCAGTTGGAACAGGGGGAACTCCCTTTATGCAATACCTAGAGAAGCATTTAGACGAGACAGTTTCTAATGGATAAAACAATAGGTATACCAAAAGAAATTAAAAAAGATGAAGGACGAATTAGTTTAACTCCTAAATCAGTAAAAAATCTTAGTGGAATTGCGGAAATTCTTATTGAAGAGGATGCAGGACTACTTGCTGGATACTCAAATCTTGATTACAAGGAGGCAGGAGGGCTAATAGTTCAATCAAAAAAAGATTTATTCGAAAGGTCAGATGTCATATGTAAAGTTAAAGAGCCACTAGAAGAAGATTTACAATACCTAGAAGAAGGTCATCTCATTTTTGGATACTTGCATCTATCTTCTAGTTTTGAATTGACAAAAAAGTTAATGGACACAGGTTTAACAGGTATAGCGATGGAACTTATTTGGGACAATAATAACTACCCCTTACTAACACCTATGTCTGAAATTGCTGGAGCGATTGCATTCTCTAAGGGGTTTGACTTCTTAGAGAAAGAAGATGTTAGTGAGATAAAAGTTGTTGTTGTGGGGTGCGGGGTAGTTGGAGAGGCAGCTGTTCGAGAAGCACTAAGTAAGGGGTGCAGTGTTATTGCAATTGATTTAGATGAGAACAAGCTTAAGGCCTTAAGAATTAAGTATAAAGAAAATGAATCTAGAGTTGAATTTGTCAGAACAAACCGTGAGGTTTTTAATAAGTTTATTGAAGATGCGGATATAGTCATTGGGGCTGTATTAGTTCCAGGAGGGAAGCCCCCTATTGTTATAAGCAACAACCATATACGATCGATGAATTCAGGTTCTGTCGTCGTAGATGTAGCTATTGATCAGGGTGGTTGTGTGGAAGGTATTGTTCCGACTACACATTCAAACCCGTTTATTGAACGAGATGGGGTAAACGTTGCAGCAATTTCTAATTTACCAGGATCTGTCCCAAGAAAAGCGTCTATTGCAATATCTAATGAAATAGAGAAATATTTGCCATTTTTTCTTCATGACAACTGGATTGATGAGATTCGAGATAACGATACATACCAAGACTCACTGCAAGTGCATAAAGGAATGTTGTTATCTAAAGCCGTATCAGATAGTTTAGGAATAGCTTTAAGTACTTTAATCTAAACTTGGAATATTCTTTTTTCTCTCCTGAGCAAATTCGTTTATTGAATCTTTATATTCTAAAGTAATATCGATTTGGTCTCGGCCCATTATTAGCTTTTGTCTAGAGAAATCATCAATAATAAAATCTGTATTAATATCAACGCATACCAGTAACTTATTTTCTATTGATATATCAATAATTGTTTTAGGGTCTCCCTTAATTAATTCAAATAATCTTTCTAGAACTTTAGCATTAACCTCCACTGGAAGGAGGCCAATATTTAGACAGTTGTTTTTAAAAATATCAGCAAAGTTTGTTGAAATTATAGCATCAAAACCCCAGTCTTGTAATCCCCAGGGAGCATGCTCTCTTGAAGATCCAGTTCCAAAATTGGCTCCCGTCACTAGAACCCGGGCATCTTTATGGACCTCTTTATTCAAAGGAAAGTCTGGATTTAGATTTCCATCAACATTTTTTCTCCATTCAAAGAATAGATATTTTCCATAACCTGATCTCTCGACCCTCTTTAGAAATTGTTTTGGCATGATTTGATCTGTATCTACATTTGACATGGGCAGAGGTAGCATAGTTGATTTTATTTGTTTTATTTTCTTCATTCTAACTCTCTTATATCTACAAAGTGACCACTTAGGGCTGCAGCAGCAGCCATCTGAGGACTTACTAAATGTGTCCTACCTCCAACTCCTTGTCTTCCTTCGTAGTTTCTATTTGAAGTAGAGGCGCATCTCTGTCCCGGTTCTAGTATGTCAGGATTCATTCCCAAACACATAGAACAACCAGCCTCTCTCCATTCAAGTCCTGAATCTAGAAAGATTTTATCTAGACCTTCTAGTTCGGCTTGTTCTTTTACCAAGGTTGATCCTGGAACAACTATTCCAGAAATGTCTTTATTAATTTTCTTTCCTTCTAAAACAGATGCTGCAGATCTAAGGTCTTCAATCCTTCCATTCGTACAGCTTCCTATGAAAACTATATCAAGTTCAACCTCATTTATTTTTTGTCCTGGTGATAAGTCCATATATTGAAGTGCGCGTATAGCCGCCTCCTTCTCTGCTTCATCTAGATAATCTTCTGGACTGGGTACTTCTTCATTTATTCCTATAACTTGAGCGGGGTTAGTTCCCCATGAAATATAGGGCTCCATCTCTTTTGCAGCTATAGTTACATTCGAATCGTATAAGGCCCCTTCATCTGTATGAAGGTCAGACCAATTTTTAAGAGCGCTAACCCAGTCTTTAGGGGAGTGATTTCTATTTTTTAGATAATTGTAAGTTGTTTGATCGGGTGCAATCATTCCAGCCCTTGCTCCTGCTTCAACAGACATATTACAAATTGTCATTCTATTTTCCATACTGAGTTTTTTTATAGCCTCACCCGTATATTCGATAACATGGCCTGCTCCACCTGCAGTCCCAATTCGCTTGATAATTCCAAGAATTATATCTTTCGGAGTTACACCATAAGGAGTTTCTCCTGTAATATTTACTTCCATAGTTTTAGGCTTATTCATAACGAGCGTCTGTGTTGCCAATACATGTTCTACTTCTGAAGTACCTATACCAAAAGCTAGTGAGCCAAACGCTCCGTGAGTTGATGTGTGACTATCACCACAGACAATTGTCATTCCAGGTTGGGTTAAACCCTGTTCAGGCCCAATAACATGCACAATGCCTTGTCTGGGGTCATTTATTCCAAATAAAGTAATTCCAAAATCTTTACAATTGTTTTCCAATGCTTGAATTTGGATTTTCGATAGGGGATCTTTTATTCCAAGACTTCTATCTACTGTCGGGACTCCGTGGTCAATTGTAGCGAGTGTTAATTCGGGATAGGCAACTTTTCTTTTACTAATACGTAAACTATCAAAAGCTTGTGGTGATGTTACTTCATGTACCAAGTGTAGATCTATGAAGATCATATTTGTTTCACTGTTCAGTGATGCCACTATGTGATTTTCCCAGATCTTTTCAAAAAGAGTTTTCTTTTTCACAGGAGATAAGGTTACTAAATATATGACTAAATTGAAAGATTGATTCTTACTTTATGTAAAATTACTAATTAATGGAAGCAATAATTGAAAAATTTCTTGAAATCGCAATAATCCTATTTGCTGCAAAGATTGGCGCTGAGTTAATGAGACGCATCAACCAACCAGCTGTTATTGGAGAATTGGTAGCAGGATTAGTAATTGGGTACTACGGTTTGGGTTTGTTGCCACATATGAAGTCTGGCGATGTAATTTCAACACTTGCAGAGGTTGGAATTATTCTTTTACTTTTTGAGGTTGGGTTAGAAACAAATCTAAAAGAGTTTATTGACTTGGGCAAGACTTCTTTACTGGTAGCACTCATAGGTGTTATTTCACCATTTTTTCTTGGTTTTGGTTTTGTTTATTTAATTGACTCAAGCGATTATACATTTGAAAAGGCCTTATTCGTCGGAGCTGCATTGACTGCGACTTCTGTAGGGATTACTGCAAGAGTCTTTGCAGATTTAGGCGCTTTGAAGACAAAAGAAGCAAAAACAATTATTGGAGCTGCAGTTGTTGATGATATTTTTGGTTTAATAATCCTAACCATCGTTGCAGGAATGCTTAGCGGTACAGGAAGTATTACAGGAGCAGAGGTTGGAATTATTACGGTAAAAGCTTTAGGATTTCTACTTACATCTGTTTTTCTTGGGAGGAAGCTATCACCTACGATATTTAAATTTTTTGAAAAAATTCCTTCTCCAGGAACATTTGTAACTGGAAGCTTTCTGTTTGCGATTGTATTTGGAGCTGCCGCTCATTTTGTTGGCTTACACCCAATAGTCGGGGCATTTGCTGGAGGAGTTGTAGCTGGGGAATCAGACATGACAAACAGGATAAGAGAAGAAATGAAACCTTTAAATTATATTTTAGTTCCCATTTTCTTTGTCTACACAGGTTCCGAAGTAGACATAAGCATACTCGCCACAGTTCAAACTTTTATTTATGGAATGGGAATTAGCCTTCTTGCTTTTATAGGAAAATATATGTCTGCTTTAGGCGCTATAGGAAAAGGAATGAATACTTCATTAATTGGGATTGGTATGGTTCCTAGGGGAGAGGTTGGGTTAATTTTTGTTGCTGTTGCTACAGCTTCTTTTTCCGAGATTATCGGTGCTGAAACTATTGCAGCTATTGTTTGGATGGTAATTAATACAACCTTAATTGCACCAGTTTTATTGAGTCGTATAATAAAAAAATCTTCAAATAATAAGCCAGAAGAAGATGAAAGGTTCGAATCTCCAGTCGTAGATGGGTAGAAAAGCTTAGTTTTAAATAGAAACAAACTAATATAGAAAAAGTTATTATTAATAAAGAGGTATAAATGATATTTAATTTCCAAGGATCTATAGTCGCATCAATTGCTGGATTACTTCTTGCGCTTTATTTTGCTAAGAAAGTTTTGTCGATTCCAGTTGAGAATGAAGAAGTAAAAGAGATCTCAGCTGCAATAAGAGAGGGATCAATGGCTTTCCTAAAAAGACAATACAGTTGGATTAGTGTCTTTGTTATTTTATTAGCTATATTGATATCTACTTTAACTGATTGGGGTAGGCCTTGGGGTTCAATTGCATTTTTAACCGGAGCAATTTTTTCTGGCCTTGCTGGCTTTATTGGGATGAGAGTAGCTACTGCAGCTAATGGTAGAACTACAGAAGCAGCAAAAAATGGAGGAACGCTTGAAGCACTTCCCGTAGCCTTTAGAGGGGGTGCAGTCATGGGATTCACAGTTGCAGGGCTTGGCTTACTTGCAGTGAGTTTGGGCTATTGGGTGTTTATAGAGGTATTACAAGTTCCAAGAGGATACGATGTATTAGCAGCTATAGGTCTCGGAGGTTCTTCAATTGCTTTATTTGCAAGAGTTGGTGGAGGAATCTACACTAAGGCAGCAGATGTTGGCGCAGATCTAGTAGGCAAAGTTGAAGCTGGTATTCCTGAGGACGACCCAAGGAATCCTGCAACTATTGCCGATAATGTTGGTGATAATGTAGGAGACGTAGCTGGGATGGGCGCAGACCTTTTTGAAAGTTATGTAGGTTCGTTAGTGGCTCCAATAGCATACGCTGCCATTGTTTTTTCAGGACATTCTGTTTTACCTTCATTAATTTTTTTCCCTTTAGCTGTTGCAACAGTAGGAATGTTTTCTTCGATAGTCTCATCTTTTTTAGTGAAACCAAAAGAAGGAAAGTTAGCACAAGCATTACATAAAGGGACTTATGCAGCAGCAGGACTAACTACTATAGGAGTCTTTTTTCTTTCTCAATCTATGTTCCAAGAGATAGATAATCCAAGTGGACCATTTTTGTCAGTAATCATTGGATTAGTTGTGGGGATATTAGTTGGTCAGATTTCAGAATGGTTTACTTCTGATCATTATTCAGTTGTTAAGAACATTGCCGAACAAGCAAAGACAGGGCCAGCAACAGTGGTTCTTAGCGGTATTGCAGAAGGAATGAGATCCGCTGCATTATCTGTTGTTGTTGTGTGCGCAGGTATAGGCGGTGCATTCTGGGCTGGAAACTGGGGATTAGGAGAAGGTGGAGGAATCTATGGAGTTGCAATTGCGGCAATAGGTGTTCTTGCAACTTTAGGAATTACTGTAGCAGTTGATGCGTATGGTCCAATTGCTGACAATGCAGGAGGAATAGCTGAAATGGCTCATTTACCTCCTGAAGTCAGAGAAGCAACAGATGAACTAGATTCCTTAGGAAACACTACTGCGGCTATAGCAAAAGGTTTTGCAATTGCATCTGCAGCAGTAACATCCTTAGCATTGTTTTCTGCATTTGTTAAAAGTGCTGGAATCGATTCTCTTGATATTACAAGAGTTCAAGTGACAATTGGGCTATTTCTTGGAGGAATGTTCCCGTTCCTTTTTGCATCCATGACAATAAGTGCAGTTGGTAGAGCTGCATTCAAAATGATTGAAGAAGTAAGGAGACAATTTAGAGATATCCCAGGTTTACGAGAAGGAAAAAAAGGAGTAAAGCCTGAATATTCTAAATGTGTTGATATAGCAACTACTGCAGCATTAAAAGAAATGTTACTTCCTGGAGGCTTAGCGATTACTTTACCTTTATTAATAGGTTTTTGGGACAAAGAAGCGCTAGGAGGTTTTTTAGCTGGATCCCTCGTCACTGGATTTCTTCTTGCAATTTTTATGGCTAACGCTGGAGGAGCTTGGGATAATGCAAAAAAATATATTGAGGCAGGGGGAGGAGCCGGAAAAGGATCAGAAGAACATAAAGCTGCTGTAATTGGAGACACTATAGGAGATCCATTTAAAGATACTGCCGGTCCATCAATGAATATTGTTATTAAGGTGATGACAATAGTAAGCCTTATTTTTGCGAGTGCATTTTAATTTCATCTTTTATAGCTGAGTAATGAAAATATTAATAATTACAAATGATTGGTATCCAAAAAAGGGCGGAATATCTACGTATTTGATAAATCTTGTAAAGAACTTTAATCAAGAAATATTTATTTTTGGGCCAAATTGGATTGAAGGGGATAACACTTTTAGATCGTCATCTAAATTTATTATACCTTCTAGGAGGATCATTAAAGAAATCCAACAAGTGCTCAAAGATAAGGAGATAAGTCACATATTACTTGGCTCAAGTAATCCTCAGTTCCTCCTGGTCCATCCCTTACTCAAATTCAATATTCCAATTTCAATGGTTGCCCATGGTGCAGAATTTAATATTATTAGATTTATTCCCATACTGCGTCAAATCATGATTAAATCCATGAACTCAGTAAATGTTATTTTTACTATAAGCAATTTTTCTGTTAGGAAGCTGGAAAAGATAACTAGTACAAGAATTCTCTTGATTGGAGCAGGGTCTCCAGATTTGCTCTCAGAAAATAAGACCAAAATTAAAGAAGTAAAGCATAAGATTGTGGGGGTTTCTAGTCGTTTCGTTTCAAGAAAAAAAATTGATTGGGTTATGGAAGTTTGTAGTCTGCTATCTGATGAAGGGTATAATTTGCATCTTTATGTATATGGATATGGAAGATTAGAGAATAAGCTGAAAAGTTTATCAGAACTATGTTCTGTGAAAACGTTTTTTTATTCAGACAATGAAAATACAAATATTGAAGATTTTTATAAGGAGATAGACATATTTGCGATGCCTTCTCATTCCCGTTTTTTTGGCCTAGAGTATGAAGGACTAGGCTTAGTGTATCTGGAAGCAGCTATCCATGGCTTGCCAGTAATCACTGGATCTTCGGGAGGATCGCCAGAAACAATTATCCCAGGTAAAACTGGTTTTGTTGCAAACACAAAGACTCACTTATATGATGCAGTCAAATTTTTTTTAGACAACCCTGAGGCTATTGAATCATTTGGCATAGCAAATAAAAAATATGTTTTGTCTAAGTTCTCCTGGGTTGATGTGTCTAGCAAGCTTCAGCAGGGTTTGGAAGCTAACTAGATTTTTTTCTAGCCTATTATTTAGAAAAAATTTCTATTGCCTCTTCTATATTTATAGTTATTATTCTTCTTCTTCTCTATCTCCAAATAAGCTAAGCAGTTCATCACAGCTTATAGTTAAAGCATCTCTAGGATTTTCTAAAGTTTTATTTTTCCTCTCCGTAACAATCTTATTAATTAGGTTATCTTTAGTTGCATCTTCTGCTTTCATTCTATATCTTCCTCTGTAGAGAACAATCTCAAGTAATTTTGAAAGTTCTATCAATTCAGCTTTTGGTAGTTTTTTGAT
>Ga0114999_10005477_pt1 | contig 14960 bp, 11 predicted proteins | sample ArcticOcean_MG_C_3_FD_89820 | JGI IMG/M metagenome (GOLD analysis project Ga0114999, IMG submission 89820) | Marine microbial communities from western Arctic Ocean - ArcticOcean_MG_CB8_126 | ecosystem: Environmental > Aquatic > Marine > Oceanic | place: Arctic Ocean: Canada Basin | collected...
AGTCTCGGATCACGCCTTCTATCTAGGCATGATGCGTGAGCTTGCGAAGACCGATGGTCCCTATTCTGAACACCCGGTGGCGGAAGCGTGGCGGGGCGGTCAAATTCTAATGGCGGCCGCGATAGTGCTCGGTCACCTGCGCACACGCGATCGCAGCTTGCCTGACGATTTGGATGATCGCGCCGTCGCGCGCTCAGCTTGGCAGGAAATCATCGAAGCGGCAGAGCGGCACAATGATCCTGGCAACTTCACGGCCTTCATCGGTTATGAGTACACCTCGTCTGGTCCAGAGTCACAGAATCTGCACCGCAACGTGATTTTCCGTGGCTCTGCGGTACCTGAGCAGCCTTGGAGTCGGCTCGACTCCACCAATCCTGAAACGCTGTGGTCTTGGATGGATAAAAATCGTGACGCCGGGATGGATGCGCTCGCGATCCCGCACAATATGAACGGATCGGATGGTTGGATGTTTCCAGAGAACAATTGGGCCGGCGATCCGATTGACCGCGCCTGGGCGGAACAGCGTATGCGCAATGAGCCGATTGTTGAGAACTCGCAGGTAAAAGGCACCTCGGATACGCATCCCATGTTGTCACCCAATGATGAATGGGCGGACTTTGAAATCATGCCGCTGCGAATTGCCAGCCAGCTACAATCGCGCCCGCCAGGAAGCTACGTGCGCGATGCCTTGTTACGTGGGATCGCTATGGAGGAAAAGAGCGGTTTCAATCCGTACAAGGTTGGGGTCATCGCGGCGTCAGATACACACAACGCCGCGGGTTCGTTCGAGGAGGACAACTACTGGAGCAAGACCGGCTATTTAGATACCCCCGCGTATCGGCGTGGATCGGTGCCGTTGCCACAACCGGCTGCGGATGGATCGAAGTATGCCAACGGGGCGTCGAAATATTGGGGCGCTTCCGGACTCGCCGGGGTTTGGGCGGAATCCAATACACGCGAAGCTCTATTTCAAGCGATGCGCCGCAAAGAAACGTTCAGCACCAGCGGGCCGCACATCAAGGTTCGCTTTTTCGGCGGTTATGAGTTTGATGAATCGCTTCTCTCCACCCAGGACAGTATCGCGCAAGCCTACGCAAAGGGTGTGCCTATGGGATCGGATTTGACCCGCAGCGATGATGCAGTGCCGACATTTTACTTGTGGGCGTCGCGTGACCCCGATACGCATCCGCTGCAGCGCCTGCAAATCATCAAAGGCTGGGTCGACAACGGCACACCGCACGAAGCAGTTATCGATGTGGCTTGTGCCGACGGTTTAGCGGTCGACCCGGCAACACTTCGATGTCCCGACAACGGCACGCAGGTTGATTTGAGCGATTGTTCGGTTACACCTAACAAAGGCGACAGCGAGCTTGCGGCGGTATGGACCGATGCGGACTTCAATCCCGAGGCGCACGCCTTCTATTACGTGCGGGTGCTGGAAAATCCGTCGTGTCGATGGTCGACGTATGACGCCATTCGGGCAGGCGTTGATCCACGGCCGGATATGCATGCAACCATTCAAGACCGCGCGTGGTCCTCGCCAATATGGTATGCGCCTTAGATAAAGCGGTGGCGGGCAAGATTAAAGGGCTAAAGAGGGTGTCGCAAAAGACCCTCTTTGGCACTTATTCCACTCCGCTACGCTCCGCATCCTCCTGGTCATAAGGAGGCCGGAACCTTAGAGCCTGTCTAACGACAGCCTCTAAAGCCCTGAACATGCCTCGATTGCGAGTTCATATGAATGGACGCGGGCGGCGTGATCGAATATTTGCGCTACAACGATGAGCTCGTCCGCACCGGTCTCTGCGATAAACTGACTCGCGTCGGCACAGACCTTTGCCGAATCCCCAACGGTTGAGGCGGCGCTGACTTGGGTCAGCAACGACTGTTCGGCAGGACTCAAGTTCGCTTCGAAATCTTCGATGGGGGGCGGTAGCAGTCCTGGGGTGCCGAGGCGCAGATTCAGGAAGGCACGTAATCCTGATGTTCGCAATAAGCTAGCCTCGTCTTGCGTGTCAGCACAACAGATGTTGAATCCTAAAATGACATAGGGTTCCTCGAGTTGCGCCGATGGTTCGAATTCACGGCGATAGATCGCAAGTGCCTGTTCCATGGCCGCGGGTGCGAAGTGGGACGCGAACGCAAAAGGAAGGCCGAGAATCGCAGCTAGCTGCGCGCCAAAAAGGCTGGAACCAAGTATATAGAGGGGAGTATTCGAGCCGTACCCGGGCACGGCGCAGACCTTCTGCTGCTCTTGAATATCGCCAAGATAGGCTTTGAGTTCGATCACATCCTGAGGGAAATGATTAGGGTCGCTGTTGAGCGTGCGGCGCAACGCCTGGGCGGTCAGCCCGTCAGTGCCCGGTGCGCGGCCAAGCCCTAGATCAATGCGGCCAGGATAGAGCGCTTCCAAGGTGCCGAACTGCTCGGCCACCATCAGCGGCGCGTGATTGGGCAACATGATACCGCCGGAACCGACTCGGATGGAGTGGGTATTTTCTGCGATGTGACCGATCAAAACGGACGTTGCCGCGCTCGCGATACCGCGCATGTTGTGGTGCTCGGCAACCCAATATCGGTGATAACCCAGTTGTTCTGCGTGCTGGGCCAGGTTGACCGAGTTTTTAAGCGCCTGCCTTGGCGTGCTGCCTTGGACGATCGGCGCTAGATCTAATACTGAAAATTTCGTCATCTAGGGAACTCTGAGCTTTGAGAATAATAAGAGGTTTCCTTGCCATTCTACCCGATTGTCCGCTACCCAAGTTCGCACGGTCAGTGCTCTAATGTCCTTAAGCGATACAACTCTCACCAAGACAACTGGAGGCAGCCTTGCTCGAAGGTGACGATCTACGCCGGTTCGACAAGATTCTATCAACTGCGCGCTCAGTACGACGCCGAATCGACTTCGCAAGACCCATCGAACGCGATGTGATTCTCGACTGCATTGATGTTGCGACCCAAGCACCAACAGGTGCTGGCGGCGAGAGCTGGCGGTTTGTCGTCGTCGATGACGCAGAGATCAAGGCAAGCCTTGCTGCGGTCTATGGCGACGTGCTCATGGAGTTTGCTCGCGAACGCCGCGTTGAGCTCAAATCGAGTCACCGGGCGATGCTCGACCGATTGCATGAATTTCCGGCGATGGTGTTCGTATGTATGACGACCCAACCACAACCGAATGTGGCAGGCCAAACCGCATTTTATGGTTCGATCCTGCCGGCGGCGTGGTCGCTCATGTTAGTGCTGCGAGCTCGCGGTATTGGCGCCACGTGGACTACATTACTGTCGGCGCGACAGGCGGATGTAGCCGAGATTCTCGGTATACCCAGTGGGGCGTCGCAGGTGGTCATGTTGCCGATCGGTTATACGAAGGATGCCGTGTTGCGTAGAGCTGAGCGTGCGCCTGCGCAGACTGTCACTTCCTGGAATCGTTGGGGCTGGAAAGAGGCGGATCTCGAAGTCGATTAGCGCAACGGATTGCGTCCGACGGTCTGGATGTGTAGTTTCTAGAACGAACTGCACAATGTAGGGGCAACACCATGCGATATCACCTGATCAGCTCATTCACATGACCCTGGGTCCAGCGCGCCGTGATCGTTATGCGTGCCAAAGCCGTCGAGTTTGAAGTCACCTACATCAATTTGCGCGACAAACCGGATTGGTTCTTAGAGGTTTCGCCGCACGGTAAAGTGCCGGTCTTGCAGGTGGACGATGTGGCCTTGTTCGAATCTAACGCGATCGCCGAGTATTTAGACGAGGTGGTGGAGCCGCGGTTACACCCGGTCGATCCATTGGTTCGAGCACGGCATCGGGCATGGACCGATTTCGTGCCGACGTTTGCCTCGGGGTTGAGCGTGTATTACGGCAAGACGGCGGACGAGATTAAACGCCGCGAGAAGGTAGCGCACCAACGCTTGGCGAAGCTTACCGAAGCGCTGCAGACAGACGCTGCAGCGGGTCCTTTTTTTGGTGGCGACGAGCTGTGCTTGGTCGATGCTGCTTATGCGCCTTTCTTACAGCGTTTCATGCTTGCAGAGCGTTGGCTACAGACAGGTCTATTGCAGTCGTATCCGTTGGTCGCCGCCTGGGCAGACGCGTTGCTCGCCGACGAGCGCGTGATCGGTTCGGTACCGGACAACTTTCGCCAGGAGTTTGTCGCTAATCTAGAGCGGGGCGAGACGTTCGTTGCTGGGCTTATTGCGGCGAATGGTTGAAGGCCAAGAGGCGGGACTAACCGGTTTGACCTATTTCTTACGCGGCGCTAGACGAAGCGTCAGTCGCCGCGTCGGCGAACAAATGACATGCCACAAATCCGGCAGTGCGCGACGTGGCAGCTGGGGCTTCGGTCCGACAGCGGTCTGTTGCGTGTTCGCAGCGCGTATTAAAGCGGCAGCCAGGCGGTGGGTTTCGCACACTTGGTACCTCACCGATGATGCGCGGTTCGGCACGTTCAGCCTCTAGTTTTGGATTGGCGATTGGCACCGCGTCTAGCAACGTTTTCGTATACGGGTGCTCGGGATTGCTGAATAAGTCGTCGCGCTTTTTCAGTTCAACGATCTGACCCAAGTACATGACGCCTACGCGATCGCTAATGTGGCGTACCACCGATAGGTCGTGCGATATGAATAGATACGACAATCCAAGCTCGCGTTGCAGGTGCATCAATAGATTGATGACCTGGGCTTGGATCGATACGTCGAGCGCCGATACTGCTTCATCGCAGATGATCAACTGCGGTTCGAGCGCGAGCGCGCGTGCGATGGCGATGCGTTGACGTTGGCCGCCGGAAAACTCGTGCGGGTAACGCTCTGCCATGGCTGGCAATAGTCCGACGAGGTCGAGCAGGTCTGCAACGCGTTTTTTGTAGTCCGAATTACTCATTTGCGGGCGATGAACTTTTAGCGGCTCGCCAACAATGCTCTGGACTTTCATGCGCGGATTCAGCGAGCCGAATGGATCTTGGTAAACCATCTGCATTTCTTGCCGATATGGGCGCATCGATTGCCTTGAAAGTGCCGTCAAATCGGTGCCGTCAAAGGTCACCTTCCCAGCCGTCGGATCGAGCATGCGTAACACTGCAAGCGCCGTTGTGGATTTGCCACAACCACTTTCGCCGACCAATGAAAACGTTTCGCCCTTGTGAATCTGGAAGCTGACGCCGTCAACTGCTTTGACCGAACCGACGGTTTTGGAAATCAAAACCCCCTCGACAACAGGGAAATGCACTTTGAGGCCCTCGACGGCTAGCAGGACTTCACTCATAACCGTGGCACGCCCAATGATGGTGGTCGGTTATTGATGTTAGTTGCGGGGTGGTGTTACAGGCTTGCCGTGCGTATTTACAGCGGGGAGCAAATGCGCAGCCAACCGGAAGATTGGCTAAGTCCGGCGGTTGTCCGTCGATGGTCGTAAGTTCTGCTCCCGCAACACCATCTAGGCTCGGAATTGAACTCATGAGGCCTTGGGTATAGGGGTGCCTGGGTTCTGCATAGAGATCCATGGCTGAGGCACTTTCGACGATTCTGCCCGCATACATAACTGCAACGCGATCCGCATAGCGCGCAACGACCCCCAAGTCATGGGTAATGAGAATGAGCGCCGCGCCTGTTGCATGGGTTAGGTCCTTCAAGAGCGCGAGAATCTGCGCTTGGACCGTGACGTCGAGAGCAGTGGTTGGTTCGTCGGCAATGATGAGCTTAGGCTGACAGGCCAGTGCCATGGCGATCATGATGCGTTGTCGCATGCCGCCGGAAAGTTGATGTGGGTATTCGTCGAGACGGGCTCGGGGATCTGGGATCGCAACCGTGCGCAATAGCGCCTCTGCTTCTGTTAGAGCATCTTTCCAGCTCATATCGCGGTGTAGGACAAGGGGTTCGGCCACCTGCTTGCCGACCGGAATCACTGGGTTGAGCGACGTCATTGGCTCTTGGAATATCATGCTGATCCGGTTGCCGCGGATATTGCGCATCTGGGATTCGCTAAATGTGGTTAAATCGTCGTCCGCGAACATGATCTGACCGCGATCAATCTTTCCCGCTTCACCTAACAGCTGCAGGATCGACAATGCCGTAACGCTCTTACCCGAACCACTTTCGCCGACGATGGCCAACGTTTCGCCCTCATCGACTTGCAGCGTGACCGAGTCCACGGCGCGTACCAAGCCGCGATCCGTGCGGAAGACGATGGATAGATCGTTTAACCGTAGAAGCGCGTTCGTGCTCATCGCGCACCCCGCATCCGCGGATCCAATAGGTCGCGCAACGCGTCACCGTAGACGTTTATCGCATACACAACGATCGTCAGACACAGCCCAGGTGCCAACGCCAACCACGGCCCGAGGTACATGTAGGTCCGGCCGGTGCCACTGAGCATGCTGCCCCATGTCGGTGCGGGCGGAGGCACGCCGAGGCCGAGGAATGACAAACCTGCCTCGGCCAAGATCGTGGCGCCTACACGCGTTGTAAACAGCACAATGATGACGGGCATAACATTTGGTAGGACATGGCGAATTAAGATTCGCATGTTGCTGGCACCCGTTGATTGGGCAGCATGGGTGTACATGGTTTCGCGCACGGTGACGACCTGGCCGCGGACAATGCGTGAGCCGGCTATGCCGTACAAGAAACCTAAGATGATGACGATTTGCGGTATGCCCGGACCGACGATCGATATGACGACGATCAATAACACCAAATCGGGAAAGGTCATCCATGCATCGACGAAGCGCTGGACTAGCATATCGAACTTACCGCCGAAGTAGCCAGACAGTACCCCGATGACGATCGATACGACCGTTGCCAATCCTGCGGCAAGAAAGCCCACGACCATGGATAGCTGCGCGCCGTAGAGGACTCTCGATAGCACGTCGCGGCCGAGGTGGTCAGTGCCGAGGAGGAAGTCCCACGATGGGCTTTGCAACCGCACCTGCAGGTTTGTGTCGTTGATTCCATACGGGGCGATCACATCTGCAAACAGACCACACACCAAGAACACTAGAAAGATGATCCCGCCTATTGCACCAAAGCGCTTTTCGCGCCACAAGCGAACGAAGAACTCGATGCTCATTGGTGGCGCACCTTTGGATCCAAAAAACCATAACTAAGGTCGACCAATAGGTTGATAAGTAAGACCCCAATGCCCACGATCAAGAAGATGCCGGAAATGACCGGATAATCGCGTTGGAAAACTGCTTCCAACAACATCTGACCCATCCCGGGAACTACGAAAATCTGCTCGAGAATCACGGCGCCGCCAATGAGCAATGGCGCTTGCAGGCCGATGAGGGTGACGACTGGGATCAGACCGTTGCGCAGCGCATGGCGCAGGACCATCATGTTTTCGCTCAAACCCTTTGCGCGCGCTGTACGTACGTAGTCTTGGCGTAGCACCTCTAACATCATGGTTCGTGTCATGCGCATTGTGACTGCCGACATTGATAGGCCGAGCAAGATTGCGGGAATAATCATATGCGATAAATTCGCAATCGGATCTTCGAAAAATGGGGTGTATTCGAGGGGCGGTGACCAGCGCCACCATACCGATGGAAACACCATGACCAGGGTACCAAGCCAGAAACTAGGCACCGCCAACATAATCAGAGAAAAGGACCGGGAAACATAGTCGCCCATGGTGTCTTGGCGCATGGCCGAATAGATTCCAGTAGGGATCGCGACGGTCAGTGCAACAATCAATGCCAAGAACCCGAGCTCAAATGTAATCGGCATTGTTACTAGGAGGTCTTCCGTGACTGGCGTGTTGCGCCACAACGACCGGCCGAGATCGCCTTTCAAGACCCCGTCCGCCCAGTTGAAATACTGTGTCAAGACAGGCTGATCGAGACCCAAAGCTGCTTCGATGCGCTCGCGATCCTGGGTCGTGGCAATATCATTTTGTGCCAGCATGAGGTCTATGACATCGCCTGGAATCAGACGCATCGAAACGAATACGATCAGACTTGCGAACAATAGTGTGGGCACGAGCGCGATTAAACGCCGTGCAATATAAGCTTGCATGAGTGCCGGACTCCCCCCGGTCCAGCTTGTCCACATACTTCGTGAATAGAGACTAACTAGCCCAATGTGCTGGTATGTTGTTCTCGATCAGCTGCGTGATGCTGATGCTCTTGATATCGTGCTCGACTCCGACTTCTAAAGCAAATTTAGATATGTCTTGAGTCCGCGTGAATACGAGTGCGTTGGGGAATTTTTGCTTAATCCATAAGGCCGTACGTAGATTGGCGAGTTCCTGCCCTGTCCCGATGATGATGGTGGGTTGATTGACGGAGAGGTCGATGGTCGCTGTGAGCCGGTTCCAAACCCCTGGATGCGATATATCCCCTTGTAGAACTTCACGCCGGTAACCGTCGCCGATTCGGGCTTGTTCTTCGGCGACCAAGATGCGCCTGTCCGCATCTTGGTCGATGACGAGCACCTGCTCGATTTCGTTCGCTGCGACCGTTTGTAACTCCTCAAGCACAGATTGGCCGAACCGGCCGAATCCAGCGATGACAACCGTATCGCGCGCTTCGGTTGCCTTGAAATGATCGATGAGCTTGTCCCTGACGAAGCTCTGTGCGGCTAAGTGGTAGGAGTTGAAGGTCGTGCACCGAGCGGCGAGGGCGGTTCCCTGAAGTGAGCGCATGAAGCGAAGATTGTGACAGTGCAATATGAGGCTTTGCTCTAGCGCCGGGGCGATTGCGATGATGCGGCTCGCTGCCTCATACGATTCGAAGTCGTTGCCACCGAGAAGCAGGACCCGCTTGGCCTTCTTCAAACGCAGATGGGCAAGCAAGTAATCATGAGTGAGGTCGCCGACCAGAGTGGTCGCTTGAAACCGATTTTGCAGTTCTTGCTCGCGGACAACGTCGAAATGCTTGTCAATAATCACGACCCGTTCATCGGGTGACACGTGACGCATGACCGCAAGAAAGCTCAGCGTCAATTGCGCGGAACCAAAGATGATCGTGTGGTTTTTATGGCGCCTTAAACGCCATCGATCCGGCGCTACCAGTTTGATGACGGCTTCGACCACCGCTGATGCGGTGAAGATCGGCGCGCCGAAAAATGCGATCCACAACGCGGCCCTCGCCCAGCCGGGCCCGCCGACCGGCGTGCCTAAATCCAATCCGCCGACAACGAAAAGCCCGAGCACATAATACGCCCGTTCGAGGGAGCCGGCGTCCGTGATGGTGTCGCGTTCAGTCAATGAAACGCCCGCGCTAAGCCCAACGAAGCCGGCCAGAAACAAGCCGCCTGCAGCCCACCAGCGCCAGCCCATCGTGCGATTGCTTAGGTCGTGGAAGTTCATGTCGCCTTAGTCCTAGCCTGCGCGGCTACCTGCCGGTGAAATTAGGTTTGCGCTTTTCGAGAAACGCTTTGAGACCCTCTTCGAAGTCCTCGCTTTGAACCAGGCCGCTCAAGTGCACCATCAAGTGGTCGACCGCCGTGTCGTATGATTCTTCCAGGCCCATTCGCATCATACGTTTCGTGGTCTGTACGGCCATTGGCGCATTGTCGGCCACTTCCTGCGCCCATTGCATGGCGGTATCCATCAACTCATCGTGCGCGACCACGGTGTTGACGATACCTATGTCCAAGGCTTCTTCGGCATTGACCGTGCGTCCCCGATAGTAGAGTTCGGCTGCCTTTGCCCAGCCTATTAGTCGGGGCAGTAACCACGTTCCACCGCTTTCCGGAACTACATTACGTTTGGCAGTTACTGCGGCCAACTTCGCGGTGTCCGACATAATGCGCATGTCACAAAGCAAGGTCATATCCATGCCATAGCCGGCGGCCGCACCGTTGATGGCACATATGATTGGGGTGTCGCAGTGCCACATGACGTTGATTGGCGCGTCGCGCAAGCCAAATAGCTGGCGCGGACGATTCGAGCCCTTTCTCGCGCCGGAGTCTCCATCGCCCGACTCTTCGCGCCGCTCGTTTGTGTCGATGAGGTCGAGCCCGGAGCAGAACCCGCGTCCCGCGCCGGTGAGAATGATGCAACGAGTGTCCGGGTCTTGATCTGCTTCCACCATCTTTGCAGACAACTCGCCCAGCATATCGCGGCTAATAGCGTTCAATCGCTCGGGGCGATTGAGCGTGATGATGGCGATAAAGCCACGTTGTTCGATCAATAGCTCGTCGGTGGTAGATGCAGAAAGAGTCATTGGTGGTCCTTATTTGACCACTGGGACATATACGTTCTGGAATGTTACGCGATCTCCTAGTCTGTTGAAAAACAAGCCGCTAGCAACTTTTCTTGTCGTGCGAGTTTGGCTTATGATGAACAGCTGGCCAAGCGGTCGCCTCGCGAGTTTTCGATTCGTGTTTTAGGTAGACTTTTGCCATAGGGTAGGGAAACCACAGATTGAGCTTTTTTTTACGATCCGCGAACCAATTGATCGTGTCCGTCGCGTGCGCATGGACGCTATTTAGTACGGTCATCGTCCACGCCCAAACGAACGAAAGACGGTTGAGTATCAGCGGCGTAGCAAAGGTCGGGCCTGGCAAAAAGGTCCTGCTGGGTGAGCAACAGGGTATCCCCCGGCACAAGATCACGCTCGCTAATTTCGCTGAGTCGCAGGTAGATCTCACGATCGACGGACGCGTCGACGAACCGGTTTGGGCCAGCGTTTCGCACTTTGATAATATGCTGGTGGCGGTGCCGAGCACAGGTAAACCGGGCGAACACCCTACTGAAGTTCGGCTCATTGCCACCGAAAAAGGTCTGTACGCCAGTGCGATTATGTATCAACCGCCTGCGACGTTAGTGCGGCGACTGGCCAATCGCGACCAAAGTATTGACAGCGATGGGTTTGGGTTGACGATTGATGTGAGTGGCGAGGGGCTCGTCGGGTACTGGTTCATTCTCAATTTGGGTGATTCGCTCATGGATGGCAAGGTGCTGCCGGAGCGTAAATACCAGATCGATTGGGATGGGCCGTGGGTCGGTAGATCGCATATCCGTGAGGACGGCTGGAGTGCGGAGATGTTCCTGCCGTGGTCGATGATGAACATGCCAAATGTAGACGGTCCGCGGACGATTGGTTTTGCCTCGTCCCGCACGGTTGCTCATTCCGCGGAACGCTACCAATGGCCGGGGTATCCGTATTCGTCATCACGCTTCGTGTCGGTGTTGAACCAGATGGAAGTCGAAGGCGTCCAACCGCGCCAACAGATCCAAGTCATACCCTTTGCGTCCGTAACTGCAGATCAAGCCAACGATGAAGAAGAGTTGCGGGTCGGTGCCGACTTTACCTGGAAACCGTCTCCCAAACTCGAAGTGGCAGGCACGATCAAGCCCGACTTCGGTGCGGTTGAAGCTGACAACGTGGTGTTGAATCTAACTGCGTTTGAGACGTTTTTTCCGGAGAAACGCCTGTTTTTCCTCGAAGGCTCGGAAGTTTTCGACGTCATGCCGCGATCGAGCATGAGCAATCTGTCACGTATTACTAACAATGAAGATTATTCAAGTGCGTCACGGCGTGTTTTTTCGCGTGACTTCGTTCCGTCTCCAATCACGCTCATGAATTCGCGCCGGATAGGCGGTACGGCTAATCAGGTTGAACTTGATCCGGGCATCACACCTAACCGCGGGCAACGTGATGTGCCAACGGATCTTGGTGGCGCGGCGAAAGCGACCGGCAGGGTTGGCGACTTTCGCTATGGCGTCATGAGCGCATTTGAGGACGAGGTCGAATGGCTAGGGTCCGATGCGTTGGACCAACCCTTCGATATCGAGGCAGTCGGTCGCGACTTTGCGACCACGCGGCTCGTTTACGAAGACAATGGCAAAGTTCGCCGCTCGGTTGGTTATCTCGGCACGATGGTGCGAGGGCCGCAATACGACGCGACGATGCATAGCATTGACGCCCACTACACGAACTCCAGTGGCAACCTGATTGCCGACGCTCAGCTCATCAGCGGCGAGCGAGCTAACGTAAACGGCCAAGGCGGGCTGTTTGATGTGATGTATGCACCGAGCGCAAATACGCAGCATACGTTCGAGTTCGATTACATGGACGAGGATATTGATTTCAATGACATGGGCTTCTTGGCTCGCAACAACTATGCGAGGGCCCGCTATGTGCTGGACTACAGTCAACAGGAGCTTGCCCCGCGCGTATCCAATTTCCGTATGAGCGTGGTGGCCGAGCAGCAGTACAACATCGACCCGGGCCAGCTCACCGATAGTGGCCTATATTGGCGCACATCGATGGTCTTTCCGGGGCGCAATACTCTGCGCACGAGCTTGGGATATTTGCCTGAACGATACGAAGATCGAGACAGTCGAGGCAATGGCGCGTACATCGTCGAAGATCGAACGTGGGTAAAGTTGGCGTTGGCGACGGATGGCAGTCGAGTATTGAGTTATTCGTTTACGGCGGGTGGGTTGCAGGAACACCTAGGCGATTGGACCTTCAACGGCTCGTTCGGCGTGACGTTTACGCCGGTAGACTGGTTGTCTGCGAAATTCGATGTGTCCTTCAAGCGGCGTAGAGGTTGGCTTGTATACCAGGGTGGGCGCAATTTTGGGGCATATGACGGTGATGAGTGGCAGCCGCAATTGGATCTCAATTGGTTCATTAGCGCGACCCACCAGATCAGATTGGCGCTGCAGTGGGCCGGTGTGCGAGCGCAAGAGAATGGCTTCTACGCCGTGCCGGGGGGTGATGGCGAGCTGGTCCCAGTGCCGACAACCAGACCGGATCACGATTTCACCGTTAGCTTGCTCACGGCACAGCTTCGCTACCGATGGGCTATCGCGCCGTTGACCGATTTGTTTGTAGTCTACAATCTGGGCAATTCGCTACCGAACCAGTTTGAAGCTAGTTTCGATGACCTATTCAGCGACTCATTTGATGACCCAATCATCGAATCGGTCGTAGTGAAATTGAGGTATCGCTTTAGCAACTAACTAGCTCCTGTCCCGAAATGGTTGTCGCGCGCGACTCCTGTCGCGATCCTTGCCCTCGAAGTGCGCCGCCGAATACTGCGCATTTGGACACGCACTAGCTAGCTCTTGTCCAGCGAGAGCGTTGTGTGCCATGCGCTTATCGTCTAGCCTCTCGCTAGCTCAAAAACTATGGGGGTCACTATGCAAGGCATTGCTATAGCGTTCGCATTCGTTCTATTCGCGTCGGTAAGCTTCGTTGTCGAAGCGCGAGAGATACGCAGTGTAGCGCCGGATCGAGAAGGGTTTTCGCAAGATCGCCTGAAACGCATCACCGAACACATGAACGATCGCGTCGAAGACGGCACGATGGTCGGTGGGATGGGATTGATCGCCCGTAACGGCAATATTGTGTATCAGGAAGTGTACGGGCTCGCCGATCGAGATGCGCAACGCGCGATGGAGGAAGATGCGATCTATCGTATCTATTCGATGTCCAAACCCATCACAGCTGCCGCCGTTATGATGTTGTACGAAGAGAGCAAATTCTTTCTCAACGATCCGGTCGCGCAATATATCCCGCAAATGGCCAATCTCGAAGTTGCGCTATCTACGGCCGGAACAAACCAGGTTTCGGACGGCACGGTGAGTCGTGCAGTGGGTCAAGGCGATGACTCATTGAAGGGACAAACGCGAGCCCCCCGTCGGCAACCGACAGTGCGCCATCTGATGAGTCATACAGCTGGATTGACCTATGGCATCTTCGGCAATACTGAGGTTGACCAGTTGTATCGGGAAGCCGGTTTGCTTGGCGAGATGGACTTGCAAGAATTTGTAACGCGGTTAGGCAAGATCCCACTGCAATACGAGCCGGGCACCCAATGGCACTACAGCGTTGGCGTAGACGTCCAGGGACGCTTGGTCGAGGAGCTGTCTGGAATGAAATTCAGTGCCTTTCTCAAGGAGCGACTCTTCGATCCACTGGATATGCGCGACACTGCCTTTAGCGCGACGCCAGACCAACTGCCACGGCTAGCCCAACTTTATGCACCAAAAGGAACCGCTGGTGGCGGTTTTACCGCTCAGTCCACGGGACCCGGGCTTGATGTTGCGGCGCCTGACACCAGCCGTCGTTTTGTCGAAGGCGCAACATTTGAAAGTGGCGGAGGCGGATTGCTGTCGACGGCGCGTGATTATTTGCGCTTCGCCCAAATGTTGCTTAACGGCGGCGAACTCGACGGCGTGCGAATCCTCTCGCCGAAGACGATTGAACTCATGACCACGAATCATCTGGGCGACATCCCGATGGGCTTTGGGCGCAATGGTGCAGGCTTTGGCCTTGGCTTTGGGCTAGTGCTCGATCCGGGTCAAACCGGTGAAGTGGGCTCGGCAGGTGAATACAACTGGGGCGGCGCGGCCGGGACGCGATTCTGGATCGATCCAGAGGAGAATCTTATCGGCATCTTCATGGTGCAAAGTCTGCCGCATCGCACCCGGCTGGGTACGGAATTCAAACATCTGACCTATCAGGCGATGGTCGACTAAATCGAGGCCTAGGCGGGTCCAGCCGCACCGTCGAGCCACACTTGGAGCATGAGAATGTTCCACAATTTGACGGCGTTGTTTGATCGGCCTGCGAGGTGATCAGACAACAGCCGTTCGATTGGTGCGGGCTCAAGCAGCGTCTGTCCACGCAATCGCGATGGACTCAAAAGGTCGCTCGTCCAGTCACGTAGCGGACCGCGTAACCACGCGTCCAACGGCACGCCAAACCCCATTTTAGGACGATCCGTGAGCGCGCTTGGCACGTATTGGTTAAGCACTTTGCGCAACAAGTATTTGCCGTTACCGTCGCGGCGTTTGAGGTGGGCTGGCAGCGATGCGCTGAATTCGACTAAGCGATGATCGAGCAACGGTACTCTAGCTTCGAGGCTGACTCGCATGCTTGCGCGGTCGACCTTCGTCAATATGTCATCGGGGAGGCAGTGCAGCGTGTCTTGCCAAGCGCACGCGGCATAGTGTTCGTGACCATGAGTCCAGTGAGTTTTAGTGTTGTAGGCAGTGTCGACCTC
>Ga0114999_10005483_pt1 | contig 14950 bp, 8 predicted proteins | sample ArcticOcean_MG_C_3_FD_89820 | JGI IMG/M metagenome (GOLD analysis project Ga0114999, IMG submission 89820) | Marine microbial communities from western Arctic Ocean - ArcticOcean_MG_CB8_126 | ecosystem: Environmental > Aquatic > Marine > Oceanic | place: Arctic Ocean: Canada Basin | collected...
GCGGGGACGGGCACGGTCACTCTCAGGTTTTGCGGCTGTTGACACGAGATCTCCCGAATCCATATAATTATTAATTATTAATTAATTAGCATATAATCAAGATTTATAGTTTATGTGGATGTACAGGGCAAGTCAAGACTTCTGTCAGTTCAAGGAACCCGCCACATGCAGTCTCACAAGGTTGGTGGATCCCGATCGCGTCGCAGGAGTTCCGGCGAGAAACACAAGAGGATCTCCGGTGTCAACCAGCCCCTGAGCACGGAGCTGATCGTCAACGGCGGAGATCATCTCGGTCGTGCTCTCGACGAAATCCGAAAGCCTCGGCTGAACGCCCCAGAACAGAGCAAGTTGGCGATAGATGATCGCACTATGTGTAAAGGCCAAGAGCGCGGTGCGCGGCTGGAGTTTGGATATCAGGCGACCAGTAAAGCCCGACTGAGTGAAGGCGATGATGGCTCGGGCCTGGATATCCGAGGCAGCGCCAACAGCGGCGACAGCAACGGCATCCTCGAAGGAGGACGGGGCGTCTGTGTCGCGCCGTCTGCGACTCAGATGTGGGAGATCGGCACTGTGGGTTTCTGCTTCCACGACAATACGATCCATCATGCGCACAGTTGCCGCTGGGTTTTGGCCGATCGCGGTTTCTCCTGACAGCATGACGGCATCCGTGCCGTCGAGGATGGCGTTGGCGACATCAGACACCTCCGCCCGCGTTGGCCGTGGATGGTCGATCATGGATTCGAGCATCTGTGTCGCAGTGATCACGGGTATCTTAGCTGCTGCGGCACGGCGGATGATCTGTTTCTGCAGGAAGGGGACTTTTTCAGGCGACAGCTCTACGCCAAGATCCCCCCTGGCTACCATGACCGCATCCGCCGCCTGTAGAATGGCATCGAGGTCATCAATGGCCTGCGGCTTTTCCAGCTTGGCAATTACCGCTGCCTGCGAACCTGCGCGGGCGATACGGGATTTCAAGTCCAGGACGTCGGCAGCGCGCCGGACGAAAGACAGCGCCACATAGTCCACACCCAATTGCATGCCGAAGGCCAGATCCGCGACGTCCTTTTCCGTAAGTGCCGGCGCCTTGCCACCGGTGCCGGGCAAGTTCATCCCTGCCCGCTCGCGCAGGACGCCCCCTTCCAGGATTTCACACTCCACATCGTCACCATTCACGCGCAGCACGGACAGCCGCAGCAGGCCGTCCGAGAGCAGAACATCATCGCCCGCTTTGACTACCTCGGGAAGCTCGGAATAGGGCGTGTGAATTCGGTCCGCATCGCCAGGTGTAGCAGTGGTGGTGAGGGTCACGGCTCTGCCCGCGAGCAGATGTACAGCCCCCCCATCGAGCTTTCCGATGCGGATCTTGGGTCCCTGAAGATCCTGCAGAATTGCCACCGGTCGCTCGAGTTCGGTAGAGATGCGACGGATGTCTTCGAACACCCGTTGGTGGTCGTCGTGCGTGCCGTGAGAGAAATTCAGCCGAGCCACGTCGACACCAGCTTCAAGAAGGGCTGTCAACGAATCGGGACCGCTGGATGCGGGCCCGATGGTGGCAACGATCTTGGCTCGACGTTGTCTGCTATAGTTCACGAATGCGCCGCATAGCTTCCTGCACCTGATCACGCTGCTGGAATGCAGAGAGTCGGACGTATCCTTCTCCGGCAGAGCCAAAGCCGGCGCCGGGGGTGCTGACAATGTTGGCCTGTTGCAGCAGGACATCGAAGAATCCCCAACTATCATTGCCTGGGGGGCACACGATCCACAGGTAGGGTGCATTGTCGCCACCGTAGACGGTGTACCCAGCGGCACTCAATTCGGCTTTCATGACGGTCGCGTTGGCCATGTAGAAGTCGACGAGATCGCGCACAGCCGCCTTGCCCTCTGGCAGATAGCACGCAGCCGCGCCCCTTTGAACCGGATAGGATACGCCGTTGTATTTGGTCGACTGACGACGGTTCCAGAGGCTATTGAGCGACAGGGACTGACCGTCACTGCTGCTGCCCATCAATTCCTTGGGTACCACGGTGAATCCGCAGCGGACACCTGTGAAACCAGCTGTCTTGGAATACGATCGCATCTCGATGGCAACCTCGCGCGCACCGTCGATCTCGTAGATCGAGTGGGGTATGTCCGAATCGCTGATATATGCCTCATAGGCGGCATCAAAAATGATGACTGCCTGTTCTCGACGTGCGTAGTCCACCCATTTAGCCAGCACCTGTCTGGACATGACCGAACCTGTGGGATTGTTGGGAGAGCACAAGTAGATGAGATCTACATGGCCATCAGGCAGCGCCGGTGAGAAACGGTTGTCTGAGGTGCACGGGAGATAGACGAGACCCTCGTAGCGTCCGGCTTCGTCGGCCTTGCCCGTGCGCCCTGCCATGACATTGGAATCGCAGTACACCGGGTACACCGGATCAGTCATGGCGACAATCTGGTCGATGCCGAAGATCTCCTGGATATTGGCAGAGTCACATTTTGCGCCATCGGACAGGAAGATCTCATCTGTCGGAACGGTGACGCCTCGACTACCGAATTCGTGCTCGGCAATGGCCTCCAGGAGGAAGTCGTAGCCCTGGCCGGGAGGATACCCACGAAAACTCTCGTCATGGGCCAGCTCTTCACAGGCATCTTTCATGGCGTCGGCTACGGGCCGCGGAATGCCACGCACAACATCACCAATCCCCATCTTGATGACTGCAGCCTCTGGATTGGCTGTGATGAAGGATGCCGTTCGCCGCCCGATCTCTGGGAACAGATACCCGGCCTTGAGCTTGAGATAGTTCTCGTTGAAGAGGGCCATTTTTCTCGTTTCTTCTTAGTTTGTTGCAAGTGGAATTGGCATAGAAGACCGAATTTACATCACCCGCAGTGATCGGCAACAGCATGGACATCGGATTTTTCACCAACGCAGGAACGGATAACACCTGGAGCCTGGATGAATGTGGTGTCTGGGCGCGGGCAAATGACTTTGACTGCGTGCGCCTCGCCGACGTAGGCGCAGCCGACACTCACAAGATCGTCGCCCAGGGGCCCAACGAACTACGTGATGGGTTGGAGAAGCATGGTATTTACCTGGCCTGTCTGACGGCACACTGCAATCTGTTGGATGATGAAGAAGTAACGAGACAAGCGGAACAGGCGCGATTGTTGCGGGCCATCGACGCGGCAGCCCTGCTAGAGTGTCCCGTAGTGCTCACTGGCTCTGGTGCACCGGTGCGCAACGGTACGTTTTACGGAATGTTCTCCTCACCCCCCGGCAACGCTTCCGATCGCTGCGACGAACTGGTGGGGCGCTACAAGGAAATATTCACACCTGTTGCGAAGCACGCTGCCAGCAAGGGCATTCGCATCGCTCTCGACGTGGCAGTGCGCATGGGCAACATCGGCTGCAATCCCGAGATGTGGGACAAGCTTCTCGACGCAGTGCCAGACGAGTCGATCGGACTTTCCTGCGATCCCTCCCACTGGGTATGGATGGGGATCATGCCTGCAGAGGATGTCATCCGCGAATATGCCGGGCGCTGGTATTTCGCCGACCTCAAAGACTGCGAAGTGAGCCCGCGCATGCGCTATCGTCAGGGGATCATCGGCAACTGGTGGTGGCAGTATCGGGTCTGTGGTCGAGGAGATCTAAACTGGGCCACCCTCATTCACGCGATGAGTGAATCTGGATACAACTATGTGTTGGACGTGGAGAACGAGGACCGTGGCATGCCGGGTCTTGCTGGCTTTGCCTACGGTGGTCGGCACCTGCGACAACTGCTCCCGGACGCGGAGCAGTTTCAGCCGGCGAAGGATGCCTGGCGCATCCGCTAAAGAATCAGGCGGCTGTATCCAGATGTTTTTGCGCTGGCACCACGATCGTGCGCTACCAAAGTCCTCATTCATAGACCGGCAACAACCATGACCAACGAAGCTCACTCCTCAGACGTCGAGGCCGACGGCCCCCGCGATTTCCTGCGCACCGCCATCGCTGCAGACCTCGAAGAGGGTAAGGCGAAACAGGTGGTAACCAGATTTCCACCGGAGCCCAACGGTTATCTGCATTTGGGCCATGCCAAGGCGATCTGCGTCAACTTCGGCATCGCTGCAGACTTTGGTGGCCACTGCAATCTGCGCTTTGACGACACGAACCCGGTAAAGGAGGAGCAGGAATACGTCGATTCCATAATCGACGACATCCGCTGGCTCGGCTTTGATTGGGGGGAGGCGCGTTACGCCTCGGACTACTTTGAGCAATTGTATGAATGGGCATGTATGCTGATCGGCAAAAGTCTGGCCTACGTCGATGATCAGTCTGTGGACGAGATCCGGGCCACTCGAGGGACCCTGACGGAACCTGGGAGTGACAGTCCGTGTCGCGGACGGACGCCGGAAGAGAACCTCGTGCTCTTTGAGCGCATGCGCGCCGGCGAATTCGGTAACGGTGAAAGGGTGCTGCGAGCGAAGATTAACATGGCGTCGCCGAACCTTAACCTGCGCGACCCTGTGATGTATCGAATTCTGCACGCCCACCATCAGCGAACCGGTGATGCCTGGTGCATCTATCCCATGTACGACTGGGCCCATGGGCAGGGCGATGCCATCGAAGGTGTCACACACTCGCTGTGTTCGCTTGAATTCGAATCGAACCGGCCTCTGTACAACTGGTTCATCGAAAACCTAGGCATCTTTCCGTCGCGCCAGATCGAGTTTGCCCGTGGCAACATCACCTACACCGTCACGCACAAGCGTTATTTGTTGCCACTGATCGAATCTGGTCGGGTCACAGGTTGGGATGACCCACGGATGCCGACTCTGCGTGGCATGCGTCGCAGGGGTGTGCCGCCCGAGGCGATTCGTCGCTTCTGGAAGGATGTGGGAATCGCCAAGAGGGGAAACAATGTTGAAGTATCCCTGCTCGAGTACTGCATGCGCGATCAACTCAACAAGGTTGCACGTCGCGTCATGGCAGTGCTCAACCCGGTCAAACTGACGATTACAAACTACCCCGAAGGCACTTCGGAAGAACTCGACGCGGTGAACAATCCGGAAGACGAGTCCGCAGGGAAGCGCAAAGTACCCTTCGGTCGTGAGTTGTGGATCGAGGCGGATGACTTCATGGAGGATCCGCCGAAGAAATTCTTCCGCTTGTCACCAGGACGCGAAGTGCGTCTGCGGTACGCCTACTTCGTTACCTGCAACGAAGTCGTGAAGGATGGGTCGGGGAATGTTGTCGAACTGCTCTGTACGTATGATCCGGAAACCAGAGGCGGCGACGCGCCTGATGGTCGGAAGGTGAAGGCAACGCTGCACTGGGTGTCTGCCGAACATGCAGTCGAGGCAGAGGTCAGGCTCTACGATAGATTGTTCAGCGTAGAAGATCCTACCGACGTGGAGGAGGGACAGGACTGGCTCGACGGCCTCAACCCAACGTCAATCGAGGTCTTGCCTAAGTGCTTCGTTGAACCCGCAGCGGCGGCGATCCCGGCCGGTGAAACGTGTCAATTTGAGCGTCTTGGCTACTACTGCGCGGATCCGGACTCCGCCGAGGACGGCAGCGGGCCTGTGTTCAATCGCACCGTGACTCTGCGCGATGTGTGGGCAAAATTGCAGAAAGCCGGCGCCCAGCGGTAAAACTGGATCTTAGGGCAACTATGTTGGCGCCTTGTTTCGCCATCGCTTCGCGATGGCTGTAGCTATTCAGTGCTGATGTAGTGAGCGAGGCGAACGAGCAAGAGCCCCGTTGGCGGACATGTCAACGGGGCTCTCTCGTGTTCTTGTTCTAAAGAGCGGCTATCTGCTGAACCAGTCCTTCTCCAGCTTCTTTGCTTTCTTTTTTGATACGCCACCTAGCGTATCGATCGCCGCGAGCAGGCGAGTGCGTGTCAGATCCACGTCCAGTAGCTCAATGGATTCGTACAGGGGTGGGCCCACCGGTTGGCCCATGACGGCTGTGAACATTGGGCGGGTGACGTCGCGGATTGGCCAGTCCCAGAACTCACTTACTCGTTTCAGTGCCGCTTCGATAGCGTCGCGCTTCCAGGGTACAACCGTTTCCAGCGACCAGACGGCAGTCTGCAGCAGGCTGGCAACGTCAGCCGCTTCGCGACCCTTGGGCAACAGATCCTCTAACGCCGGTTCGACCTGGCGGCTGAAGAAGAAGGTGCACTTGGGCATGAGATCGCCAAGGGTCTCCATTCGCGACTGCATGAGTGGGATGATCTGCCTCAGGTAATCGTCGTTCAGGGCCCACTCCCGCAATGCCGTCAGCAGCTGCTCCGGCGTTAGATCCTCACGCAGGTAGCGTCCGTTGAGCCAATTCAGCTTCTCCGGGTCGAACACGGAGCCCCCGAGATTGATCTTTTGCAGATCAAAGCGCTGCACGAGATCCTGGAAGGACTCCTTTTCCTCTCCTGCGCCACCCTCGCCGGCAATGGGCGGATAAGCCATCAACGCCAGATAGTTGAGCAGAGCAGCCGGTAAGTACCCTGCACGCCGGTAGTAGTCGATCGACGTTGGGTTGCGCCGCTTCGACATCTTTGAGCGGTCTGGATTCAGCAACAAAGGCAGGTGTGCGTGTTGCGGTGCATCCCAACCAAACCACTCGTACAGCAACAGGTGTTTCGGTGTTGAATTGATCCACTCCTCGCCACGGATGATATGGGTGATTCCCATCAGGTGGTCGTCGACGACAACGGCGAGATGATAGGTGGGAAATCCGTCCGACTTGAGCAGGACCTGATCGTCAAGACCGGCGTATTCGATCGAGATGGGATCGCGTAGCATATCCTGGATCACACAGGTGCCCTCACGAGGCATCTTCATACGGATCACAAAGTCCCCGCCAGACTCGGCGCGCTGGCGGCCCTGGGCCGGATCTGCGTCACGCTCTGACTCGAAAGGAGCCGGCTCGCCAGCGGCTTGGCCACCGGCCCGCCACGCGGCCAGCTCAGCTGCTGTTGCGAAGGAGTAGTAGGCATGTCCGGCGTCGACCAACTGCCGGGCGTACTGGGCATAAATGTCCAGACGCTCGCTCTGACGGAATGGTCCGAGTTCGCCGCCCACGTCAGGCCCCTCATCCCAGTCGAGCTCGAGCCAGCGCAGGGAGGAAATCAACCGTGCCTCATGTTCTGGTTTGGAGCGGGCCTGATCCGTGTCTTCGATGCGCAGAACGAGCTTGCCACCATGGCATCGGGCGAAAGCCAGATTAAACAGAGCGATGTAGGCAGTACCTACATGGGGTGCCCCTGTAGGGGACGGGGCGACGCGAACACGAACGCTGGACATGGGATGAACCTGGGAAATGTCGTAGAAGACAAGGACGATATGAAGAAGCCAAAGATAGGTTGAGGTCTCAATGCGGCAACGAAAAGCGTGCTGCCGTCAATGCTGAAAGATTGCGTAATCTAAGAAATTTCATATTCTTACGAAGATTCGTGTCCGGTCCCTACGTCCGCCGCACGGTGTAACATCATCCCCGCTCCGTACCCGCTCTGACGCCGCGGGACGTTCGAGCGAGTTGTTTTTCTCTCACCTCTAATGGAGGTTTCCCGCACTTGAAGTTTACAGAGACTGATCTAAAGCCCGAAATCCTTTCCGGGCTCGCTGATATGGGCTACGAGGATATGACGCCCATTCAGGAACAGGCAATTCCCCACATCCTGGCAGGACGCGACGTGGTGGGACTTGCCGAAACCGGCTCTGGCAAGACCTCAGCCTGTGCCATCCCGATTGTTAATCAGACCGACACGGAAAACCGGGTAATACAACATCTGATTCTTGTTCCAACCCGGGAACTTGCGCTGCAGTACGTGCAGGAGATCGACGACGTCGCGAAAAACTCGGACGTTATCCCTTTCGCTGTCTTCGGTGGTTTCGACATTGGCGTACAGAAGTCGAAGCTCAATCACGGGGTACATATTCTCGTGGCCACGCCAGGTCGTCTCATCGACCTGATTTGGAACACCAAGATCGACATGCAGCAAGTGCGCACCGTTATCCTCGACGAAGCCGACGAGATGCTCGACATGGGCTTCATCGACGACGTCGACTTCATTCTCTCCTGCATGTTGCAGAAGTACCAGGTACTGCTGTTTTCAGCGACCATGCCCCAGGAGATCGAGAAGCTCACGGCCAAGTATCTCACCGAACCGGTCAATATTGTATTGAATCGCGACCAGGGTGCTCCGAGTTCTCTCCAACATCATTTTATTCAAGTTCGGGGAGACAGGGTCAGCCAGTTGCTGGATATTTTGGCTGACGAAGAGGATGTCAACCAGGTCATCGTGTTCTGCAACTCCCGCGACAAGGGTGGAGAGCTCTACCGCACCTTCCGCCGGACCTTCCGCAATACGGAATACATCCACGGTGGCCTCGATCAGGAGCGACGTATGTCGATTTTTGATCGCTTCAAGGAACGCAAGATCAAATTCATGATCGCCACAGATGTGGCGGGTCGAGGACTCGACTTCTCCCACGTTACACATGTGATCAATTTCGATTTCCCCTTCAATCCCGAAATCTACGCCCACCGCACCGGTCGCACGGGGCGCATGGGACGCATAGGGACGGCACTTACCATGGTTACAGATCGTGATCTGGGGAACCTGAAGCGCCTGCTCAATGTGCGAGAGATTGAGGCCCACTGGCGTGGCCGGGAGCCTGACCTTACCAACGTCAAGGCACGCAGCGGCAGTGGCCGTCGTCGCGCAGGAGCGCAAGGCAGTGGTTCCGCATCCGGTGGACGCCCACCGAAGCGCTCTTCCGCAGGATCGTCACGGCGTTGAGTTAATCGCCCGAATGCCCACACATGGCATCGGTTGCATGGACGTGCTATCTTGGCCTGACCGGTCACCCGACTCCCCCCGGGTAGCCGAAGTACAGAAATAATCTCCCCGTTGTTCGCTGACCCTCTGGCTCCTGGTCATGGGTGGTCCCACATCTGTACAACCAAAGCTGAATCCAACTGAGCGATGCAGGCGGCTGAATTCTTGTCGCCTGTTACGATCGTACCAATGGACGTGATCGCACGATGACGACAACACCCGACCTGTTTGCTTCCTCCAAAGCGACGCCGGCGAAGATCGGCAACGGCAAGGCTGCTGCCAGCAAGCTCACTGGCAACGGAAAAAGCTCCTACGACGAGAGCAAGATCAAGACGCTATCGTCGCTGGAGCACATTCGACTGCGTACTGGTATGTATATCGGTCGCTTGGGAGATGGCACTGATCCGGACGATGGCATCTACGTCCTGTTGAAGGAAATTGTCGACAATGCTATCGACGAATTCATCATGGGACATGGTCGCAAGATCGACATCACGGTCGAAGATAAATGTGTTCGGGTTCGGGACTGTGGACGGGGCATCCCTCTCGGAAAAATTGTCGAATGTGTCTCGATTATCAATACGGGAGCAAAGTACAACGACGAGGTCTTTCAATTTTCCGTTGGTCTCAACGGGGTCGGCACCAAGGCCGTGAATGCTCTATCCGACAGTTTCCGCGTCGTCGCCTACCGCAATGGGCAATACGCTGAGGCGTCGTTTCAACGGGGAGACTTGTTGAAGGAGACCAAGAAGGGTAAGGCTCCCGGCGAGACGGATGGAACGCTGGTTGAGTTTCATCCCGATGGCGAAATCTTCGGCGACTATGACTTCAACATCGAGTTTGTACAACGGCGTCTGTGGAACTATGCCTGCCTGAACACTGGCCTGATCCTTGAACTGAACGGGCAAAAATACGAGTCAAAACGTGGCCTTCTCGATCTGCTGGAACGAGAGGTCGGCACGGATGATTCCAAAATCACCTATGCACCCGCCCATTTTCGCGGAGACCGGATTGAGTTCGCCTTTACCCATACCGAGGGTTATGGCGAAACGTACTGGTCCTTCGTCAACGGACAGTATACCTCTGATGGCGGCACGCATCAGTCCGCTTTCCGGGAGGGTTTGCTGAAAGGGGTCAACGAGTTCTACCGCAAGAGTTACGGCGGTGTCGACGTTCGTGACGGGATCGCCGGCGCGGTAGCGATCAAGCTGCAGGAACCAGTATTCGAATCACAGACGAAGAACAAACTTGGCAACACGGACGTGCGCGGCTGGATCGTCAACGATGTGAGAGAGGCGGTCGTTGATTTTCTGCACAAGAACCGTGAAGCGGCAGAGCGCCTTGAGGCGCGGATCATTACCAACGAAAAACTGCGCAAAGATCTCAATGCCGTAAAAAAAGAGGCCAAAGAGAACGCGCGGAAGATTTCGATCAAGAACCCCAATCTGCGCGACTGCAAGTATCACCTGGGCGACAAGAAACGCGGCGACGAGTCGACTGTCTTCATTACCGAGGGCCAGTCGGCCGCCGGTTCGATCGTCTCCTCCCGTGATCCTAACACCCAGGCGATCTTCGTCATGACGGGTAAGCCACAAAACGCCTATGGTCGCGGCAAGGCCGAAGTCTATAAGAACGAACTGCTCTACAACCTGATGATGGCTCTTGGTGTGGAAGATGGCATCGATGGGCTGCGCTTCAATAAGGTGGTGCTGGCGACGGATGCCGACGTTGACGGGTTTCACATTCGCAATCTATTGCTGACGTTTTTCCTCACCTACTTCGAGGATCTTGTCGTAGCAGGGCATGTCTACATCCTGGAAACGCCCCTGTTCCGCGTCCGCAACAAGAAGAACACCGTATACTGCTACTCCGAAAAGGAACGGGACTCAGCGCTGAAGAAAGTGAAGGGTGCTGAGGTGACTCGTTTCAAGGGGCTTGGGGAGATCTCACCCAAGGAATTCACGCAGTTTATCGCTGATGATATCAAGCTGGTGAAGGTGACGATCGATAAGATGTCAGATGTGTCGAAGACGCTTGAGTTCTATATGGGCAAGAACACGCCAGAGCGACGAGAGTACATCATGGAGAACATGGTATAGTAAATTTGTAGAAGGGGTCAGGGCCGCTGCGACCCCTTCGCTTCATTCTCGCAACGCCGTCCCGGCGTTGCTGCGACGACAGTCGCCTGCCGCCACGTCCTGTGGCGACTCTTCGGCGACTATAGAGAACCCACACCATGTTCTGGATGTGGTAAGGAACTGTCCGCCTTCTGCAGGTGGATCTGGATCAGGAGAGGTATGCAGCTGTGGCCTACATAAGACAGATCTACGAAAAGAACTACATCGAGTACTCCTCGTACGCGATCAAGGAGCGGGCGATTCCGCATCTTGATGATGGATTGAAGCCGGTACAACGGCGGATCCTGCATACGCTGCATGAGATCGATGATGAGCGCTTCCACAAAGTGGCCAATGTTGTCGGTCAGTGCATGAAGTTCCACCCTCATGGGGATGCCTCTATTTTTTCGGCTCTGGTCGTGCTGGCCAATAAGGATGTGGCCATCGAGAAGCAGGGCAACTTCGGCAACATCTACACGGGAGATATGGCGTCGGCGGCGCGGTATATCGAGTGCCGTATGAGCCCCATGGCGCGGGAGGTCATATTTGATCCGAAGGTGACGGAGTACATCGAGTCGTACGACGGGCGTAACAAGGAACCGGTTGTCCTGCCGGTGCGGATTCCATTGCTGCTCGCGCAGGGGGCCGAGGGCATTGCGCCGACGATGACGACGAAGATCATGCCTCACAATCTGATCGAGTTGCTTGAGGCAGAGGTCGCCTACATGAAGGACAAGCCCTTCCAGATGTTTCCCGATTTCCCGACGGGGGGCATGGTGGATGTGTCCAACTACGAGGACGGCAACGGCAAGATTTTGGTTCGTGCCCGTCTCGATACATCCGATGAGAAGCGGATCGTGGTTCGTGAGATCCCTTACGGCACGACGACGGAGGCGTTGATTGGATCGATCGAGGATGCGGCGCGGAAGAACAAGGTGAAGGTTACCGCCATTCAGGACTTCACCGCCGAAAACGTCGAGATCGAGATTAAGCTGCCCCGAGGCGTTTATGCCAACGAGGTGGTCGACACGTTGTACGCTTTCACGGACTGTGAAATGTCGATTTCTGTCGCACTGCTCGTCATCGATGGCGACCTACCTCGCATCATGACAGTTACCGAGGTGATGCAACACAACGTCGATCGGCTCGTGGACATTCTCAAGGCGCAGTTGCGGGTTGAGGCAGGAGAACTCGAAGACCGGATCCATGCGCGCACCCTCGAGCAGATCTTCATCGAGGAGCGGATCTACAAGGGCATTGAAGAGCAGAATACCCAGGAGGGTGTCATCAAGGCGGTCTTCGATGGACTCAAGCCGCACCAGCAACAGATCAGCTGTGAGGTCACGCGCGACGATGTAGACACGCTCCTGCGCATTCCGATTCGGCGGATTTCACTGTACGATATCGAACGCGCCAAGAAGGAAATGCGGGCACTGAGGGCCCGCCTCAAACAGATTCACCACGACCTCAAGGAAATCGTCCACTTCACGATCGCTTATCTCGAGGCTTTGATCGGCAAATATCGGGACCAGTTTCCAAGGCGTACGGAGATTACTGCCTTTGAAAAGATGGATGTGCGTGAGGCGGCCAAGCGTGATCAGAAGCTCTGCTACGACAAAGCCACAGGTTATCTCGGTCACCAGGTGGATGGCACACACGTCGAAGACGTATCCCTCTATGACCGTATGCTCGTGATTCGCAAGGATGGCACCTACTCCGTGGTAGACGCACCCGATAAGCTGTTTGTCGGCAAAGGAATGCTGTACTGCGGGTTCCCTGACAAGGAGCTGGTCTTTAACTTCGTTTTCCGAGACAAGAACAAGGCGACCAAAATCAAGCGTTGCAAGATTGAGGGTTTCATCCTCAACCGCGGCTATGACCTGATACCCGCGGGCGCCACGTTGCTCAAGTTCACTCTCGACAACAACGCCACCGTCGAACTGGAGTACAAACCGGCACCACGTCTGCGTGTACTTGAAGAGCAGTTTTCCGTCAGCGAGTACCCCGTGCAAGGGGCTCGGGCCAGCGGTGTGCAGCTCAGCAAGAAGGACATCAAGACGATCCGCATGACCTGATCGGGCGGTCTTTACGCGCCGCTGAGGCTTGGCGATGTAGAACGGGGATGGTTGACGGGCAGTCAACCATCCCCTTTTTCATGTGCGTGAGTATCTCTCTCGCAAGCGAATTCGTCCGGCAAATTAGCGACCTCTCTGGCATGGAGCCATCGATGAACTGGGACCTGACCAGCTACTTCCCCATTTTTGGCGGCGATGAAATGATCGCCTTCAAGCAAAAGTTGACTTCGGATCTGTCGGCCCTGCAGCTACGGGCGACAGCTCTCGAAGCTCTGACGGATGAAAACGCCGAGACCTGGGAGGGTGTTCTTCTGGACGGCGAAGACATCATGCGACGATTATACCACATGGGTTCGTATCTGGGCTGTCTAACGGCAGCTGATACGATGAATGAGGCGTACAAGAAGGAGGAATCTAGCTTCGCCCTGGTGTACGCCGAAACGGAAAAACTCGACGTCGAATTGATGCGTGGATTGCAAACGGCTGATGACGATGCCGTTGGCGCTCTGGGTGCTCGAGCACCGATGGCTGGTTGCGAATTCTATATTCGCCGTCTTCGGGAAGATGCACAGAAGACGATGAGTCCTGCCGAGGAACGCCTGTCAGCAGATCTTGGTGTAGATGGGTTGCACGCCTGGGGGAGGCTTTACGACACACTCTCCGGGCGTATGGAATTCGATATGGCCTGGCCTGATGGGCGTATGGAACGTTTACCTATGGCTCAGCGGCGTTCGCTCATGTCCCGTGCGGATCGTAGCGTGCGTCAGGCCGCATTTACTGGCGGCAATGTCGCTTGGGAGGCGGTTCAGGACATTACCGCGGCTACCCTCAATGCGATCGGCGGAACCCGGATGACACTGAACAATCGTCGGGGAGTAGACCATTTTCTCGATATCGCCCTGTTTCAGGCCAAGATTACACGCCGCTCTCTTGATGCCATGTTTGAGGCGATTCAACAGCGAGCCGATCTGCCTCGCCGCATCCTGCGCCTGAAGGCCGATGCCATGGGAACCGATGGTGTTGCCTGGTACGATCTTGAGGCACCTCTACCAATGTCGGGTGAGGAGAAGACGATCTCGTGGGATGATGCAAAGGCGCTGGTGCAGGACTCCTTCTCTGCGTCCTATCCGGCGTTGGGGGCCTTCATGGGGCAGATGTATGAGAAACAGTGGATCGAATGGGAGCCGCGCCCCGGCAAACGGCCTGGTGCGTTCTGCACAGGTTCTCTGCAGACCATGGAGCCGCGGATCTATATGACCTTTCAGGGTAGCGCCGGCGATGTTCGCACTCTGGCCCACGAGGCGGGGCATGCCTTTCACCACCATGTTTTGCGAGATACCCGTCCCTATTGCCACGACTACCCGATGACGCTGGCCGAATCAGCTTCAACGTTTGGTGAGATGATTCTTACCGATGGACTGCTATCGGATCCATCCGTCAGCGATGAAGACAAGCTTCGCATCCTCGACACGGAGATGGCCCACGCCGCTGCTTACCTGATGGATATCCCCGTTCGCTTCGAGTTCGAGCGTGCTTTTTATGAGGAGCGGCAGTCTGGCGAAGTCGGGGCCGGGCGTCTGCGGGAACTCATGTCGCAGACACAAAATCGAATGTTCGGAGATGTTCTGCAAGACGGCGGTGATGATCCGCTCTTTTGGGCGTCGAAACTGCATTTCTACATCACCGACGTCACGTTCTACAATTTTCCATACACCTTCGGTTTTCTGTTGAGCCGGGGACTCTTCGCCCGCTTCCGTGAGCAGGGCCCGGCTTTCCTGCCAAAATACGAGGAATTCCTGCGACGCACCGGCTCCGACACTGCCGAGAACGTGGCGCGCACCTGTCTGGGAGTGGATCTCGAATCGCCAGGCTTCTGGACCGATGCGATGGATACGATGGCTGCGCCGGTGGCTCAACTTGAGTCCCTCTGGGCCCGCCTTCGACC